>ERZ808258.286-NODE-286-length-22414-cov-9.229617_pt1 | contig 22414 bp, 21 predicted proteins | sample MGYA00521280_ERZ808258 | MGnify/ENA primary metagenome ERZ808258 (study PRJEB31516, sample SAMN03275585) | gut metagenome | biome: mammalia-associated habitat; material: feces | host: Papio cynocephalus | place: Kenya | collected 2012-07-19 ...
AGATGAGAGGCATCTCAGCCATAACCGAGGCCTTGCCGTTCGATGGCGTCACCGGACTGCACGCCGACGGCGAGTTCGAGCTGACATACAATGATGCCGGCGACATGGTGTCGGACGCCTCGCGCGGGCTGCTGTACACGCGTTGGAATGCCGACGGCCACCCGATGCAGTACGACACTGAGGGCGGCCACCGACAGCGTTTGGGTTGGGACGCCTTCGGCAACCACCTGTACACGTCCTACGAGACTTCCGTGGCACCAGTTTCCGCCGGGATGCGTCCCGGGCGCACGCGCCGCACTTCGATACGCGCGTACAGTGGTGATGGACACGTGCTGCGCGGCGGCGCCGGCAATTCCGCGGCCGACACGCTGGAGATGCTGCGCTTCGCCGGCGGCTACTTCGATGCCGACCTCGTGCCCCACTACTATGTCACCGACTACCTCGGCAGCAACATCGCCGTCATCCGCTCAGATGGCACGCTCGTCCAGTCCACTTCCTACTATCCCTACGGCGAGCCCCACCGCGACCCCGCAGCCTCAGCCGGCTTCGGCATCTCCGATCCCGAACCGCCGATGTCTGCTACGACTTCCGCATCCACATTCTTTAACCCCTACCTCTACGGCGGTAAGGAATACATCCGCCGCGACGGTCTGCGCGAGTACATTTACGGTGCCCGCATGTGCGTCCCCTCCGAGACACGGTTTAATTCGATGGACGAGCTGTGCGAACTTCGTCCGTGGGAATCGCCGTACCTCTTTTGCGGCGGAAATCCGGTGCGTTATGTAGACCCGACCGGGCTGGTTTTCACAAGACGAGCAACGCCAATAGTTGAAGCATTGGAACAGCAATCATACAAACGCCTCATCGAAAGTATTAGTAAGATAGTGAGTGGTCTGTGTAGTTACATATTGTCGGGCAATAAAGAACGTATGAAAGAGTCCATTAATGCGACGAAAGCATATGTTCGGACAATCAACGAGGTAGAATCGCTCAAATCATCGCAGACAGTATATGACATTGAAGTGAAGAATTCTATTTCTGACGATAAAGAGATTAAAGGGGCATCTAATTATAAATGGAGGGCAAGGAAATTTAAGATTGAAGTATTGGATGATAAAGCTTATGGATGGATAGCGCATGAGTTGAAGCATGCATATCAATTCGAGACGGGTAAGTTAAGCACTGGTACTAAAGATGACGGCGTACCATTCTATGATAAGGATGATGAAAAGGAGGCATATGCTCGAGGGCAATTGTTTGGTGAGAATATGCCTACGTTTTCTGAAAACGAAGCCGGATACGGCGATCTACAAAATGGACCGAAACAAGTTGACCCTAAAGCATCTGATGCGGAATTACAAAAATTAGCAAATGACCATAACGCCTGGTTTAAGGCAAATGGTAAAATATATTCACCACCTATAAAGTAAGTTACGCAATGGCTAATAGAAGAACCATAATCTTATTGACTGTATTTGCGCTTACAATTCCTGCTATAACAAAGCGGAATTCTATTGATTATTTGAATATGTATACAGAAATGTATGCGTCAAAGATGCCGTCGCAATTTCGGCCAAGCGATGACTATGGCATGTATATGCTTTTACTTTTCCCGAAACAAAAACGGTATATATATCGTGGAGATATATCTATTATGCAAACCGGTTCATATATAGAACGCAATGATAGCTTATTTTTGAAGCCTGTTACGGGAATATATGCACTGTCTGATATGGAGGAGAATGCATATATACAACATGTATATGCTGCTATTAATGATTCCACTCAATCAAATGTAGTAACAGATCCTATGACATTTATTCGCTTAGAAGATGGGAATATTGCAGAGGTTTCCCAAAACTTCGAGTTCAAGGTCTATGAATATGAAGGTAAACGATACATACCTATCCCAGAGACAATCGGGAACTTAGATTTTCACGAGTTCCCGCAGGATGTCCGTGACAGCATAATGGCAACAATGACTGAACGGCACATAATATACCAGCGAGTCAAGCTGTCGGAATAAGGACGTCAGGCGCATCTATGAAATGGCAAACACAGCATATTAACGCATCCATCATCGGCCACACGCAATGGAATGCCGATGGCCACCCGATGCAGTACGACATTGAGGGCGGCCACCGACAGCTTTTGAGCCGGGACGCCTTCGGCAACCACCTGTACACGTCCTACGAGACTTCCGTGGCACCAGTTTCCGCCGGGATGCGTCCCGGGCGCACACGCCGCACTTCGATACGTGCGTACAGTGGTGACGGACACGTCTTGCGCGGCGGCGCCGGCAATTTCGCGGCCGACACGCTGGAGATGATCCGCTTCGCCGGCGGCTATTTCGACGCCAACCTCGTGCCCCACTACTACATCACCGACTACCTCGGCAGCAACATCGCCGTCATCCGCTCAGATGGCACGCTCGTCCAGTCCACTTCCTACTATCCCTACGGCGAGCCCCACCGCGACCCCGCAGCCTCAGCCGGCTTCGGCATCTCCGATCCCGAACCGCCGATGTCTGCTACGACTTCCGCATCAAGCGATTCCGCCACCGCATCCACATTCTCCAATCCTTATCTTTACGGCGGCAAGGAGTACGTCCGCCGCGATGGCCTGAACGAGTACATCTACGGCGCACGAATGTATGTTCCCTCTGTGACGAGGTTCAATCGCATGGACAATTTGTGCGAAAAGCACCCCGACCAGTCCCCATACTTGTTCTGCGGTGGAAATCCGATACGGTACGGAGATGATTCGGGCAATGACTACCACGTGAAAGTGAACCACGAGGAGCAGACCATCACAGTCTCAGCTGATTACTACGCGTATAAAAGCGATGCCGAATCAGTGACCGCCGCCATCGGCTTTTGGAACGACCTCAGCGGACAATACACGATGGATGGCTACACGGTTAACTTCGCTCTATCATACCACGAAGTCGAACCACTTACGACTTCAGAGGGTAAAGTAGCCAATCAAAGTGGCTCAATTCGAAATGCAATGCTCGAAGATAAAGTCGGTAATTTGTATATGACTGTTTCTAAGATTAGTGGTGACCCCAATAGAGGGAGTAATGAAAATATTACTGCGGGTGCATATGGCAGTAGGGCGATAAGTATTTCAAAGACGAATGCTGTTGAACTCACAGGCGCGCACGAAGTAGGACATTCGTTGGGTTTGCAGCATTCAGATAAAGGTATTATGTATCCTTTTGGAAATGACGGCAAACGAACAAAGATTGTATCTGAGGATGATATTAAATTGATGCTCAAGAATGCGATGACCGGAGTCGTTGCTAAGGATGATAAAGGGAATGAAGCCGGGAAAGGCCATTTGGATAATAAAGCTGAAATAGAGGCAAAAGAATGGAAATATGAAGTTGAAAAAAGACATTAATGAAAGGGTGCTTTTGTTCGTGATTATGTTCTCAAGTATTATTGCATGTTTCACGCAGAAAGTATGGGTGAGAGACAATCCTACTCCACAGAATTATCCATTCGGAGTCACAGCCGGACTTTTTAATGAAGACGGAGGGATTAACATGTATATCCTTGATACAGTGTATCGAGCAAATATGACATTCTTACTGGGAAAGAAAACACTCCATCCTTTTATAGTGGTTGATATTGACAAGGCAAATATACCATATAATATATCTGAAAAGGATTTGATGAAATCGCCTTATTGTTATCTGTCCATTGCTACACAGGGATATATATATCTTGATTATATGTGTTCCGTTCCGGATTCTCCAATAGCGCCCATAGGGTCTGTCGGAGATACAATTATTGACTTTGGTAATTGGGGCTTTTTCGATATCTTAGGGTCAAAAGAGTGGAAATTATATACCCCCATACAATATATAAATAAGGATGAACGCAGAGGCCAATACAAGAATTTCTATGTCATACCCTTTGACCATCCAACGGATAAAGCTGTGTTATGTGTGATGAAAGCGAAGTTGATAAATCGATATACGGGAGTTATTGCGCCTCATATAGATTACATTTCCACGGATCCATCAAGGCCACTTACGCTGGAACAACTTCCCAAAAGCGAATATATCAAACCATATAAATTCGAAAACGAGGAAGCGTTCTATAAAGTACTATTTCCTTATGCGGACAAATACCCCCCCCACATATTATGAATATTCACCAAAAGATGAGCCACCGACACAAGAGGCAATTGACAAATATGGAATCTTGCCGAAATAATAGGCTGTATTATGTGTATATAACCGTAATAATATTAATATTAGACTTGTCCGCTACGGCAAAGCGCCCCTCCGTGTCTAAATATGATACATATCAAATCCATGAGGCTATGGTGGATTCTACAATGTATGATATGCTGCTGCATAAGGCTATTCCTGCGCTTGAAAAGCACGCTGATGATTCTTTTTGCTGGATGTTTTTTTCAACCAAATCTGCTTATGCGCGTGATACTACTGCGAATTTGGTCGGAGTCGTCTGGCCTATTGAATGCGAAGATACTGAAAATATTGCCTTGTATTACAGAATACCAAGGTTTTTTTGCAAAATAGGAACTAAAATAGTTTTTTTTAGTGACTCACTTCCAAATATTAAAATGGAAGAGAATGGGAATACTATTGTTCTCAGATATCTCAAAGATAATTTTATTCGTGGGGCATACGATCCTGATGAGGGGAAGATCATTCGTACACAAAATGGGTACAAGATTAGATTTTTTAATGGTGATGAAGAATAAAAGACGCAAATACAAACATAACACCCAAATATTATGAGTTTTCACCAACGAACAAACAACCGACACAGAAGGCAATTGACAAATATGGTATATTGCCGAAATAAAACGGTATGGCACTATTTTGCTATTGCTATTGTACTGATATTTAGTGTGTCGGCCATGGCAACGTCTCGACCTAGGACCAAACTAGGATATACTATACGACGAGTCCCGGAAGTTATAGTAGATTCTACGATATACGAAGCGCTACATAAAGCTATTCCGGTGCTTGAAGCACACAGATATAATCCGTTTACTTGGATGGTTTTCTCTAATAAATCAATGTATGCGTGTGACACTACGACTAATTTAGTGGGAGCAGTTTGGGCTATTAAAGACCATAGGACAGACAATCAAGGGCTTGGTCGCAAGCTGAGTGGTTTTTGCCGCTTTGGCTCTAAAATCGTTTTTTTAGCGAAGAAGTCGGGTCGCACTTAAAAAAGAAAACAAACGGGGAAACTATCACACTAAAATTCACCAATGATATAACTAAAGTTTACTGGGGCGAATTTGATCCTTATGAGGTAAAAATCATCAGGACGCAGGATGGATATAAATTCAGGCTTATGAATGGTGAATGGGCCGAACTCCAACATGAGAACTAATAAGATTTCCGGCGACTCACGTTGCCGATAAGCCGTTAAGGCTTGGCGAGGAGGCGGTGGCCCCAGCGGCAGTATATGCACTTGCGCGTGTCGCAGTAGGCGGTGCGCAGGCGGTGTAGCGCTTGTGTGGCAAAGGCATCGTGGCACTCAAGTCCCATAGAAGCAAATGTCCGAACTTCGGCGGTGTTTTCGGGCGGCAGTCCTTGGAGCATATACACGGCGCGTTCCATGGCAGCTGTATCGTCGGCAGCGTAGCCGCGTGCATATATAAGGGGCGCTACAACGTTTATTACGAGAGTATTTGCAGCTCCGATGCTTAGCGAAGCGCTGACCGGGCGGGCCGAAAGTGCGGCGGGTCGGTGGTGAGAGGTGAAGTATGGGTGCATCGGCGGAGCATTGCGCAGTGCCGCGACGGCCTCGTCGGCCGAGGCGGCATTCCATGCGTCTGTGGCCGTGGCAAATCCGTTGCCGACCATAGCGGCGAGCGTGGCCAACCGTCGGCATGGTGCATTGGCCGGACGTATGCCGCCCGTGCGCCATTGTATGTCCGTGGGGCGTGTAAGCCCGAATTTGGCGCTAAGGAAGCTGTAATCACTTATTAGTCTGAGGGCTACTGCATCATCGGCGGCATCTTCGGACACCGGCAGCATTCCGGCTTGACCAAGCAATAGCGCCGGTGCCGACAGGGGGTCGGCAGCGTGCTTGAAGAGTATGCGCAGCGGTACACTGCGTGCCGTGCGTTCCATTGCCTCGCCGTTGGCGCCGAAGCCCAGCCCTCGCGCCAGAAATTGGTAGGCCGTTTCCAGCCAATCGCCGTGGTTGCGGTCCAGCAGGTCCAGAGCGGCATCAGCCTTGGTCTGCAAGCGGTCATACCCCAACGAGGTCATCCAATCGTCTATCCATAGGCGTGGGATTTCGGCCAAGCGTTCGCGACATGGGTAGGCATCTCCTACGCGCGGACGGGTGATGCTTTCGTATCGCTCGAGTATTTCCTCGGTCAGGGGAAGTATTGCTTGCGGCAACTCGCGTCCGTCGATATTGATGCGGCAGTCGTCTTCGCCCACCACGTGTAACACCACATTACGGTATGCCGAGTCGTTGTCGTGCCCGTGCATATGCCAATCCGAGGCGCGAACGTGCACCTCGACATTGCCGACCCATACGGCGTCGCCTATGCGTACCTTGGCATTGAAGAAGTCCGGACCCGGTCCGGTGTTTAGCATACCTTGGTCGATGACCTCAAGTTCGCGGCCATCGACAGTGCGCAACTCGGGAGCGCCGCTCCACATTTTGTGCTGCCAGATATGTTGCATCAGCATTTCCATACCGTATGCGAAGTTAAGCATTTTTCGCGAATTACCGGCATGGTAGACAGATTCGGAGAACTCCGGGGACTCCGAGGAGCTTGACCTTTGAGGGGAGCATCTCTGCGTATTTACGATCTTGTCTCTGCTGACCTAATTCTACATTTTGTATAATGAAAACTCTACAATTTGTATAGCGGTAACTCTACAATTTGTATAGCGGAAACTCCACAATTTGTATAACGGAGGCGCTAATCGGCTGTTGTGTAAGATAATGCCGAAGGGTGTGAATTGTTTGTCATAAAGCGAGGAGAAAGGGTGGTGCGATGGTGGGCGTATTAGACGATCGCATGGCGGATGGAGTGAGGCCAGACATCGTTTCGGATAATGGCATTGGGAGAGAAAAGAATGCTTTAAAGATGGGATATGTATCAGTGGCGAGGCGGCGAATGCCGATGTGGAACGCCGTGAAGGGAGCTGTGTGCATAAGAGGGCTGAAAGTTTGACGAGGAAATCCTCTGTAATGCCGCGAAAAATTCGTAAATTTGCGGCGCAATATGGATATCCTCGAAAAAATACGACAGGAGATAGCCCCCGACATCGAAAGGCTCAATGCGCTTATAGCAGAACAATTGGCCGCATCCAATCCGTTGATGGATAATGTGATTGCCAATTATCTGAGAAGTAAGGGCAAACTTATTCGCCCCATAATAGTGATGCTGAGCGCTCGGCTTTTCGGTCCGGTGACTGACAAGGTGTTGCGTGCAGCAGCATCTGTCGAGCTGTTGCACAATGCCTCGCTAATACACGATGATGTAGTTGACGGCTCGACGATGCGTCGCGGCCGCCCGACGGTCAATGCAATGTGGGACAATCATATAGCGGTGCTCGTGGGTGACTTTTTTGTGTCTACATCGATGCAGCAGGCCATAGTTACGGGCGATACACGCATCATCGAATCTTTGTGCCATTTGGGCAAGTTGTTGAGCCTCGGTGAGCTGGACCAGATATACAGTGCACGTTATCACAACCTTGACGAAGATGCATACTTCAAGATTATAGAATACAAGACTGCCTCGTTATTTGTGGCGTGCTCGCAGATGGGATGCTATGCCCAGGGTGTAGCCGATGAGCGCAAGGAGCGTCTCAGCGAGTTTGCGCGATTGCTGGGTCTGTGCTTCCAGATACGTGACGACATCTTTGATTATTTCCCGGCACAGCAAGACACTGTGGGCAAGCCTACCGCCAATGACTTGCGCGAAGGCAAGATTACACTGCCGCTGCTGCACGTATTGCGCACCGGCACCGATGCGGCCAATGCCGAGATGGTTGAACTGAGCAAGAAAGCATCTCTTGATGAGGACGATATTGCCCGACTGACGGCTTATGCCATAGACGGCGGCGGCATCGATTATGCCTACGCGGTTATGGAAGATATGCGCACACGTGCTGTCGCGTTGCTCGACGGCTTCGATGACGGCGAGGCCAAGAAGTCGCTCATCGAGTTGTTCGGCTATATTATCTCGCGCCGATATTAAAATAACGATGCGCGAGATTACTTTGTCAACCAGATTATTCACTTAAATACTTGTTAAAAAGATGAAAAAAATCCATTAAGACTATTGCTGCATCGCTTGTTGCAGCCGTTGCGGCGTTTGGTCCCGCACAGTCGTATGCCATTGACTTCGGTGTCCGTGCCGGACTGGATGTAACCGTTCCCGGCGGTGTAAAATCCGAAGGCGCTTCTGTAGATGTGTTCAAGGCCGGATGCGGTTTCCATGCCGGTGTTGTGGCCGACATTGACCTTTTATCCAACCTATTCCTTGAGCCCGGAATGTATCTTGTGTACCATAATACAGGCACGGACATACAGGCCGGAGAAGATGGAATACTCCATAATGTAAAGGCGGATATCGCACTACGCCAATTCGGCCTTCAAATACCCGTACGCTTGGGATATAATTTCGATCTGGGTGTCTGCGACCTCAAGCTGTTCACCGGTCCCAGCTTCGGTATCGGGCTTGCGGGTAGCTGGAAGAACGCCAAGAAATTCGACATGGAATCGAATCCCTACGATGAAGATATAAACCGTTTCAATATGGGATGGAATCTCGGCGCCGGCGTTGTGGTCAGCCGTTTCTATATCGGAGCCGACTACACCTTCGGCCTCAATGATCGTGACAAAGCTGATGGCGCTTTCTGGAAACAAGGTTGCTTTGCCGTCTCGATAGGCTACTATCTGTAATATAGGCTGCGCATAAGGCGCGCAAGACATAGACGGGCATCCGGTATCGACCTCGGATGCCCGTCTGCTCTTCAGAGTAAGGATTTGTCTAAATAAATGAGTAGCGGATATGGGATGCCCGAGGATTCGGAAAGAATTTCCCCTGATTTTGGTTGACTTACAGCGATCGTTACCCTCTAATTGAGCTGGCACGGTTAACATTATTACTTGGGATGGGGATGCCTCGTCCTTAAAGAGTCGGCTCCCTCCCAAAAAAGAAACAACCGAACGAAGTAAATACCCAAAACCGAGTCAACCAATTTCAGGAACGGATAGAACGAGTGCGAATAAATATAATGCGTGGGAGATATTGAGTCTAATCGGCGAAAAAGACGTATCTTTGCATTTAATATGCCAAGGCATCTACTTATAGTCAATCCCATATCCGGGACGCATAGCAAGCGTGGCCTGGCCGAGCGTATCAGTGCACGTCTGGCCAAGGCCGGCATTGACGTGGATACGTACGTCACTGCCGGTCCGGGTGATGCGACACGGCGTGTGCGCGAAGCTGTGGATGCACGCGAGTATGACGCCGTACTGGCATGCGGCGGCGACGGCACGGTCAACGAGGTGGCTCGCGCTATGTGCCACGCTCCTATACCCATAGGGATTATTCCGTCCGGCAGCGGCAACGGCCTTGCTCGACATATAGTCATCCCGGTGGACCCTATGCGGGCGCTGGATGCCATTATTGCCGGAGAGGTGTGCGAGTGCGATTATGCCACGGTAAACGGTCGGGAGTTTTTCTGCACCTTCGGTATGGGCTTCGATGCGGCCGTGTCCGACCGCTTTGCCGCTTCGGGCAAGCGGGGACGTATGTCTTATGTGCGCAGTACCATTGTCGAATTCACCCGCTATCGGCCCGTGCATTATGTGATTGAGACTCCGGATGTGACGTTGCACCGTGATGCTTTTCTGGTGGCGGTGTGCAATGCTTCGCAGTATGGCAATAATGCCTTTATTGCGCCGTATGCCTCGATTACGGACGGGTTGTTGGACGTGGTGATTGTGCATAAGGCGGACGCACTGCGTACCATGCTGCTGGGTGTGGATATGATGACCGGGCTGCTGGGGCACAACCGTCTGGTGGAGACCCTGCGTGTGCCGCGTCTGACCATCAAGAGAGACCCCGGTCCGGCGCACATTGACGGCGAGCCTGTCGGCGACCTGGGTGCACATCTGGACGTGGAGTGCGTCCACGGCGGGCTGAAAATTTTCGTCGAAAAGGACAAGGCGCCCTTCCGTCCGATAGTCAGTCCGCTGGAGTACTACATCGGCAGTATGTCCGACACGCTGCATATCAAATGATAGTATACACATTCGCTAAATGGAATAATAGGTGCTAGACCACAAAATACAAACTAATATGGCACAAAAGAAGAAAAAAAAGAAGAGCACGCCCCAACAAGGATCCATCTCGCCCGAGAAATACATACGCATGCATGCACGCGAGCTGCCGATATACAAGTGCTATATGCCGCAGGAAGGTTCCGTACACGGCATGAGTGAGATAGTAGTGTCTCGTAAGAGACCGAACGGCAAAATCCTTTTCGGCGTGTACTTGATAGACACCTATTGCCTGGGTGTCAAAGACGTGATGTATCACTATGATTACGACATCGAAGACTTTGAAGAAATAGTCGAGAAGGTGTTTTCGAACTTCAAGGGCTATGTCGAGTGTCCGTACAACGATGCGCACAACTTTATATATTCGGCCATCGAATTTGCCGCCGATGCCGGATTGGACCCCGCACGAGACTTTGAAAAAGTGGGCGAGTATATCCTGGAAGAAGATACGGACGACATCCCGCTCAAGCATTATCCTATGGGGCATAACGGCAAGTACCTGCTCATCGAAGGACCGACCCATACCGAGCGCAAGTACGTCAAGATGCTCAAGGAGCGCCTGGGAGACAATTTCCAATATATCGTCGATTTAGGCACGCACGATTATGACGTTTATGAAGACCCGGACGACTATGAGTATGACGATGAAGACGAATCGTATGACGATGAGCCGAAAGAAGCGATGGACGAAATGGAAATTTTCGATCGGATCTTCGGCGGCGATGATGTCTTCGAAAAAATGCTGGAAGCATCCGAACGCGTGCGACTGAGCAATCTCGGGAAGGCTCAAGACAACGATGACAATCTCGATAAGGCAAAATAAAACGGTCATTTGTCGCCAAAACCGCCGCTACGGTGGCGTCTAAAGCCTTAAATACAAAATTTCACATAAAAATAATATCCGAACTATCCAATTACGGAAAAAAATGCGTAATTTTGTGGCGCTAAAAGCGGAGGGCCGCACAAAAGGTCGCCGCATATCCTTCCAATAGGACGGCGAGACCCTTCTCGACCATATAAATTTAGATAGAGAATATACACAAACAACATATACGATTAATTTCAAAACATCAAACCACTATGACTAAGATTGGTATCAATGGCTTCGGACGCATCGGACGCTTCGTCTTCCGCGCTTCCACCAAACGTAACGACATCGAAGTAGTCGCTATCAACGACCTTCTCCCCGTTGACTACATGGCTTACATGCTCAAGTACGACACAATGCACGGTGCATTCAAAGGCGATGTAGACTTCGACCTCGAAAAATCCCTCCTTATCGTCAATGGCAAAGCCATCCGCGTTACCGCATGCCGTGACCCCAAAGAAATCAACTGGGGTGCAGTCGGCGCAGAGTACGTCGTAGAATCCACCGGTCTGTTCCTGACCAAAGAAAAAGCTCAGGGCCACATCGAAGCCGGCGCCAAGTACGTTGTGATGTCCGCTCCCTCCAAGGACGACACCCCCATGTTCGTTTGCGGCGTAAACGCTGACACCTACAAGAAAGGCACCCAGTTTGTATCCAACGCTTCTTGCACCACCAACTGCCTTGCCCCCATCGCTAAGGTTCTCAACGACAAATTCGGCATCGTTACCGGCCTTATGACCACGGTACACTCCACCACCGCCACTCAGAAGACCGTAGACGGTCCCTCGATGAAGGACTGGCGCGGCGGCCGTGCCGCTTCCGGCAACATCATCCCCTCCAGCACCGGCGCTGCCAAGGCTGTAGGCAAAGTTATCCCCGAACTCAACGGCAAACTCACCGGCATCTCCATGCGTGTCCCCACCCTTGACGTTTCGGTAGTTGACCTCACTGTCAACCTCGCCAAACCCGCTACCAAAGAGGACATCTGCAAGGCCATGAAGGAAGCTTCCGAAGGCGAACTCAAAGGCGTACTCGGATACACCGAAGACTCCGTTGTCAGCTCCGACTTCCTCGGCGACACTCGCACCTCCATCTTCGACGCCAACGCCGGAGTATACCTGACAGACAACTTCGTAAAGGTTGTTTCGTGGTATGACAACGAGATCGGCTACTCCAACAAGGTGCTCGACCTCATCGCTACCATGGTTAAGATCAACGGCTAATAAGCCCGAAGGCCATACACCCTAAGACGGGGCGACGAAGCGCTGCTTCGCCGCCTCGTCTTTTTTGTCAACGTGTCTCAGTTTCAATGTGCCGGCCGAAAAGCCCTGACTGAGGAGAGTCGTGTGCCACTTCTTGAAACAGTATCAAGACAGGAGGACGAGTATTTGGGCTAAATAATTCTCGAGGCCTAAGAGCGTAAAACAACAATGGCCAAGAAATTTAACTTTCTTAGCCATTGATTATCATAGTGGTATTACAATTACGCGGCTTAATACTCGTCTTCGTTGAAGAAGAAGTCGTCGTTGCTGGGATAGTCGGGCCAGATGTCTTCGATGCTTTCGTAGGTCTCGCCTTCGTCCTCAATTTCCTGGAGGTTTTCGATTACTTCCATGGGCGCGCCGGAGCGCGTTGCGTAGTCTATGAGTTCGTCCTTGGTTGCGGGCCAGGGAGCGTCTTCGAGCTTGGTTGCAAGTTCAAGTGTCCAATACATAGCGTGTTATATATGCTTAGATGTGGTTGTATGTGTAAGTGTATTATGCTTTTTGACGGCCGGATGCAATGCGTTGCCGTCAAAAGGAGTGCAAAGATACATTATTTGCGCGAATTATCACTCTTGTTCCCAAAAAATTTCGTTGCCGCCGGCAATAATATTCAGATGTCGGGCCATCACGAAGAGGTAGTCGCTGAGTCGGTTGATGAAACGGAGTGCTTCGGACGCGATTTTTTCGCCGCCGAGTGCGCTGTCCAGCCGCAGCATATCGCGTTCGGATCGACGTGCTACCGTGCGTGCCACTTGTGCCTGGGCCGCTGCCGCCGTTCCGCCGGGCAGTATGAAGCGGTTGTGGCGCGGCAGGGTCGTGTCAACTTGGTCTATGAGTGTTTCGAGCCGTGCGACGTCCTCGGCGGTGATTGCGCGCGGCCGCCATTTGCTGTCTTCTTCGGTGGCCAATTGGCATCCGAGATCAAAGAGGCGGTTTTGGATCCATTGCAGGGCTTCGCGGTCGGCTTGGGGGATGTCGTACGATGCCAGAAGTCCGAGGTGGCTGTTGACTTCGTCCACGGTGCCGTAGGCTTCGAGACGCGGATGTGTCTTGCTGACGCGAGTGCCGCCCACCAGCGAGGTGGTGCCTGCATCGCCGGTACGTGTGTATATCTTCATTGTGAGCTGCCGTTAAGGTGGTTATGTGGCGCGGATGCCGTTCCCCTGACCGGGAAGCGGCATCCGTGTCTGTGTATGCGGTGATGTTTTATTTGACTTTTGCGAGTACTTTGCGGTTGATTTTGACCGGGAAGCGCTTGCGCAGTTCCTTGACCCATTCTTTTTCGAGTAGGGCTTGGTAGTCGGTGGTGACTTGTCCGCGTACATCGAAGGCGTCTTCGGGCTGGTCAATGACGCGGCCGCGGTATGCGTAGTAGCTCTGCCAACGCATCTTCTGGTTTTCGGGCTTGGGACCGTCAAATGCCAGGTAGTCGGTGATTGCGTTGTCGCCCTTGGCGGCGAGGACGCGTTCTACCTTGGCATCGCGGCCGAAGTGTTGGTCTATCATCTTGACCAATTGCTCACGGGTGAAGGTTGCGCCGGCTTTGTCAAGACTGTCGGTGAATGCTTTGACTTGGGTCTGCACGCTGTCGTTGGTCGAGAAGATGACGTAGCCCTTGAACTTGGGCGCTTTCCATGTGTAGTCGGCGCGATGTTCGGCGAAGTATTTTTCGAGGCCGATGGTGTCCTTGGCTGCGCGTTCCCATACTTCTTGATTGGAGATGTTGTACAGCAGGATGCCGTCGCGGTATTCGTTGTAGATATTGCGATACTCGGGGTCAATGTTTACCAGGTCCTTGCGGTATACTTCGGCCACTTTGTCGCGTATGGCGCGTGTAGCGGCGCTTTTCAGCATAGTGATGGCGTTGTCTACATCGCCGGATGCGGTGACGGGCATATTTGACATCACGGATGCCAGGGTGTACTTTTTGCCATTGACTGTGTATACGGGGATGGTGGAAGCCTTGAGCGTTGCTATAGCTGTAGAGTCGTATCCGCCACAGTCTTCAATGATACGGCGTGCTTTGGCGATGCCTTCGTCCAGTATTTCTCCTTTATATTGTTTTACCAGGGCATCGAGGCGGCGTTGTGCGGGCAGTTGTCCGCGCTCGTCGCCGTTGATTTGCTGTTCGAGCGATTGGCGCATATCTTCAAAGGAGGCAATGGGCCGTGCGCCGGTTTTGTGGATGATGTGGTATCCGTAGGAGGTGGTCACGGGACGCGAAATTTCGCCGACTTGCATGGCGAAGGATGCCGAGTCGAATGGAGCGACCATCATTCCCGAGCTATACCATCCGAGCTTGCCGCCTTGTTTGGCGCTTCCGGGGTCTTCGCTTTCGCGGCGTGCAACGTCCTCAAAGTCTACTCCGGGCTGTGTCACCACGTTGTATATCGAGTCTATCGCCACGCGTGCATGTGCGGCCTCTTCGGGAGTCTTGCCGTGCGTGAGCTTGAGAATATGCTCGGCTTCTACTTCGCCGGGATTGGGTTTGATTTCGTCTACACGTATGATGTGAAGGCCAAAGCCCGAATTGACCACCGGCGATATACCGCCAAGCGGGGTGTCGTAGGCGGCCTTTTCGAAGGGCCAGGGATAGCGACCGGGCAATACCCAACCCATACGTCCGCCACGTGTGGCACTGCCGCGGTCTATGGATGCAGCGGCGGCGTTCTCAAAGGTGGTGGCGCCTGACAGGATGGCGTTGCGTACCGAGTCGGCGTGAGCCATGGCGGCCTCGTTTGAGGTGTTGCCATCGGCGGGCGGCAGCATAATATGGCTGACATAGCGCAGCTCGCGTGCGTGGTCGTAAGCTTCGTGCAGCAGCGAGTCGTATACGGTGGAGTCTACCATACGCGACTGAGCCAGCTCGGTGGCATATCCTTCGAATTCGTTGCGGAACGAGGCCGTGGTGTCCATACCTGCGGCTACGGCGGCAGCCACTTTCAATTTGTAGTTGACAAACATATCTACATATTCGTCAAGCGTTTGGGGCTGCAATTGCTGTGAGTTGTTCTTTTTGTAGAGATACTCGAACTCGCTCAGGTGCACGGGCACCTTGTTGATAGTCATCAATACCGGATCGGAGGCGGCGGCAACTGTTACTGCGATGGCCGTGACCGCGATTACGGCGGATAGCTGGAGTTTTTTCATTTATAGAAATTTTTGGCGTTCGGTTTTATAGCTATAATATAACGCGAAAACATGCTTTTTATTGTCCTGTGTGCGTGCAAAAGTGTATGCGGCTTTTGCCGTTGTTTCAGGCTGCTGTCGCGTCACCGTGCGGACGAGCTGTAATTGGGCGCTTCGCTGGTGATGGATACGTCGTGCGGATGGCTTTCGTTGACGCCGGCGGCGGTGATACGGGTGAAGCGAGCCTGATGCAACGCTTCGATGTCTTTGGCTCCGCAGTAGCCCATGCCGGCGCGTAGTCCGCCAATCATCTGGTATACAACTTCGTAGAGCGAGCCCTTGTAGGGTACGCGGGCGGCTATGCCTTCGGGCACAAGTTTCTTGGCGTCCGTTTCGGAGGCTTGGAAATAGCGATCCTTGCTGCCGCGCTCCATGGCTTCGAGCGAGCCCATGCCGCGATATGCCTTGTATTTTCGGCCGTTGAAGATGATGGTGTCGCCGGGGGATTCCTCGACGCCGGCCAGCATTCCGCCCAGCATCACCGAGTTGCCGCCGGCGGCCAGGGCCTTGACGATGTCGCCGCTGTATCGTATGCCGCCGTCTGCGATCAGTGGTATGTCGTACTCTTTGAGGGCCTTGGATACGTCGTATACGGCGCTGAGCTGGGGCACTCCTACGCCGGCAATGATGCGCGTGGTGCATATCGATCCCGGGCCTATGCCGACCTTGACGCCGTCGGCGCCGTTTTCGGCCAGGAAGCGGGCGGCCTCGCCGGTGGCTATATTTCCCACGACTACGTCCACGTGGTCGCCGAAGGCGTCCTTGACCGAATGTAAGGTGTCGATGACGCCGCGACTGTGTCCGTGTGCCGTATCGATGACCAGGGCGTCCACTCCGGCATCCACCAGCGCGGAGGCGCGTTCGAGACTGTCGGCAGTGACGCCTATGCCGGCGGCCACACGCAGACGCCCCAGTGCGTCTTTGCATGCATTGGGCTTGTCTTTGGCTTTGGTGATGTCTTTATATGTCACCAGTCCGACCAAGCGTCCATCGGCGTCCACCACCGGGAGCTTCTCGATTTTATGACGGTGCAATATGCGTGCGGCAGCTTCGAGAGTCGTGCCCGGAGCCGTGGTCACGAGCCGATCGGAGGTCATTACGGCTTTTACGGGACGGCGCAAGTCGGTTTCGAAACGTAGGTCGCGATTGGTTACGATGCCTACCAGAATGCCGCCGGCATCCACTACCGGAATGCCGCCTATGTGATACTCGGCCATCAGCGCCAGAGCGTCTCCCACGGTCTTGTCCGGGGCTATGGTCACGGGGTCGTAAATCATACCGTTTTCGGCACGCTTGACCATGTGTACTTGGCGCGCCTGTTCGGCGATGCTCATATTCTTGTGGATGACGCCGATGCCGCCTTCGCGAGCAATGGCTATAGCCATAGACGCCTCGGTGACGGTGTCCATAGCGGCTGAAACCACGGGAATGTTTAGGGTGATGTTACGGGAAAAGCGGGTCAGAAGGCTGACGTCTCGCGGTAATACTTCCGAATATGCCGGTATGAGCAGCACATCGTCGAAGGTAAGACCGTCCATAAGGACGCGGTCGGCAATAAATGACATAGCGGTATCGATGCTGTGATGGTTAGTATTTATTGCCCACAAAGGTAACACTTTTCGTCCGATTGCGCAAATGGTCGGACTCGCCGCATCTCCGCCGGGAGTTCGGCTATCTATTTCTTCCAATCGTATTTTGGCGGCTCTAGGTAATAGACGCTCTCGCCGTGTTCGTCATATTGCGAATTGTGTCCTACCACCCTAACTTCATACGGCTTATCGTGGGAGTATATATCCTGAGGTAGTTCTACTTGCAATAGGTAGCAGGTGTCATTTCCGGCGCTGTTGCCTTTGTCTTTCATTGTAAGCGGTTGGTCGGAGTATATTTCCAACGGTTCCCCGTCTACATATACGTCAAAGGACATATATTGTGGATCTACCGTAACGATGGAGTTCTTCTCGGCGTCAGCCTTGTCTACAAAGTTTTGATAGGCGATGACCTTTGTGACGCTCATCGGGCGCGTATAGATGAGCATTTCTTGTCTGCCGCCATATTCCAAAAATGCGGTCGTACCGTACAACTCCAGCTTGCCGTATCGAATGTTTAGCGTGATGTCACGGTCTGCGATGACGTTCCATGCCCAAAATTCGAGTTTCATGTCCTCGGGTGCCACTTGCAGCATTCGTGGATATTCGTTGATACGCATGGCGGCAATAGCGGCATATTTCCCCTTGGGGATACTGTCAAGGCTGTAATGGCCCTGAGTATCGCTTGCTGTTTCGTAGGCTTCTGTAAAATCGGGGTTATATATAAGAACTGTGCAGGAGTCAACGGGGCTGCCGTTGTAGTCAGTGACCGTACCGGAGATTTTGACCGTGTCCGTTGCAAAAGCGGCAAGCGAAAATACACAAGCGCATATAGCGCTCAAAAAATGCTTTTTTTTCACAATGCAAATATAATTATTTGTAGCCTCTACGGCAGTTTTACGTACTCACTTTTTGGAGGGGGTGACGGTGTAGCCGATTTTGTCAAAGGCTTTGGTATAGTCTGCGGGAGTGGCCTTGCGGCTGTCGTAGACTATGGTCACTGTCTGGTCGTCGAGATTGGTGGTAATGCGCTTTGTTCCTTTGACAAAACGGATGTTTTGCTTGATGCGGTTTTCGCAGTTCGAGCAGTGCATTTGCGGATCGGTGGTCACCACCAGGGTGTCTATGGGATTGGCTTTGGCGGCCTTGGCGGGTTGCTCGGATTTGACGGCAACCGAATCGGTGGCGTTATTTACGGCGGAGGCTGCGGTGGCAGCGAACGCTACCAGTAATGCAGCACCTAAAACTATGGTTTTCATTTCGATATGTGTTTATGATTGTGCTATATTCTATGATTGGATGATGGTAGTGCTCAGAATTTTTCGAGTTTGAAGCGTATGCCGATGTATGCCATTGCGCCGTCTGTCGGGCCCCACACTTGTGTGGCATCGAAGCCGGGCAACCAGGGGTTGGAAGCGCCGATGACCGGGGTGCTCATCTTGTAGTTGGTGAGATTTTCGCCGCCGATGTAGAGGTCAAACAGGCGAAATTCGCGAGTGATTTGGGCCTGCAGATTGAAATATGTCGGGTATTCCGAATGGTCGTACATTTCGCCTCGTCCGTTGAGCTGTCCGGTGATATCGAAGTGCCAGATGTCCATCGGAGTCTTGTACGACAGCGTCAGCAGCCCTTTGTAACGCGATGTCAGCGGGCGCAGGCGCAGTGTGCCGTTGTATGTCGTGCGTGCATCGTTGAGGCGGAAGGCGGCAGTGGCGCTGAAGCCTTCGAAGAAGGGGTAGGTGGCATCTATCTGTGCCGTATGGCTGCGGCTGATGCCGTCCAGATTGCTGAAGTATACGCTATTGGGGCCCATGGCTCCATCGACATCTATGACCATCTGGTCGGAGAAACGCGTGTAGTAGTATTCGGCATTGAGTTCGAGATTCTTGCCGGCTACGGGAACGTTGAGCGAAGCGGACAGTCCGTAATTCCACGCTTTTTCTTGGTTGAAGTTTTCGGCGAAATAGAATGTGCGGCCGCAGGCCAGCAGCGGCGTATTCTCGGCCAAGGCGTGTGGCGTGCGATAGCCTTTGCCCACGGCGGCACGTAGCGTCAAGACCTTGACGGGTGTATACTTGATGTGCAGTCGCGGCGTGACAAAACTGCCGTATACCGACGAGTGGTCCCAGCGTATGCCGGGCATCACGGTCCAGCGGTCGCCGTCCTTGAAGGTGTACTGGGCGTATACGCCGGCGGTGGTCTCGGCCGGGGTATGTCCCATGGTCAGGTTGGGCGAAAGCACTTCTTTGAAATAATCGTGATTGAGGCTTGCGCCGACGCTGATGTTATGCGCCGGGGTGATATCGCTCTCGAAAAGCAGTTGGGCATATCCGTTTTTCTGCGTGACGTCGTAATCGGTTGTCCCGAAGGTGTTGGACGCATCGTGCCACGAGCCGTGCAACATCAGCGCCAGGCTACTGTTGCCCGTGTCTTGGAACATATAGGCGTTTTTCCACTGGGCTTCGTAGCGGTTGGTGGTGACGCTGACGCCGTAATATGGGATGGAGGCGTCCGCGTGTCCGTGACGGCTCATGCCGCTTGTGCGCTCGTCGCGCAGTATGCGCACGCTCAATTGCGATATCCAGCTGTCCGAGACGTATGCCCAGCGGTCCATGGCGTTGTACTGACGTATGCGCGGCATATCCATGAAGCCGTCGCCGTTGCCGTCGTGTTCGCGCTGGCGATTCTCGAAGTGCAGCAACAGGGAGGTGGACAGCTTGTCATTGAGGTGGATGCTGCCATCGACATTGGCTTCGAACTTCAGCTGCGAGTCAAAATACGCATTGGCGCGCACGCCGTCCGTACCCTGCGGTTTGAGGAATTCGATGTTAATCTGTCCGGTGATGCTCTCGTATCCGTTTTTGACACTTGCCGCACCCTTTGATACCTGTATGGACTGCATCCACGGCCCGGGCACATAGCCGAGGCTGTACGGTATGGAGGCGCCGCGCAGGTTGGGAATGTTCTCGGTAAGCATTTGGACGTAAGTCCCGCTCAAGCCCAACAGCTTGATTTGCTTGGCGCCGGTGGCGGCGTCCGAGTAGCTGACATCCACCGAGGGATTGGAAATGAAGGACTCGCTGAGGTTGCAGCACGCGGCACGGCGCAGCTGCCCCAAGCCGATAATGTCCGTATTGGTGGTGCGTACGCGCGACTTTACGCCCTGTCCGGCGCTGACGACAACGCCGCGCAGCGTGGTCACGCTGTCCGTGTCGGCGACTTCGGACGCAGATGCGCCGCCGTACGCCGTCGCTGTCGCTGCGATACTTATAATAATCCTATTCAACTTCATAATCCTATGTAGGGGACAGGCTTGTACACCGACCGTCCCCGTTTACAAGCGCAAAGTTATGCAAAAAGCGCAATACCGCCAATACTCATTAATCGGTATGTCGGCATGTGGCGCGGCGATGTCGCCGGGTGGCCAAAGCCCGCAGCAACGGCCACCGCAGCAGCCACAACACACGACGATGACGCCGACTATGCAGAGGCGTGCGGCGCGCCAGATGCGTAATTTCGCGCAGCGGCTTGTAGTCTTGCGGCAACCATATTCCGCGCCCTATCAGGAATATATGCATCAGTCCCAACCCCCAGCGCACCAGAGCGGTTCGCGGCATCGTGGGGACGGCGCTGACGGCTTCCCAGACGCGGGCTATGCCTTCGGGCGTCACCTCGGACATGGAAGATAGCGTCCCGGAGCGGTGACGGTATTCATAGGCGATGACATCTGGAAGCAAAACCACCATGCCCGTAGCTGACGAAGTCAGCAAGAGTTGCAGCATAGCATCCTCGGCATTGGTGATCGATGGATGCGTGTCCCATTCGATACGGTCGAAGAGGCTTCGCCTGACCATCATACCGTGCGTAAAGTTCGGAATATCATTGTCCAACATCCGCTCCAACGCCTCGGTCGGCGTCAGCCTCACCGCCGCCGAAGACGACATATCGCCGCCCGCCGAGGCTTTGGCCGGAAGCTCGGCCGTGACATGTGCAGCATCCATGTACAGACTTGGAGTGCTCGTGCCCTCGACATACTTGGCGACATTAGCCACGACCATATCGACATCCTCCGAAAGAAATGCCGCCATCTGCGACAACGACAGCCGCGGAAGCGTATCATCGGCATCGACAATCATCACCCAATCAAATTGTTCGGGCAAGGCCGCAATAGCCGCCGCACGTGCCGCCGCCTGTCCACCGTGAGGCAGTTCCAACAGCCGTACCCGTCCGTCCGCCGCCGCATAGCGCCGCACAATTGCCGCCGTCTCATCCGTGCTCCCATCATCCGCCACAACGACACACACATCCACCGCGTATGCGTCCGCTGCCGCGTCCACGTTTGCCGCCGCCTGCACGCTGTCGAGAGTGTGTGCCAGTGTCGCCGCCGCGTTATACGCTGCGACAACAATCCCTATGCCGTTGCCTTTCTTCGTCTGCTTCACCCTGCAAAGTTACCGCTTTTTTGCGTCAGCCGAAAATTCCGATTAGTCATTCGCGCGATTCGGCCAAGGTGTCACTCATCAAAGCACCCCTTTTTCTTTCATATAATCGGTAAGATCCTCCATAAGGTAGCGAGAGCCGAAAGTATGCAGCACATCGTATGACGGCACAATGTAGCCATAAAGAATGCCCGACTCCTTGAGCCGACGGTATACCTCGCGCTGGCTCATATTCAGCACTTGCGCGAGTTTGCTGATACAGTATGTCACAAACTCAAGAGTCTTTGTATCCATTTTGCGTATCTTTGATGTCGTCACTTAACGTCTTATACACAGGACGCTGTCGCTGCATTACACACACAAAGTTATACGATTTTTTCGAGATTTCAAAAAAACAGACTCCGTCACGGCAACGGTAGATGCAGAGTTGGGTGGCAAGTGCGAAATCGGGAAATAATTTCGGGACACCAGCAAAAACCTGTGTGAGAAAAATTCAATGAAAGGATAAATTTCTTGAAGAATTTCTCGTCTTCCTTAACTCTTAATTGGTGGCGCGGCCTTTCCCCGTCACGAGTACCATGCCATCGTTTACGGCTTTGGCGAGCATCCGCTTTATGGTAGCGTCGCTCATCTCGAGGCCCATGCCGGCCTTTATCTCAGCCTTTGCACTGTCAGGATGATTGTGTAGATATGGGAGTATTTCTACTCCTGCTGTCATGATAGTTTGATTTTACGGCTCAAATTCATC
>ERZ808258.288-NODE-288-length-22376-cov-3.353524_pt1 | contig 22376 bp, 29 predicted proteins | sample MGYA00521280_ERZ808258 | MGnify/ENA primary metagenome ERZ808258 (study PRJEB31516, sample SAMN03275585) | gut metagenome | biome: mammalia-associated habitat; material: feces | host: Papio cynocephalus | place: Kenya | collected 2012-07-19 ...
TTTCTGGAATTTCTAGCAACTCAAGCAATCCTTTGAACTCTTGATTATTTTTTAATGTTTCTGCTAATTTTGTAAGTGTCTCTTTTTCGCTCATTTTATTCTCCTTTTTGATAGCAAATTAATTCTTGAGCATATGGTAGCTTTTCAATAATCTTACAAAAGGTACGCCATTCAACCAGTTTGTGATTCTTGCGCCAGAAATACATTTCTCGAAGAACTTGATAATTTAAAGTAACCGTTCGTTTCTGATTCCAAGCACAAGGAAGAAGCTGGATAAGCGCGCGCCAATAACGCTGGTCTTTTGTTTCAAGATATTTTTTTCGAATTGCTTCTAAGTCATAAATTAAATGGTTAAAAATTTCATCAACTTCTTTTTCTTTCTTGCCTTCTACTGGGTCAAAATAATCGATAGTAATAGCGCTATCTTGAATAGCTTCATCCCAGCTATACAAGTTTAAGTCGGTCATTGGCTTAGAAGTAATTTTATGCATTGTGCTGCAAGAATTTGCTACCGTTCCAATTTTGTACGTGTCGAATTCTTTCCACCATCCTAGAAAGCTCGTTATATCCATAGAAACCATAATCTGCCGCATAAATTTGCTTTCACAAGTCCCACCACTAAGCATTCTTTGCGCCAGCTTCTTATCGTTTTCGCCTAGAACAAAAACGCCATCTTTTGTGTAGCTATCACTTTTCGCCCAGCTATCTAATGGATTTCGTAATCCTCTAAAGGCTCCTTCAAAATTAAAAACTTCAATTTTATCAACCTTAATCACAGAACCTTCTCCTTACAATACTCTCCAATTTCATTAATAAAGTAAATTTGTCTAATCCCTAAATCTCTAATCAAGCGCATGCAAGCTGCGCACGGTCGAGAACAAGCTTTTCTTCCATTCTTCCATTCTCTATACACAAAAATAGAAGCTTTGTCCCAATCAATTTCTTTTTTTCCAATTAGATGGCCGAGCGCATGAATTTCTGCATGCTCAAGAGGAATTGAAGTTGCATGGTCTTCAAAGCCTCTATAAATATTGTACTGATGCTGAACTGGGTGGGTTTTGTTTGAGTTAAAACCTGTAGAGATAACTGTTTTTCCAATTGCTACAACCGCGCCCATATGTGGTCCATGGAAGTTAGACATATAAGATACTTGCTTTGCAATTTCAAACATCCGAAACTCTCTATTATTCAGCATCTATTGTTCCTCACTTTCTATATATATTATATCAAAAAAGACGTAGAAAATCAAGTTTCTACGTCTTTATAGTATAATTCACAATGACAAAAACCGCTTTGTTCTTGTTCTACAAATTCCTTACACATACATTTGTATTCTGGTTTTTTAACGATACGGCAAGGACAGTATCCGTCATTTTCTTTTAGTTTTTGTCTTATTTCTTGAACCTTTTCTTTATTTGTATTCAAAGTAATCTTCATTGCCGATTAAGGACCTCTGCATATTGATTGTCACTAGCAAGTGTTACGCCTAAAATTTCATCGTATCTATTTGGTCTATCTGGGACATACCGTCCCCATTTTACAATAATAGGCCCGTCATCACTATAAGTTTTAAGAAATTTTATTTTACCTTCGTCGATTTCATTTCGATTATAACCGGTATAAATAACAATATCACAATCACTTCTATATCTTAGGTTAGCAACAAGTCTTTGAAGTGAATCCCAAGAGTCAAATGGTTCAAGACCGCCGCAGACAACCGCTTCAGTAATATCATTATTTAAAAAGTAGTCTTCAATTGTATTATAAGGAATATCTATCGTGGGTTCTGTTGTGAGCGCGCTATTTTGACATATCGCGCGCCCACAATCTTTATCACATTTAAAAGAACAACTAGGAAAAGCCAAAAATAGAGAAGGCTTTTTATAATTACAAAAATCTTCCGCAATTAGCCCTTTCAGCTTCATTTAATTCTCCTTCCTTCTTTTTCTGTCCATCTTTAAAACCTTGCGCATATTGAAAAGTTAATAATTCTTTTAATCCGTCGTAAGCTTTTGGATAACAGGACGCCAACATGGCTTCAAGTGGAATTTCCATTTCTGGATTTAACTTTTCCCAAAATTTTGCTGCTTTTAGAATCTTTTGTACAGATACTGGCGCGATATTATATTCTGCATTATCCATTAACATTCTCCCACTCACGCATTTCGTATTCTGCTTTTCGTTCTTTAGAATAGGTTTTTATTGGAGTGTAAAAGCCAACAATCCTTGTATATTCAGTTTCTACGGGCTCACCGCAAATAGGGCATCTTGTTCCGAAGAAACCATGGTTATGCTTACAAGCTTGGATTTTAGTGTTAAAAGCAAAATAAGTGAGTCCTTGATCTGCAATGTATTCGGTCATTTTCCAAGCCTTTTCAAAGCTATCGAAAGGTGCTTCGACGTTAATATGAGCTATTGAGCCGCCGTTGCAATAGCTATCGAACAAAGATGCAATGCGAATTCTTTCTTGTAGAGTTGTTTTAATTCCAAGAGGAATAAATTGATTTCCATAAAGAGGCAAATCTTTTATAACTGTTTCTGGATAAAGTAGCGTATCTGCTTGCTGAAGTTTTACCGCACATTGTTCGCCGGGAATTTGTTCTAGATTCATTTTATAATCTTTGTCAAGCACAAATTGGTCTTTGGTACGATGAATAACCTCAAAAATTTTCTTCCCAAAAGCATCAGCTTGTGACGTATAAAAAGAATTGCCAAGCTCATCTACTCTTACATAACCAAATTTTTTCATTGTTTCGTAAATTCCAATAACCGTATTTTCATATATTTCTATATGTACTGACTATCTCTTAAATATAGCCCTTGCTATATTCACTATCATTTCAAATTACGTGTCAATAGTAATTTTACTTCCCTATACGGGAATAGTCGATACAGGGGTTTATTTTATTTCGTAAAGGGTATTTTTTATCTTCTAAACGATATTTTTTTATTGAACCATTATTAATGCCGCAAATGGTTCTTGAATTAATATTATATTTTAGGCCAATTTTACTCATTGAAAGCGTTGTTGTTTCAATATCAGTAATAATAGCTTCTAACAAATCGGGTGAAATTGTAGAAGCTTTGTTATTTTGTCCATTAATCCTTATAGGATAAGATAACTGTTCATTATGCCAGCTATCCCCCAAATTTATTTTGCTTACAGCCATTTGAGAAATAGCATATTTTTTGGCGATTTCTTTTTGTGTTATTTGAGTATGCTGTAAATCATGAATAATATTGGGTAATATTTCTTGAATTTTTACTTCTTTTGATTTTCTGATTGGATAGTCTAGCCATTCTTTATAATATATATGACCGTTATTAATTTCGCTTAATTGGCCTTTATCAATATTATATTCTTTCGCGATTTTTTCTAAAGATTTGTCTAACTCGTATTTTAAACTATATGATAATTGTTTTATTAAATCCTCAGAATATTTTTTGTTAGGGCGGAGTGGATAAACAAAATCTGCGTTTTTGTAATTTATACCCCTATTAATATTTGAAACTTGTGTAACAGATACCCCAAATTTTTCTCCAATTTCCTCAAAACTTAAAGAAGAATTTTTAATTAAATCAAAAATGTGGCACAGGTCTTCAAAATTTTTTATTTTTGCTGAAGGATGAAAAACTCCAAAACCAGTTCCTTCTCCACCTATACAGATATTATAACCATTTGGCTGTAAACTATTGTAAAATTGAATCCAAAATTTTTCTCTTTCATCAAAGTTTTCAATTTGTTTTTCAAGGATAACTAATTCAAAATGTTCTTCTCCATATTTTCTTATAGCTTTATGGATTAACATTTGATTAGATTTTAATCTTGCTTCGCTTTTGTGTTGAGCAAATCTGTTAACGGCATTCACGCTTTGCCCTATATAGACTTTTTCATTAATATCGTTTTTAATTAAATAAATATCCTTTTTCATCATAAACCTCCCACGGGATTGCCTTGTCTTATAGATTTAGGTTTCCCCGTTAGCCACCCTTGTGACCCCACTGACGAAGTGGAAAAATAGTGTTTGGCATTATTACATACCAATTGTATTGTATAAATGAGGGAAGTCAACCAATCCTTTTGAAAAGTTTGGAAGTAGTCCTTTTTCTACATTTCTTTGAATAATATGACGTACAACATCTAATGCTTTACAATCTAGTTCAACAATATTACGTAATGCTACGAGATAACCTTGTTCAGTATCATTTTCAAGGGCGAGTCTCGCAAGATTAATCGTGGATACTTTAACCGAGCCAACCTTTAAAGCAGTGCCGCCAATTGAATTAAAATACGCACCGTCCAAAATATCTTCAATATTGCTTTTTAAACGACAGCAATTAGAAAGACTAGTTACACTATCATCAATAAATAAATTGCTATCATTCCATTTGCGATTATGTTCTATGCCCCAGCGCGCAAATTCTTCATCTACAAATTTACCATTCTGGCGTAGTAAAGAGATTGTTAATCTTTATATTTACACAAGATCGTTAATCTTATGCCATAGGGCTGTATATTACTATACAGAATAGACTATATCACATACCTAATTACCTTTATTAGGTATCCTCGCACTTCCATTTAATGGGCTTACGTATGACTAATATCATCATACTGCCAACCACTTGGCTGTACTCTACTCACTTCTTCAAGCAAGATAGGTTCTTGCTCTACGCTTTCGATAGTCGTTGCCCTTTCCCATCTATATGGGCTTAGGTCAGGATTGTCCGTATAATGGATTGCTTTGTGGCATTTTTCACATACCACCACTAAATTATCTTTGTTAGTAAAATCATCATAAGTTAAAAGCTCATGATAGAAATTTTCGATATTATTTGAGTAGGCATTTTTTTATAAATTCATCAAATATTACATGAAAAGGTTTGATGTGATGCGTATTTAAATTACCACCATGTTGCCCACATATTTGACACGTATAATTACAATTTCTTATCATTTCTTTTGAAATTGTCTTAAACAGTCCTCGCGCCAAGGTTCGTTCATCAGTATGTCCTTTATAATTAGAATTTTTCTCGCCTACATACCTGCCACGCAAACTATTGCTTATTCTGTTTCTCAATTCAATATCATCAATTTTACTACGTCTATTTTTGATGCCTGCTTTATTTAATCGTCTAACGATGTTTTCTCGCGTGCATCTCAATAATTGGGCTATTTCTTTATCATATAACCCCTCATTATGCAATTCAATTATATCTTCTAATGGAATATTTTTCTTTTTGGCCACATAATCCTCCAAAAATCTGTTTCCATTATACGGGTTTTCCCTGAGTTCACGAGGTTTTCATAATATATTACTATATTATGCCGCTATTAATTCAACGGGGAAAGTAAACATATTATGATGACGAATTTCTGCAACTACTTCCATAAAAGTGATTTGGAATTGCTTAATTCCTTCTAGCTCATCTATCATAAAGGAGCCATCTGGAAATTCTGCGCCGCCAAATAGAGCTTCAAGATACGGCTCATCAAACACTGACACATTAGTAAAGGCAGATTGAGTTCCATCGCGTACATATGGCTGATTTACAGCATAGATAAAACGCTGAATCTGCTGGCGCGCATAATAATCGGGGCTTTTTGTTGCATAACCATTCTTACAGTCTTGTTTCCAGAAGTAATACATGTATGGAATTAAATTAGGAAGACCAACAGCCGTTGGTCGCTATAATTTTCATTATAGATTAGACTATCTTTTCCTATCACCTTTGTGATAGTGTTTCTCTTTCAAATTACGTATCAATAGTAATTTTACTTCTCTTAACGAGAATAGTCGTTACAGGGTTATTAAAAAGGACGTAAAGGATATTGCAGATTATCCCGTTTATATTTCTTTGATGAACCAGAACAGATTCCTTTAATGACACGTTGGTCAACATTATATTTTCGAGCAATTGAATTTAAACTATGAGAAGTAGTTGCAATTTCTTTAATAATATCTGTAACTTGCTCATAAGTAAAAAGAATCGTGCCACTACTTTTCCATTTGCGAATTGGATATTCAAGAGAATTACGCTTATGCGATACGCCTTGGTTTATATCTGAAATTGCATGAACTTCTACTCCGTATTGACGAGCTATATCGCCATTAAAACGATAACTATATTTTAAAAGTTCAATAATTTCATCTACCTGTTCTTCAGTTAATTTGCCATTTATATTGGGATTGGCGCGAATAGGGTAAACTTCATTTAATTGCGCGCGGCTTAAGCCCTGATTAATACGCATTACTTGACGTTTTGAAATGCCATATTTTTCGGCTAATTTTATTATGGGAAGTGTTGTATTTCTTAAATCCCGTTTCAAATGTATAACTTCTTCATCGCTAATTTTAGTATTAGGGTGCTGATCGCCATAATAAATTGGAGGGGTGTTGCCGCCTATTTGAATATTATAACCACGTGGAGTAAGAGATTGATATTTCTGAATCCAAAATTTCTCTCTTTCGTTAAAATTTTCTGTTTGAGTTTCAAGAATTTCATACCAAAAATGCTGTTTACCATATTTCTGAATAGCCGCATCGATTAAAGAATTGTCATAATTTTTTTTGCAATGTGCTTTAAATCTCTCTTCTGCATTAAGAGACTGTCCGATATAGACTTTATTGTTTATATCGTTTTTAATAATATAAATATCCTTTTTAATAATTCCCACGGGATTAGCTTGTATGGCATCCATATTTAGCCTTCCCCGTTAGCCACTAACTGTGACCCCGCTGATAAACGGAAAAGAAACATAAGGGCGCTGCTGTTCACCCGAAGATCTATTAGAGGCAAAACTGATATATTCTTTAACAAAGTCAATAAAAGTAGATAAATGTTTAGGGGGTTCCGCATTAAAATTTTCCAAGAAAAAAAGGCCACGTTCTGCAAGGTCTTTTAAATCATAAGCAAAACAGTAATGAAGAAAGGTTGATGTATCAGCATCATGCATATATAAAGCCTTTGTCCATTCTTTATTTAACCATTCATTAGCCGTTTTAAAGCCATACTTCTTATTGAGTTCGTAATAAATTTTATTATACGTAAGAAGTTTTCGATGAGGTTTTGGCATCTCATTCATAAGTGTACGCATATCCTTACTACCAACATTAGCATTACCATCAACACTAGCATCGGCAACCGTTTCTGCATCAATGAAATTATCGATAAAATCCGTATAACTTAATTGTGAATCTGCAAGGCCATTTAAACGAGAAAATTCTTCCCCGTACTCATTTTGCATCTTATTAAATGCAGTAGTAAAATTCTTATTTAATTTAATCGTTAAATCCATTTAATCTTCGTCTCCATGGTTATTAACCCAAATTGTAGCGTCTTTAAATTCCATTAGCTTTCCATTAACAGAAAGAACTGGTACTGTTTCGATATTATTTTTAAGAAGAACTTCAAAGTCTTCTGAGACTTCATAAAGAATTCTTTTTTGCTCGAGCTTCTTTTTTAGAACCTGACATTTCGGGCAATTATTACTAAAAAGAATAATTGAATTGCTCATTCTTCCTCCTTATAACAATAGATACAATATCCATTCTCAAATTCATGTGGACATTGCGCTTGTAATCTATCATTTTCTTCTAATAATTTTGCAACGGTATTATTTAAAGTAAATTTATTTGGAGTTAAAAGAGCTTCAATAATCTGATTATTAGCATCAATCTTTTCTTTAATTTCAAATTTTGTCATGGTTTAAATACCTCTCCCTTTTTTCGTAGTTCTAATGGATTTATAAAGAAATATCTTTGAAATTCAAAATATTTGTTAAATACTTTATCACGAATGTCTCGCGCATTTAAACGGAATAAAGTCCTTTTTTCGTGTGGCGTTGTTACAAAGTGCCCAAAATCACAATCTATTTCGCCTTTATTAAGTAAGTTGTTCCATATAACGAGATAATTAATTAAAATATCTAATCCATCAGGACTAGAACATCCTCTATATTTAAGAGAAAAGTTGCACCCCAAACTTTGGCAGATTAATATCCGTTGAAAAATTTTCATGCACTCAACACGTTTTTTTGATTCGGTCCAAATGTCGGAATCTTCAAAGCAATAGAACTTGAATCTTGCCGGATATTTTTCTTTTATTAAAGCTTCAAAGTCTTCTTTTGGCATATGAGCATCAATATAAAAGCCCTCTGTTTTTTGCTGGCTCAAAGGAGAGCTATTGAAATCAGAAAAATCCCTATAATTGCGCATGATTTGGGGCATTTTGAAAGTTATGTAAGAATTTCCCTTTATATTAGATAATTCTTTAATTGCATCTTGCCAACCTTCAACTTGAAAAATATTCTTATCATAAACATAACTCATCGCAGTTGGTAATGAGGTATCATATATCGGTAAATCCTGTAGAGTTTTTCCGTCTCTCGAAATTCGTAAATGAATGCCATTTAACAGATTATTGCCGCGGGCGCGCGCGATTTGAGTTCTCGTCTTTTCTTCAACAAAGCTTTGATATATATCTGTTTCTGGCTTTAATCTTTCAAGTTCATCTGAATAATTAAAGTATCCCGTTTTTCGAAAAGACATTCCATCAACATCTGCAATTCTTGTTTTTATAATTTTTTCTGGAACATCCAATCTTAAGTCAGCTCTATAATAAAGCTTAGAAAAACTTTGATGTAATTTATCATTAGTTATAATTAGTTCATAATAATGATTTTGTTTTCTAAGTAAGGCGGCAATTTTCATTAATTCAAGATTAAAGCCAGACATCAAATCTGGCTTTAAATCTCCATCTATTAGCCCAACTCTCATTCGTCACCTTTTCTTGTTCGTTGGAAAAACAAGTTTTTATCTTCATCTATTTTAATAATTAGATTAATTGGTTCACTCCATGCGCTATTTTTATAAATCTTGGGAATAAAAACATCTCCTCTCCTAATTCCAACAAAAGCAATCTTATTCCCGCGCGAGAACCATGATTTTTCAATTACTTTTTTCTTTCCTTCCGGAGTTTTTTCACTTATTTGTTTATCGTATTTAACAAACTGATTATTCCAGATTTTTACATTAACAACACCGCTCGTCGTTAAAATAGATACTGTATTCTTGTTTTTATTTTTACTTAAAACAGTTCCACAAATTCTATGAAGCTTATAAATCGGAATATCTCTTCCATTAATACAAAGTACGTTTTCAATTTCTGGTTCTTCTGGAAGTTTAAAGAAGTCTACAAAGCCATATGTCTGATTTCTTACACCCGCCAATTCATGCTCGTGATAATAGAAAGAAATACTATCCATTTCCCATTTACTAATTGTTCCAAGACAATTTTTCTTCCATTGCTTATTAAACAGCTTATCATTTAATTTTTGAAGCATTTCTGCTTTGTGGGCTTTGATGTAATCACGCATTGGCCCCATATCTTTTTTATAAATTTTATCCCATTTTGATTGTTCAATTTTAAAACTTCCATCTTCATTTGGAACCAATATATCTATGTCATAATTTTCTTCTAAGAATCTAAAACAAGGTTCATTTACTAAATAATAAATATCTTCTTTAAAATTTTTAAGGTATTTATTAAAATTAAAAAGTCTACGATAAAAATCCATTTCTTCGGGAATTAGGCCACAAGTGATTAACATCTGCATATTACGTAAATTTAAATCTTGCTTTTTATCTGCAATTTCATCTACATAATTTTGCATTAATCTAGTTCTATCTCCCGCCCAGTCAAATGCGCCAGCTTTAATTAAATTAATAACCTGCGTTTTATTAATTTTTACTCGTCCGACAAAATCTTTAAGAGAATAATAAGGGCGATTATCAATAATATTTTTAACTAATTCTTCCCCGACTTTTGTAATACCACTTAGCCCATAAATAATTGTATTATTTTCTACATCTGGACTAAAAGTATACCCTGAACGATTAATATCTGGTGGCATAACTGAGATTCCTTCAAATCTCATTTTGCCAATCGCATTTGCAATTTTATCGTAGTTAGTACTTTTATTCTTTTTCTTTTTCTTCTTTTTTATAATATCCGCGCTTTCATCATCTTCATCATCGTCTTCTTCTTCATCATCATCTTCATTTTCTTCACCGAAGTCAACACAATTACTATAATTTATTTGTTCTTCTTCTTCGTCTTCTTCTTCATCATTTTCGTCTTCCATCCCGCCGCTATCCGTTATTAAACAAGCGCAATTCCAAAAGACAATTGGGTATTTAAAAGCAAGATTCATTTCTTGAAGAGCAATTAGCGAATAAGCAAGAGTATGGCTTAAATTCCTACCACTCTTAGTTTCCTAAGCCAGTTAAACTGTTGTGGTCTGGACTATACCTTCATCCTTACTTTCTAATAAGGAGGTGTTATTATAGTCTCTGAACGTCTTTCTCAATTTTTCATATTTTCTATTCATACCAAAAGGCTTGTCATATACTAAAGCTATCATTTTAAAAATATTGAATTGATTTGATGTTTCTATTCTCCAAATGCCTTCATTATTTTGTCTTTTATGAATATCTATTAAGAAGAATTTATTGGTTAAAATATCTATTAGCCAATCTGCAAATTTTTCTGAAGCGGTTACGATATAAAATTGCGCGCTTCCATAAGATGTCGGTGAAACACATCCGTCTCCATCTATAATTCCTCTTAAGATATAAGGAAGAAACTTTTCTTCTTCAGGCATTAATTTTGGGCCTTCTAAGATTTTAGTTTTGTTAGAAATAACGCCAAGTCTTTTGAGGTTATTAACCATCTCTTTATTACTAAAAATTAATCTATACTTATCTTGACGTCCCTCTTGATGATAAACTTTATATTCTTTTCCTATAACTTTAGATAGAAAAGAGATACAATCTTCATCTATTAAATCTATTCCTATATCACTATCTCTAGAGATATAACCATCTGTTAATAGTAAACCCAAAAAATATGCATCAAATTGATTTTCTATTTTTGTTAAACAATAGCTATAACTTTTTCTATTACTATGAGCTTCTTTTATAATTTCAGAATAAGTTTCTGGAAAATATTTTTTTACTTTATCTGTTATTGATTTTTTTGACGCAAAACCGTACTTTTCCATCAATTTAGTTACTGGCGCGCCTTTTCTGTAATCTTCTACAAGTTGAAGCTCTAATTCTTTTGATAAAATTTTATAACCCATCGTATCATCCTCCTATTTATTTGTAATCTAAATAAGAAGAAAATACAAAAATTGAGAAATTTCGCTGCGCTTGATAACCCAATCTTCAACGATTTTACTATACCGTTTCCGTTACTAAACGCCATTAATATATTACTATATTAACTTAGTTGTTGAAGCTTAAGGGTGTCCCCGCAATTTAAACACTTTTTATTTTCATATTACTATGAAAGGCTTCCATTTAGTCAAAAGCCGTAGCCTTTAGATGTCGCCACTAAACAATTCCAAACATAATTGCAAAGGTTTTTACTTAGTCCCTTTTTCTTTACTTCTTCGAAATATTCTTTCTGCAATTCAAGATATGCCGCAGGATTCTTTTTCGCAATACTCTTTCTTAATTTGTCCGCAAACATTAGATTAAAACCGCCACATTCTGGGATTTGTACCAATCTCATAAAACCCTCTTGAGATTCACAAATCCCATAAGAGCCAAGAAGATATGGTTCAAGAAGTTTTTGTTCTTCTTCTGTTAAACCATAATTTTCCATTTCTTTATACCAGAGACTAATGTCATTTTTAAAGCGGGCATATTTGTTAAGTGGCTGTTCTCCGCCTTTTTCTTGTGCCATTAGACGAATAATTGAGTTAAGGTGAGCCAAATCATCAACGCTTTCTGGATGCGTTAATGCGATACCTTGAATACCGCTTTGTTGCTCCATTTGGAAAAGAGAAGAAATTTTATGATTCCAAACCATTTTCCACATTTCTTTATCTTCTCTTTCAAGATTATAAATACCAATCGCGCTTTCGTAGGTTGCTTTTAAGCTACCTTTATTTTCTAGATAACCTTTTTCTACTAACAAGTCAAGGCAAGCGTGCATTTTATCTAGCGCTTCAACGCTCAAAAGATCGTACTTAATGAGTGAGACACTTTCTGAATCGTGGAGGTCGAATTGGGTTATAATGTCTCCATTTGGAGCGCGCATTAATGCTGTTGATTTTGTAAAAGGTTCATCAACAAAAATAACTCCACCTGCATGTTCACCAAGTCGACAAATTAATCCTTCAATTTTTTGAGCTACTTCCCAAACTTCGGGATAATTCTCTGTCATTTCTTTTACAAAGACTTGATTTGGTCCATAGCCTCCTTCTTCATCTCCATAAAAAGTCTGTTTTAAAGTTCTTGGTAAACCACGATCAGACACAATCATTGAAGAAAGATACTGCCCAACATCGACATCTATGCCAAGACCTCTACAAGCTGTTAGAATGGCGCTCTTCGGTTTTTCTGTTCCAAAAGTTGCGACATTTGCAACTCTATCTTTTCCATAAACTTTTCGTAGATGGTCAAGAACTTGCTTACGTTTTGTTCCTTCTATATCTACGTCAACGTCTAGAACAGAAACTCGGTCTGGGTTCAAAAATCTCCAAGGAAACGTTTTAGTAGTTTCTCTCAAAGGATTAATCTGCGTAATACCTAAAATATAAAGTAGAATAAAACCAACGCCGCTTCCGCGCCCGCAGCCAACAAGAGTTCCTGCGTTCCAACACTCTTCAATAATTCGTTGAAGATTAAGAAAGTATGCACTCCAATGTGCTTTATTGACATTTGAAGAAATCCAAGTCATTTTTAGACACTCATTAATTTCATTATAAGCTTCTTTTGTATTACAATAAGGATCTTTTTTAACTTCATTCATCAAAACTTTCGCAAGAATCTTATCTCCTTCATATTCTGATTCTAGAAAAGTCTTCATATAAGGAATTTCTTCAATTAGTTTTTCATCAACTTTTTCTGGTTCATTAACCCAAGGAAGCCGAGGGATTTTTAATGGCTTTTGAATGGAATAGTCTTCGCATTTATTAAAAATATCCTCAATATTTCTATATCCGTTTTGAATTTCTTCTTCGGTTAAATCTTTTTCTATATAGCTTCTAAGTTCTTCATCATTCATCATATAAGTTGTTGCATAGAAGCTATCTACTTCTCTATCGCCTTCTTGTGCGTTAAGAAAAGCTTTATGAATTGACGCATCTGTCTTTTTAATAAGATAATGGCTATCTGTTGTTATGATATAAGGAATATTGAACTTTTTTGAAAGCTTTACTAATTCTTTATTTACATAACTTTGTTCTTTTGATGCCGAAGGTTGAAGCTCAAAATAAAAATTTCCATGACCAAATAAATTGTCCATTTGTGTTATCCACAACTCAATATTTTGAGCCAATCTTTCATCTTGAGTCTCTTTAAGTCGGAGCAACTGAGTTGGAAGCGCGCCGCCAAGACAAGCAGTACTTCCAATTACATTCCCTTTTTCTTTTCCAATTATATCAATTATATCTTGATAATAAGTCGGGACCCTTATTATTCTTTGACTTTCATAAGCCCTACCCCAAGCTCTAGTACTTAATTCTCTAATCTGTTCATGGCCTCGCGCGTTCTTTGCTAAAAGAATGAAGTGATAATATCTGTCTATCTTAGGAATAAAATTTTGTCCGTTAAGCCCATTACGACAAAGATAAATTTCATTTCCTCGTATAACTTTAAAATCGGGGTTCTTCTCTTTTATTTTTTTTGCATATTTTTCAACTTTAACTGCATTACTAACTGCTTCATGATCTGTAACAGCTACTCCTTTATGACCAAGTTGAATAGCATAATCAATCAAATCGTTGTAAGTAATAATACAATCTCGAAGTCTAAGATTCGAAAAATCCGTGTGGTTGTGCAAGCTTCCCGGATACTTCATAGCTTTCACTCCCTCTTACTTTCTATATATATTATACTATAAAAAAGGACGAAAGTCAAGATGACATTTCGTCCCATTTATTATTTAGCTCTTTTAGTACTTGAAAAACAGTTTTACCTTCAAGTTCAATTCCAATTTTGCGATAAGTTTCCTCTAATTCATTGTAATCTACTTCAGAAAACATTGCTGTATATTTATCAACAAATGCCTTTTTTGCTTTTGCCAATTCTATTGTGTCTTCCATACCTTTAAAAATTTAACCTCAAATCTTGAATATTATAATCTTCAATAAAAATCTGTGGAGTCGAATAACCCATCCATGTATTATAATTCGCGCGGCCAACAACTTCCATTGAAACCGCACCAGTAAAACGAGATAAATCTTCTATTAGCTGAGTACCCTTAAATTTCATATAAGCGATGCCATTATTCTCAATTTTTACGGTATCTTTGTCTTTGCCTATTATTTTAATATTTGCCACATTAAAATTAATGTCTCGAATACAAATTAAAGGTTCATCATTAAACTGCCCATAAAGAGCTCTTTTACTATAAACATCTCGAATTAATTCAGGAATATCCGTATCTATAGCTTCTCTTATAAAATTAACGTCATAAGAAGTATCTGTAAAATTGTAATTAGCTAATTCAATATTAGATTTCTTAAAAAAATCTGTTAAATCTGATTCCTTAATTGAGCAGCCAAAAGCATTTGCGTGTCCTGTACAATATTCAAAAAGGCCGGTTGAAACCAAATAATCTTTTAAAGATTTCAAATCGGAATTATTTAGTCCGCGCGCGGAGCCTCTTAAATAACCAAGAGAATTCTTTCTTAGAACTAATGTTGGTTTCTTATAAGCTGCTGCGAGTTTCATAGCAGTTAAGCCATTAAGCTCTGGAGGGAAATTGTCTTCTTCGTCATCTAACTCTATTACCAAAATAGAATTCTCGTCTAAATTATTATTAAAAATTCTAATTGAGATATTGTCTATTGCTTTATCTAATGTTCGATTTTGACGCGCTCGTGCGTTGACACAATTTCGAGTTACTTGCGTAGCAAGCATTTCTACTTGACCCTTGGCTCCTCGTTTAGTACTTAGAACCTGTTGTGTACCATCAATAAAAGCTTCAAACATTTTCTCTTTTTCTTCCATTGTTCCAACGCGAATTAAAGCGTTAATCAATGGAGCAATATAAAAAGAGATGGCAATAGAATTTAAATTATTTAAATCTCCAATTGAATATTCTTGCTTTTCTAACATTTCTTGAAAAAGTTTATTTTTATTTTCTTTAGCTAGACCCGCGCGAATAATGTATTGATTTTCTGGTTCAAGGACACTGCCCATATCAGCAATAATGCCTAAAGCGGCTAAATCAATAAATTCATCTGCATAATCCAAATCATAATTTTCATCTATATATCTACAGAATTGATAGACTACTCCTGCGCCGGTAAGTTGCTTATTGGGATACCTTGAAGAAAGTTGGTTATTAATTATAATGGCATTTTCACTAACTTCTATTGCTTCATGGTGGTCAAGAACTAAAACTGGGATTCCAATGCCCTTTAAAGTTTTATGATATTCATAATCGGAACTGCCAGCATCAGGAACAACTACTAAGCTAATATCATCTCGTTCAGCTAAAGAGTCAATCATATCTTCTAACCCATGTTGTTTACCAGAATGTACAAAATAAACAAAATCTTTTTCTGGTGCAAGTAATTTTCCATATTGCCAAAGAATTGCACTTGATGTAAAACCGTCCGTATCGCAGTCAACGACATACCCAATTTTTTTAGAATCATTAGCTTTAATCTTTGTAAGGAATAAATTTGCACCCTTTTCAATATTATCTAAAAGATCGGGGCTATTTAAGCTTTCTGGACCGATATTAAGCAATTTATTATAATCGCCGCCACGCGATTCAATCAATCTTTCTACGTAATTATCTTGGAAATTTTCATTAACTAAACTATATTTCATTCAACACGAATCCTTTTCTCTAACAATTTATTAAAAACATCTTCACCGTTATCAAAAGGACTATCTTTTAATTTGGTTAAATGCTGAGAGTCATAAATAAAACTTATTTTACAATATTTGCTGTATTTGTTTACTATTGCTATAAGTTTATTAAAATATTTATCTTCGCCCCTTTTTTCTTCATTGTCAAAACAAATTACAATTTCCTTCGGGTCACAAGATTTTAATAATAAATGAAGCTGGTATTTATTAAAACTGCTGCCGCATACTGCCACGGTACAGTTTGGCCGAGAAAAACTCTCAGCTTGCAATACACTTTTTTCAGCTTCCGCGACAAAAACAATTCCATTTTTTCTTATGTTGCTTAAATTTTTATTTAAACCATATAAATTAAAAGAAAGTTGATGGCTATACCATTTCCCTTCTATTTTTACGGGCATATATTTTCCGACATTTTCTATTTCCCATGGGTCGAGCGCCCGCCCGCGAATTCCAACAAGCTGCCCGTCAATGTTATAATGTGGGATTATAATTTTGTTTTGACTAGGACTAAATCTGATATTAAATTTATCCATTGCCTGTTTGGAAATTCCATTATTAAGCCATTCAATCGGATAAGCTTTTATAAAAGTATCTAATAATCCGTTGGGATATGTTGGAAGATTAATCTCTTCTCTTCTTTTTACATATCTTTGCTCTAGATTTTCTCTTTTTTCTTTTTCAAAAAAATCTAACCTATCACCATTTGAGCACTTTTCTACTAGTCTTAAAATATCATTATGCCAGTCATAAGGAATATTCCTTGCTTCATAATAATGTTTTAAGAAACGGAAAATAGACATCGAACCACATTCTGTATAACAAACAAAAAATTTATTATCTTTATAATAATAAAGCTTTCGACTTGCTTGAGAAGCATCTTCATTATGGCAAATAGTTGGAAAGATTATATAATTTTCTTTTTCTTCATATGTTTCCGCGCCAAGACTTAATAGAAGCTCAATTATTTTTTGACTATCTAACCCATCAATTAGAGTTTGATAATCCATTGTATCATTCCTTTATATTAATTTTATTATATTACTTTTTAACGATGGAGAAATCACATTATTAGTATAACCCAAATCTTGCAGCCCATCAATAACTTCATTGCGTTCTTGCTCATTTAACTTATGCTCTGCAATATTAAAATCATAGGTTACATTTACTTCTTCCATCCTATTATCTGTAAGAAATAAATCGTTTCGTCTCAATGTTCCAAATTCAAAGAAGCTCCAGATTCTAACTTGTGTATATTCTCCCGAACGAACCTTAAAAACATCAATTACTATATTGGGAGCTTTACCACATTTATTAATACAATCTCCTAAAGTATCAAGTTCTTCTTTGGTTGGCCGCGCCATAATAAAACCATTATCTGCCTTGTTAATGGTTGCTCTGCCACCTGCTAAACTAGATTCGTTTCTTATATTTTCATTATTATCTGCATTAGCATTTACCTGTGTTGCAGTCATCATAAAAACATCTAGTTCAACGGCCAAATCTTTTAGAGTCGTTGCTAGAATTAGAAGAATCTCGTCATTCCTTAAACTAAAGCCTTTAAACTCATTTAAAATAGAAGGACAAATAAAAACATAATCATAAAAGATATATTCTACGTCATATAAAAGTTTATGCTCGCGCATAACACTTTTTATCAATTCGTTAGTGGGATTTGGCATTTGTACAATATATAGATTATTTCGAAACTTCTTTAAAAGATAAAGGGCCTGTTTAATAATTTCTTCTTCTCTTTCTGAAAAGTCTCCATATCTAAAACGACTTTCATTTAGACCAGTAATATATGCCAAAACCATTCTCTGGATTTCTTTTCTGGTTTGTTCTGTTGCAATATACAAAACTCTTTCACAACTTCCTTCTTCTACCCAAGAACAAGTTGTTTGATTATATCTAATTGGAAAGGCAAGATAACAAGCATCCCCAACCATATTACGAGTTTTTCCTAAACCAGAGCCACCAGAACGAATAGTTAAAGTTCCTTTTCTCGCACCCGCGATTATTGTATTAAATATTCTTCCTTGAAGTGGCAACCCTATATCTTCATGAAGATGAGCTTCTTCAATTATTTCTTCAATACCATCAAAAATATCTTTTGATTCAGAAACATTATCTTGTAGAAAATTCTTTTCTACTCCCATTAATTTCTTTTTAACTGAATCTAAAATATCTTTAATAGTTAAATCTTCAAAATTTTTATTTACTTCAAGATATTTTGAAGAAACTGGGTCATCACAATAAAAATCAGATATATCAAAACCACTCTTCTTCAAGCTCTTTAAAGCATTAATCTTTTTTAAATGCGCATAATAATAATCAAAATTACCTTCTTCTGAATATTCTTTGGCATCTTGTAAATATTCAATACCATTATTCTGGTCAAAAACCGTTTTGGCCGTTAAATTGACACTAATAAAATTTTCTATATCAATTATATCAATTGATTTTGCGCCATTATCATAAAGACCTTTAATCGCGCCAAAAATGTATTTCTCAAATCTTGTTGAAAAATCTGCTAAAGTAAGATTATATTTATCTGTCTTGCTTAAAAGCGAAGGATTCTTCATCAAAATTCCAAAAATCTGAAGAATGTCTTTTTTCTCATTCATCTGCGCTAGCCTCTATTTCTTCCCACGGCATTTCAAATTTTTTCTTTTCTTTCTTTTTAATACCCGGTTGTATTGTTGGCGCGTCATGCCATTTTTTCATTTGGTGCTCAATCATTACAAGAATATCTTTTTGCTTATTAAGCATCTTTGCCCAATATTCACAAGACTCTTTGTAGATATAAGGAACTATTCCAACACCTTTATTTGGGTTATCTTTTTTCCAATCATTCTTTTTTACTTCATAAAAATATTTTAAAGCAAAAAAAATTCCTTTATAAGTGCAATTTTGCTTTTCAACAAAACTTTCCATTTGCCTTTTGCAAACAAGATAATCATAAGATACCTTTAAATCTCTACTCAAAAAGTCCCAGATATATCCAATCCATTCGCTATCTTCTTTTATGGCATTGATGTTTCCTTTATCATGATGCCACTTTTCATAACAATCTTTATGGTAATAAAACTTGTTTTGAGGCATAACCCAAATTGTATCTTGGGTTTCTGGCTGCGCATCAAACTTTTCTTTACAAATCCTACATTGAACAATATGCTTAGCCATTTATTTACCTCCTTTAACCTTTCTTTTATTATAACATAAGTTCTTTAAAAAGTCAAAAAAAGAGGAAACTTTCGTTTCCTCTTCTATATATTAGCCATTTAGCATATCTTCCATGTCTAGTACTACTAGATTCAATAGGTCAACCTGGTCTTCTGTTACCTCTGACATTTTCATTTTACGACCGAATACCATTTCAATCTTTTTAAGAATTATATCAGCGTTATCTGCGTCTTTTTCTACTAGAGTCGTCCAAAGCTCTCTAGCACGTTCACGCACTGCTTTAAAATCAAGAACTTCTTTCTGTTTAGCTTCTACTTTATCAACTACAACTGCGCCATCTTCTTTCTGCTGCTTATCAATAGCATCATTAATGGCTTCAGCTAATTCTCTATAACCAAATTTAATCTTTGGCGCTAGATAGGGGAATCGACTGCCAGCCATAATAGTAGGAGTTTTTCTTGTATAAAGCCAACGTTCAGAATTGCCTTGCTCATCCCATGTTACGTCAATATAGCCAATAATATCGACTAGCTGATTAACAATGTCATAAGCTCTTTTCACTTTGTTACCCTATAAGTTTTTTATCTTATAGCTCTTATACTTACTATTCGTATAAGGTCAGCATAGCTTTCTACCTATCTTATGTAGGTATGGAGTCTCGTGGAAATTTATTTCATTAATAGTTGTTCATACTTATCTTTCTTTCTTTTTAAGCACAAACTATTTGGAGTATAAAGAATATTATATAATTCTTTAGTAAAATTAGTAGAATATCTTAAATCAAACAATTGCAATCTATCAGGTTCTTTTTTTCTGGAATGAATATGGGTTTTTGATTGATTATATTTGTTATGAAAATAATCTTCAAAAAACTCTAATATTTCTTTTGAAGCAGATACTATTCTAAATTCTAAACCATTATTATGATAACCGGTTTTTGAAATAGAACCGTCACCATCGAAATATCCTCGTATATAATCTGAAATATACTTTTCTTCTAGTTTATATGGTGGTTTTAATAGTAAAGTTTTATTAGGAATAATTCCATATTCTTTCAGCTTTTGCTTAATAATAGGAGAGGTAAAATCTAAATCTACTTTAGAATAACCCTTATTATCTTCGTATTCACGAAGTGGTCTTCCAGAGTTTAATTCTTTTCTAATTTTTTCTAATAGTTCTTTATCTATTGAACTTAAAGTAATTTTTACTTCGTTGGTTTTTTCTCTTACCGAACCATCCGCAGCGATAAAGCCTAATATATATGCCATATTAGAGGATTCTATATTAAAGTATTCTTCATTTAGAGAATATTTTCTATGCGCTTCTGAATTATTTCTAATTTTAACTCCATTCTCTATTAAAATTCTTTTGGTGAGATTTTTAGAAAAACCAAATTCAATACCAGATTTTAACAATCCATATTTTTTATTTACATAGTTATTGATTATTTTTTCTACTTGTTCCTTTGTTTCTTCGTACTTTTTCATCTGAATAGTACCTCCACTATTAATGTTTAATATTTCTATGCGTTGCCCGTGTTATAATTTTTAAATTATAACTTCCGGTCTGGTTAACATTTCAGTCTTCCAGTTTTTACTCCAATTTTGATATTCATTTCTGAATAAAATCCCAAAATTTTAGGAATTGCAGGGCCAAGAATTTCAACTTCATCATTATCCGCGCGTTTTTCAATTCGCTTTTCAACATGAGCAATAATTACCAAGCCATATCCAAGCTGAGTAATTTTACGAAGACAATTTTCAAATTCTTTCTTTGCGGCAGTATAACCACCCAAATTATGTTATCATAAGGTTTTTTATCCTTATTTCTTATACTTGTTATTCGTATAAGTTCAGCATATCTTTTATTCTTCATCCGAAGAACCGAACCCTCTTGGGATTTTATATCATTATATTAGTTTAATAGCTCTTGCCATTTATCGTATTTTCTTTTTAAAAATAAAGAGTCATGCGTATATAATATTTTATAAATAGCTTTTGCCTTTTCTCCATAACAATAAAGTCTATATAAAGTTATATTCTTTTTTGATGATTCAGTTATTTGAGTGTCAATATTATAAACTTTCTGAAAAAATTTTTTAATATTGATTAAAATTTCTTTATTTGAACTATCAATTTGAAAAGTAATTGAATTGCCAGTCATTTTAACTGAACCATCACCATCAAATAAGCCTCGAATGTAATCTATTATATATTCTTGTTTTAATTTATATGGGAATTTATATTCTTTTGAATAAGCTTTTCTTGGCACTAACCCATATTCCATTAAATCTTTCTTTATTTGTGCTGAATAAAAATAAAGTTTATTTTTTTCATAGCCATCTGTGCATTCATATTTTTTAATAGGACGCTCTAATTCAATTTCTTTTCTTATTTTTTCAAGAATTTCATAATCAGCTGGGAAAAGCTCCAAGTCAATTCTATTGTCTTTTGCACTAATATTGCCATCTGCACCTAAAAAGCCAATTATATACGCTTGATTATGTCCTTGATTAGAAAAATAATGGTGATTTATTTTATAGCTACTTTGATTTGCTTCTTGAATTGTTTTTATTTTAATACCATTTTCTAAAAGTAATTGTTTTACCATTCTATCATTCATATGGAATTCTACGCCTGCGCGTTTTTGTCCCATATTTAAAATGGTATAATTATAAATTACTTTATCTATTTCTTCTTGAGTAAAAATTCGCTTCTTCATCCGAACAAGCCTCCTAATATAATGTTTAATAATCCTATGCGTTGCACGTGTCAAAGTTTTTAAACTAAGACTTCCGTTCGGGTTGCCATTTCAGGGTTTCCCGTTTTTGGTTCGTTTTTATACGAGCAGTTTACGCTGCAAGGGGGCAGTAGTGGAGTTTACCCCAAGGAATATCCCCTATTTTCTGAACGCCATTCTGCTGACAAGTAAAAGCCTCAACCATTTCCCATGCAATACCAACGGTATCAATAGTAATCGTATCATACATTTCTCTTGCTTCTGGGCGCTCTAACTGACGAAGAACCATTTTAAAATCAGCCCAACGAGTAATGTCTACCGCTTTAATACCAGATAGAGCATTCCAGCCATGTTCAAAGCCGAGAAGCAGATTCTTAGGGAACTGCGCAGCCATAGATGTCTTTCCGACTTTCAATTTTATTATCCTAAAAGCTTTTTATCTTTTAGTTCTTATACTTTTTATTCGTATAAGTTTAGCATATCTTTCGCCCCTTAACAGGGGTTGGAGTCTCGTGGGATATTATTTCATAACAAGTTCTTTAAATTTAAAAT
>ERZ808258.289-NODE-289-length-22357-cov-3.337279_pt1 | contig 22357 bp, 18 predicted proteins | sample MGYA00521280_ERZ808258 | MGnify/ENA primary metagenome ERZ808258 (study PRJEB31516, sample SAMN03275585) | gut metagenome | biome: mammalia-associated habitat; material: feces | host: Papio cynocephalus | place: Kenya | collected 2012-07-19 ...
ACATTGGACGCGCTGTTAAGCGCGGTCCAGTTCAAGCCTGGAAGAGCCGCTGTTGGAGCTAGCCAACATGAACACGAGCCCGCAGCCAAAACTTGTAGCGGAATTTTTTCACCATATCGGTAGCGCAGGCCTCTGGCCGCCAGGCCAGTCAGCCGGAGCGTAGATATGGTAAAAAATGAAGCAAACACGAAATAGCTAACTGGCGGGCGGAACATGATTAACGTCTCTAAGCTAAAAAAACTACGAGCCAACAGGCATGAGTTAACAGGCAAAAAACACCAGCCGAGTGGACAAAGAGGAAACAATAGGAGGTTTTTTGCCTTTCAAAATGTAGATAATTATCAATTTATACTTAAAGCTTGAGGTTTTATGCGTTTTAGGCAAATCGAGTTAAATGACAAATCGCTCTTTCAACAATATATACATGATACCAATTGTGTATACGATTCTTTCGCTTATTGGTATGGCTGGTCTGAAGATGGCAAAATTTTAGTTGCCGAAGATGAAGAGGCGCTTTATATAAAAACGTTTTATTATGATGAAGAAGGCGTTTATTTGGCGCCGTTTGTGAAAGATCCAAGTGCTTCTATAGATAATTCCTTGCGCAAAGTTCAAGAAATGAGCGGTCAGAGCAATTTGCTTGTTTGTGAAGCTTCAAAGCAAAAAATTGAAGCTGATTGTCCTGGGCTTATGCATTTTGAAGATTCGCGTGACCTTTCAGAATATATTTACAAAGTTTCCGATTTAATCAATTTAGAAGGCCATATTTATCGCAGTAAACGCAATCGTATTAGCAGTTTCGTAAAAAAACATCCCAACTTAGAATGTATTAACTATACTTCGGAATTGTTTGATGTTTGTATGGATCTTGACAAAGCTTGGGAAATTGAGAAAGAACCTGAAAGTGAAGAAGATTTTGCTGCTTTAGCAGCGCGAGAAGCTGAGCGCACCGCTTTAAAACGTACTTTGGCTCAGGCTGATTTATTGAATGTCAAAGCCTGTTTAGTTAGAGAAGAAGGCAAGGTTATAGGTTTAACTGTAGGTGAGCAAACCTCTTTAGATACGGTAATGATCCACTTTGAAAAGTGCCATCCTGATTATCGCGATTTGTATGCTTGGCTTAATCGAGAATTTTTACGCCGTTATTGGAGTGAGGCTGTTTATGTTAATCGCGAAGAAGATTTAGGCGAAGAAGGTTTGCGTCGGGCTAAGCTTTCTTATAATCCTGTAGCTTTTAGTAAACATTATTGGGCAAATTTTATTTAGGCTATAAATTATGTTAGCTTACGATGTTGCCTCAGCTAGCCAAATCGGCATCGAACTTAATGCCGTTAAGCGATTATGGTTGGAAGCTTTTTCTGAAGATGATGAAGCCGCTTTTGATAGCTATTGTCAAGGTAGACTTATTGGGGCTAGATGCTTTGTGTATATCTACCAACACGAACTGGCTAGCATGGCTTTTTCTATAACTTCTGATATGGTTGGAGCCAATAATTGTAGCTCAAAAAATATTGGTTTTGTTGTAGGTGTAGCCACCGCTAAAAAATGGCGCGGCCACCATTTCGCTTCGCAAATTTTACAGACAATAGCTAAACAAGCCCAGAATAGCGGTTGCCATTGTCTATTGCTTTCTACTTATATACCGCAATTTTATGCCAAGTTAGGCTATCAAGAAGCTGCTTGGCATAAACTTTGGCGCTGGCGTGGTTCTGTAACTAAATGTCAAAATAGCAGGTGTGTATTTTTATGCTCTGATAGCGACTTATTGGTTTTGTCTGCTTATTATCAAAAACGACAGCAATATGGCTGGTTAGAGCGAAGCTTTAATTATTGGCGCTGGCGCCTCAAGGATGCTGACAAAATTTATGTAGCTAAAGACAGTGGAGGCAACATCTTCGCTTATGCTATTTTCAATAAAGATAACCAATGTGAAGAATTACTGAGCAATACATCTCAGGGAGCTTCTGAACTTATAAAAACTGCCAATTTTACCAATTCTTTGGAAATTGGTTCTCTTGAATTAAACGCAAAGTTACAACAAGACAAAAATTTTGAAAATGTTGGCTTAGGAAGTTGCCAAATGATTCTTCCTTTAAGCGATCGATTTAAGGATGAATATTGTCGCAACGGAGTAAATTTTTGTTGTTTGGACAATTGGTAGTTTTTTGTAAATTGCCTAGCGGCAGAAAAATTCAATAATTAAGGATGTAAAACCGGTTAGACAAATTAGAGTAATAGGGCCAATAATTTTTTTGTGTAAAGCATAAACAGATAAACCTATTACTAAAAGGCTGGCTGGATTTACTGTTCCAGTACTGTTGGGGTTAAGATCTTCCAGAATTTGTGGCTTGCGCATAGCTAAAAAAACAAAAGAGAGAGCTACGGAAACTAGCATCCCTAAAACGGCTGGTTTTATGCCTTTGAGGATAGCGTCTACAGCCGGGCAGTCTTTGTATTTCTGATAGATAAAAGCTAAAAGTGAAGTTATCAGACAAGGGCCAGAGATTAAACCCAGCGTAGCTACAATTGAGCCTAAAAGGCCACCTTGCCTAGCTCCTACAAAAGTAGCCACATTTAAAGCAATAGGGCCTGGGGTCATTTCCGACATAGTGACAATACTGCCAAAGTCGCCCATAGTCATCCAGTGATGAATATTGACAGTTTGTTCTTGAGAGAGCTGTACGGCTGCATAGCCGCCTCCGAAACAAAGGATGCCTATATTAAAAAAAGTTACGTATAAAAGCCACAGAGTTGCTAAAGAAGGCCACATAAGAATTTCCCTAAGCGTTTATTTTTTTAGCGTTTTACTGGCGTCATTTGCTGTTGACGGAGTACGGAAGAATATCAAGCCTACTATGGCAAAAATCGCTACTAAATAGATGACGCTGTTGCTAACTGTAAGCATAATAGAAGATGCTAAAATTCCCATAGCTAAACCAATATATTTGGAAGACTTAAAAACGGTTGTTACCATAGTCACGGTAACATTGAGGATAAGAGCTGCTTCTGCGTAGCGAGCGCCGTAGAAGAAAGCTTGTAAGGCTTGGCTGTCGGCAATCCACTTATAGCAATAGGCGATAACTGTAATAATTACTAAAGGTGGCAAGGTTGTGCCTAATACAGAAAAAAAAGTGCCCTTTAAGCCTGCTAATTTATAACCTACCAGTACTGAAGTGTTGATCGCGACCGGTCCGGGGCTGCTTTGAGCAATCGAAACCAAATTGAGCATTTCGTCTTCAGTAAGCCAGTGCAATTCTTCGACGAAGCGTTCTTGTAAAAAAGCGACGATTATAAAGCCTCCGCCTATGGTAAAGGTGCTAATACGCAAAGTCTCCCAAAAAAGTTGCCAAAGAAATGGCCAAGTAACTGGCGGTGGGCTAGGCTGCTGCGTTGTGGATACAGATGATGAGGGCAAAGAAATTGGGCTCCTAAAAAAGCAAAAAAAGGGGCCGTTTCAGACAATTGTACTGAAACGGCTCCTATTTTATAAAGCGCTCTCAATCGACGTTAGTTGAGTGAGAATGCTTCCTCTTACGGTCGATAGACTACTTTTCGGGAGGAGTCCAGGTGCCGGAGGTGCGGTTGAGACGGCGCAAGAGCATCTGGCGCTCCATGACCAACTCTTGAGGCAATCTCTCGCTCAATTTGACGAAAAGCTCTTCTTGAGCCAGCAGCTCTTTCTTCCAAGCTTCTTTGTCTACGGTCATGAGCTCATTGAATTGCTCGTGGCTCATCTCCAAGCCGGTCCAGTCGATGTCTTCGTAAGTAGGCATTAAGCCAACAGGAGACTCAACAGCTTTGGCACGGCCACGTGCTCTGTCGATGATCCACTTCAAGACGCGCATGTTGTCACCGAAGCCGGGCCATAAGAACTTGCCGTCTTTCTTGAGGAACCAGTTGACACGGAAGATCGGCACAGGCTGATTAGTTTTGCGGCCGATATCGAGCCAGTGATCAAAGTAGTCACCCATGTGGTAGCCGCAGAAAGGCAACATGGCATAAGGATCGCGGCGGATTTCGCCGATCTTACCGTTGGCAGCAGCAGTCTTTTCGGAACCCATAGTGGCAGCCAGATAGACGCCGTGGCCCCAGTTGTAAGATTGCATGACCAAAGGCATGTTGGAGCTTACGCGACCGCCGAAGATGAAGGCGGAAATGGGCACGCCGTTAGGATTGTTCCACTCTTTGGAAAGGGTGGGGCAATTGGCGGTAGGAGCGGTGAAGCGGGAGTTGGGGTGAGCGGCGGGACGACCACAGTCGGGAGTCCAGTCGTTACCTTGCCAGTCGATCAAGTGAGCGGGAGCTTCCTTGGTCATACCTTCCCACCATACGTCGCCGTCGTCTGTCAAAGCTACGTTGGTGAAAATGGTGTTGGAGCTGACACTGGCCATGGCGTTGGGGTTGGACTTTACGGAAGTGCCGGGAGCCACACCGAAGAAGCCAGCTTCGGGGTTGATAGCATAGAAGCGGCCGTCTTTACCGGGTTTGATCCAAGCGATATCGTCACCGACAGTCCAGATCTTCCAGCCCTTGAAGGATTCGGGAGGAATGAGCATAGCGAAGTTGGTTTTACCGCAAGCGCTGGGGAAGGCGGCGGCTACGTAAGTGGTTTCGCCATTGGGAGCTTCGGCGCCCAAGATGAGCATGTGCTCGGCTAACCAACCTTCACGTCTAGCCATATTGGAAGCAATACGCAAAGCTAAGCTCTTTTTGCCCAACAGAGCGTTGCCGCCGTAACCACTGCCGTAAGACCAAATGCTGTTCTCTTCGGGGAAGTGAACGATATATTTGTTGTCTTTATCGCAAGGCCAAGCTACGTCTTTCTGGCCGGGCTCTAAGGGAGCGCCTACACTGTGCAAGCAGGGAACAAAGAAACCATCTTCACCCAATACATCGAGTACCTTCTGTCCCATGCGAGACATGATGCGCATGTTAACTACTACATAAGGACTGTCGGTGATCTCAACGCCAATTTGAGCAATGTGAGAACCTAAGGGACCCATGCTGAAAGGAATAACGTACATTGTGCGGCCGCGCATGGAGCCTTTGAAGTGACCCTTAAGGATAGCTTTCATTTCATCAGGATCCATCCAGTTGTTGGTGGGGCCAGCATCTTCGCGTTTGGTGGTGCAAATGAAGGTGCGATCTTCAACGCGGGCTACATCACCGGGGTTGGAGCGAGCTAAGAAGCAACCGGGGCGCTTCTCAGGATTGAGCTTAATGAAAGTTCCGCTCTCGACCATCTCTTGGCAAAGACGATCGTACTCTTCCTGACTTCCGTCGCACCAATAGATGTTGTCGGGAGTGCACAGTTGAGCAATTTCATTGACCCAGTTGATAAGTTTTTGGTTCTTAGTTGGAGGGTTTGTCATGCTTGATGAATCACTTGGAGTCGCAAAAATTGGACTCCGTTTCCTTCCCTTGAAGTATAATTGCCTTTCCGCTAGCTTGCCATATAAAGCTTGCAAGCGTACTTGGCAGCTAATAAACTGTTTTTTTATTTGTCCGCCTCGCCCTGTGGGGAAGCAGCGGCAGAACTCTTGCTCTGAGATTCGATAACCGCCCGAGGGACTCCCTTGATCGTTTTGGGAGGAAGTTTCCCTTTTGGGGTAGGGGGCGGAATGGCCACGCCAGGTAAAGCGATATTTTGCTCTTGTAAGCGAGCAGCCATATTTTTGACTGCTTGGATGGGTGTAGTAGAATTCTTTTGTAGCAATGGAGTAGCTTCTACGTCTAGCAAAATATCTAGAGAAATGGCCAAAGCTACAATAGTTGGCAAGCTATCTGGAGTGAGCGTCTGGGAGTGAGCTAGTGTGTTGCGTAACGACTCCAGCTTCGAAAAAAATTCTTGTCCGCGCCTCTTAGAAGCAAAACCTAAGGCTGCAGCGGTAATTGGATAACGCAGCAAAATATCGGCTTTGTCTGAAAATTGTAGGCAATCGTCCAAATCGATCTCTTCGTTGCGTCGACGGCGCTCGTCGTAAAGGGAACAAGCTCTTTCTAAACGTCCGGCAGAAAGGTATTTCTTCCAAGTCTCGTCGGGAAGCTGGGAAGTAATAGCCCTGTGCATCAGAGTCTCCATAAGAGTAATTAGACCAAAAAGCCACATGCGCATAGGAGCATCTTGCAAATCGCAAGGACAAATGGCAGCGGCTGTCTCCCCCATGACATTAACAAAGACCGGAGAACCTTTGGCCAAGCTTAGGATGACTTCTTTAAAAGAGGCTGTCTCATGAAGGATCGGCCGTTCTTCAAAATCGCGCAAAAAATTGGCACATATTCCCTCATTGACGTCTATTATGTCTTGCAAATCGATCCAGCCAACGTACTGTCCGTCACGCTGTACCCCCAAGATTGGACAGCCCAAACGCTCCATAAGTTCCCTGGCCTGAGCGGCGGGACTGTTAAGATCGATAGCCGGCATTAAATCAGCTATATCTTTAGCTGTGAAAGCAGACTTAAGAATGCGGTGAAGCGCTTCTTTGGCTGCCGGCGAACTATGTCTGTGTTCTGTCATAGGGTGCGCCTTCTAGAAAAAGAGGAGCGGTTCCTTTGCTGGGTTGAGCTTTGAATATCTTTCAATATTTCTGAAAAAATATCTATAATAGGTAAGATTTTTCCGGTGGGCTGTCGAAGCCCGGCGAGTGGTCTTTGGCACGCAGGTTTGTGCTTGCGGCGGGAGGGGCGCGGGGATGGATCTGTGCTGGGAACTTGCAAAAATTTGTAAGGAAATATTTTTACAATGTATCTAGATACAGAGTCTGTTTCTACTGAAGAAATTTATGGCGTTTGCCTAATTCCACCAGATGAGTGGTATTAATTCAGTCTTAACAATTTAAGAGCGAAGAAAAAGGAAGAGCTCTTTGGGCGCTGAGAGGTGTAAGAGAGTCCTTCCTTTTTCTTTATTCTTTGTGTATGTACATGTTAGGCATGGACAGTTTGTGCTTTGAGGATTGTGGAGGGCTTTGCCTTTTCCAGGGCGAAAACAGGGAAGCTTGTGCTGAAATGCGGTGCTGCCAAAGCCTGGCCAGCCAATCGCCTGCAATTAAACCGAACGCTTGCCGAGAAGGCGATAGGGTTCGGGGCCTATCGTGAGAAAAAGAGCTATGAAATTACCTGCCAGTTTTAAAGAATTTGCCCGTTGCCGAAGTACTCAAGTAATTGAGGCTTCCAATGGAGCTCGCTGTGTGGTTTGTCCGAACGACGGCTCTCCGTTTGCTTATATTTTTGCGGCTGTGCGAACAGGCGTTCGCTATGAAGACAGAGGAGAATGGGGCGCTTCTCATTTCCTAGAGCATGTGGCTATGCGCGGTACCGAAAAGTTTCCCGCCCTCCACGATTTATCTCGTTGTGCTGAAGGAATAGGTGGCCAGATTTCCGCTTATTCTACGCGTGATTTAACTGCTTATTGGGTGCGTGTGCCCAGCGGCTTGGAAGCTCTAGGCTTTGAACTTTTGCAACAAGTGCTTTTTAAGCCTTTACTGACTCAACAGAGCATAGATTCAGAGCGTGAAATAATTATTCACGAACGTCAGCGCGAATTGGCTGATTATGGTATTTTTGTTTCTCATGCTGTAGAGAGCTTGCTTTTAGCTCCCAATCCTATGAGCCGTCCCCCTGTAGGTGATGATGCTGGATTGGCTAAAATGGATTCGGCCTATTTACGCGCTTTTCATCAGCGTATTTATAATCGTAGCAATTTGGTGATTATAGGCTGTGGCAACTTGAGTGACGATTTTTCCAAATGCGCTGATGATTTCTGGCAAAGCGTTCCTTATGGCAGCTTAATTAAGCCGGCCAACTTCCTTATCGAGAGTGAATATCCAGACGGTAGCGTTATACTTAAGCCTTCAGGGCCAGAAGAACAAGCTTTTGTCTCTATGGGCTGGCGTTTCCCTGTTTTGACTCACAAAGATTTGCTCACTTGGCGTGTGATCAATACTTTGTTAGGTGCAGGTTATTCCAGCTTATTTAATTTGGAATTACGCGAAAAAAATAGTCTGACTTACACTTGTCGCACTGCTATTAATGTTTACGATGGTATGGGCGTTTTCAAACTTTACTTATCGGCCCATGTAAAAGAATTACCTAAAGTTATAAGTATTGTAGAAAATATAATTGCCAATTTGGCCTCTGACTCTTTAGAAGAGAATATTTTCAACGAAGCAGTTATGCGTCATGCGGCTGGTGTCGTTTCAAGATGGTCCAACCCTTCTGAAACTGCTCCTTTGTTGGGCCATTCACTGTCCAGAGATGGCGTAGTTTTTGACTTTGCTGGCTATTTGAATGGCTTGGAAAAAGTTTCCAAAGCCAGAGCTGCCGAGTTGGCGAGCAAGTGGCTCAATCCTGTAGATAGACTTGTTTGTCTGTCTGGATCGGCTGAAGAGCTGAAGACGCTCTTTCCGAATACTTACCAATTCTAATTGGAGGAGACGCTACCGTGAATTTGAGTCAAAACTTTTACCGATCAATATCTATCGGCTTAGCTTGTTTGGCGTGTATTGGTGGGGTAGTGTTGGGTTGCGCTCATACAGAAAAAAGCTGGGCAGCTTCATCTGGTTGGCAATCTTTGCAAACTCCCGATACCGGAGGCGGTTTGGTCGTAGATCCGCAATTGCTTACTTATAAGCGTTTGCAAGTATTTTTCGGCTGGTCTAGTACCACTAGTGCCATTAAAGCTCCTGAATTTAGCTTTTCAGTTTTCGAATCTGGCAACAAATGGACGACTATTAAGGCTCCTTTTTTTGGTGCTAATTTAGCTGGTGTGCGTAAAGTAGCTGCCGCTAACGCCAAATACAGCGTGGGTATTCTGTTTTTGCATAATATTGTTGAACAAAGTGAAAATGCTTTTGAAGTAATGTATTCTTACTCTAGCGATAGTGGCTGGAGTTTCAGCAAGCCAGCTGTTTGCGATAGCTTTGTACTTTCTGGAGCTGGTGGAGGCAGCGATATAGATATTGCTGGCGTGGGTGGACGCAAGCCTAGTTTGTGCTTTGGCTGGACTGCTGAAAATAACATGGTTAAAGCGGCTCTTTTCGATCCACAGTACCGAGGTGATCGCCCTAGAGCTTGCAATTTGGGACGTCAAGGTGTTGGCTGCGACAAAGTTGAGTTGGCTGGCGAAAATAAGGGCGGTTTCGTAACTGTATGGAATGATGGTCACAGTTTACTGAGCTCTTATATTCGCCCTTTAATTGGCAGCAACGAAGATTCTATCAAGATCGCTCGAGGCAAATTCGGCTTAAATTTCTCCCTGTGTGACAATAGCGGTAAGGATCCGCTCTTAGTTTATGATTTGCCTCGTTTAGGCAAAAATGATAAAAGTCGTCGTCAAGTACGTCGCTGGGAAGACGGTGCCTGGCAAGTTGTGCCTGCTTCTCCTCCTGCTTCTGGCGAAGCTCCTATAGGCGCTGCTTTGGAAGCTTGCCAAGATAAAGATGGCAATTTACATGTGGCCAGCTTAAGCCGAGACGGCGAATCTATTGTTTATTCTTGCCTCAAAGATGGCAAATTTACTAACCCAGAAGTTGCTCTGAAGCTTAAACCTATGATTGGTTGCACTGGTTTTAGCATAGCTACTCAGGATAAGTATGTGTACATTTTCGCCAGCCAGGGGCCGAGCAATCAATTTGTACGCCGCGCCTTATAGTGTTGCAGAAAGGCAAAAAAATGACCTTTGCCAAAGGCTTGCAGCCGCAGGATGACGAGCTGCTTTTCCAGCTTGAAGCTGAGCAAAAACGCTTGCTCAGCTTGAGCAAACCGCCCAAGATCATGGTTTCTGCTTGCTTACTAGGCTGGCTTTGCCGATATGATGGGCAAGCCAAAGCCGATCCAGAACTACTTAGAAGCTTTGGCCCGGATGAAGTAATGCCCATTTGCCCAGAAATGCAAGGCGGTTTGCCTGTGCCCAGAGTTCCGGCGGGCTTGTCAGGTGGCGCTGAAGATGATTTTATTTGCGGGTACAGCGCCCAAGTTATCAATCGCAGCGGCCAAGATGTCACAGCTCAATTCCGCGCTGGGGCCGAAACTGTACTAGCTTTGGCCGAGCGTTTGCAACCAGAGCTTATCATCTTAAAGCAGCATAGCCCTTCCTGCGGCTGCGGCAGCGTAGGTGGCGCTGATTGGCAACGTCACGCTGGGCGCGGCGTGGCCTGTGATTTGTTAGTTGCCCACATGTTTAACATTAAATCGGCAGGTTAAGTGGCAAAACGCGCCAATAAGGGGCGAGCAAAAATAAGTTTGAGGTATGGAGCAGCATTTTTATTACAAAAATCTGCAGTTAAGAAAATATAATCAATGCAAATAGTCGTTCATTATCATGAAATTGCCCTTAAAGGTAACAACCGCAACCTTTTTGTCAAACGCTTAGTGAGCAATTTGCGCAAAACTTTCCGCGATATGGGAAAGATTTCTGTACGCACTTTATATGGTCGCATTACTTTCAATTTAGATTCAGAAGATTTGGAAGAAGTGCGCCGCCGTATGGGTGGGGTCTTTGGTGTGGCCAACTATGCCTTGGTCTACGAAGTTCCCCAAGATCTGGAAGCTATGAAAAAAGCGGCTTGGAAATGTTTTTGCGAAGCTGAAGGCAAAACTTTTGCTGTGCGCTGTCGTCGTCCCGACAAGAGTTTCCCTATGCGTTCTGGAGAAGTAGAAAGAACTGTAGGCGGCTATATTGGCGATAGAGCCAAAGATATTGGCCGAGAAATGAAAGTCGACTTGACTAATCCCGATATTACGATTCGCTTAGAGATTGTCAACAATTTAGTACTAGTTTCTGGCGAGCGTATTAAAGGGCCGGGTGGTCTTCCTGTAGGTACTGCTGGTAAGATTGTCGGTTTGCTTAGCTCTGGCTTTGATTCTCCGGTAGCTTGTTGGAGCATGATGAAACGTGGCGCTGACGTTATTATGTGTCACTTCCATTCTTATCCCTTTACCAATAAAGCTAGTTTGGAAAATTGCACTCTGCTGGCTGATATTTTGACTCGTTTCCAGTACAAAACCAAACTTTATTTAGTCAGCTTTGCTCCAGTACAAGAAGAATTGCTCAGTATGACTCCTGCCGATTTGCGCATGATCTTATATCGTCGTTCTATGGTGCGTATTGCTTCTTTAGTGGCCGAACGCGAAGGAGCTCAGGCCTTGCTTACCGGCGAGAGTTTAGGACAAGTCGCCTCTCAAACACTTACCAATATGCGTGTTATTGACGAAGCGGCTAAAATGCCTATGCTGCGTCCTTTGGTAGGTACCGATAAGGAAGATATTTTGAAAATATCCCGCAATATTGGCACTTACGAACTTTCTGCTCGTCCTTACGAAGATTGCTGCTCCTTAATGCTTAGTAAGCATCCTTGCACCAAAGCCAGATTGCGTGAAGTTTTGGAATTGGAAAGCCATATGGAATTGGCCGAATTGGAAGCTGAAGCTGTAGAAAAAGCTGAAATTTTGGAGCTGCGCTGGAATGGCAAAGAAGTAGAGCATACTCAATTACAAGCTCCCGTTTACAAAGATGGAGAATGGGGCTGCCCTCTGGACTTAGGCCAAGAATAGCGTTTTAGTTAATATACTTTAGATGAAGAGCGGTTTTGCTTTAGGCAAAATTGCTCTTTTTTTAGCTTATCTTTAACCTTAAGCCACTTGGCAAAGAAAAAAATAAAGAAAATTCCTTTATAATACAAGAGCATAAATTGAGATATTTGCTTATTTTTTGGGAGGATGATGTGTTATGGCAACTCAGCAGCCTTTAGTCTTAGTTGTTGATGATGAAGAGTCGATTCGCGAGTCGGTAACTTACACTTTGGAGCATGAATCTTATCGAACTATTACAGCTGCTACTGGCAGTGAAGCTTTGAAAAAATTCAAAGACAATCATCCAGACTTAGTTATTTTAGATATTATGTTGCCAGATATTTCTGGTTTGGAAGTATGCAAAGGTATACGCAGCATAGCCGACGTTCCTATCTTATTTTTAAGTGCCAAAGATCAGCTTGAAGATATGGTAGAGGGCTTGGACAATGGTGGTGACGATTATTTGGCTAAACCTTTCCATTTTGCTGAATTGATGGCCAGAGTTAGGGCCTTGTTACGTCGCAGCAAGGGACGCAAAGTCAACTTCTTGGAATATGAAGATATTATTTTGGATCCCGATTCCCATATTGTTACCAAAGGTGGTCGTACTCTCCACTTGACTTTGCGTGAATTTGAATTGTTGGAAATGTTTATGAGTAAGCCGCGTCAAGTATTTACTCGCCAACAAATTTTGCAACAGCTTTGGGGCTGGAGTGACGATTTGGAAACTAATGTGGTGGAAGTTTATATTTGTGCTTTGCGCAATAAACTTGACGATGAAAATCGCTCTCTTTTGCGCACCGTGCGTGGTGTAGGTTATGCCTTAGGCTAGAAGAGGCCTGGAAAAAAGTTATGCGCAGAGTTTCGCTATCAGTTCTGATCTCTTTGTCCTTTGTGACTATTTTATCGCTGGCTATTTTTTGCTCTGGTCTGTTTATTTGCTTTGCTATAGATAGTGTCGTCTGGAATGAAGGAGCCAGATCTCTTTATACTATTCTTTATTATTTTGCTGAAGATGATAAAGAAGATGTAAAAGTAATAATGGATGCTGAGCGTGAACGTTTTCGTCATAGTAGGCCAGAACCTAGCTTTTTGCAAAAATTAGTCGGATCTTGCACCGGTAGGGACAATGGGGAAAGGAGACTGCCGCGCTGTAAGCCTAAGCCCAGAACTTTGCGTTTAGCTCAGTTTCAGGGCAATTATCAGAAGATGGCTGAAGCGATAGGACGCAATTGCAGCTATGTGCGTATTTACGATTTACAAGGTCGCAAAATAGCCTCTTCTGAGTCGCCTTTTGTACACTTTGAAGGTAAGGATCAACTTCCTCAAGTGCCTAGTCGCGCCATGTTCTCTTTTTTAAGTGAAAATTGGCGGCGCTTGCAAAATTCAGATAAAGACGGATTTCGCGGAGGAGACAACGCTTCTGAAATGATGGCTTATTCTCAGTCTATTATTAAGGAAGCTGGTTTTACTTACTACGGGCCTTCCAAATTGCCTAGGCGCAATGGTTTGTTCCACCATTTTTTGCTTTGGCTTTCCAGTGACAAGCGTGGAATAAATGAAGGAATGCCGCCACCTCCCCATTTTGGTCCTTTCACTTTGGTTTATGTAGAGGCGCCTAATTTTCAAATTATGCTTTGTCCCATTACCGAAGGGGATAAGCTTACTGGTTATATAGAAGCTGCCGTTCCTTGGAATTTTGCCGACAGAGCTATAAAAATGGCTCATCGCCTTTTTGCTATTGGCTCCATCATTTTGGCTTTACTCGTATCGGTAGCAGGTATTTGCACAGCTAGAGTATTGACAACGCCTTTGCAAAAAGTAGTCGGAGTAGCTAAAAAATTGGAAGCTGGCGATTTAAGCGCTCGAGTCCATTTGGGCGAAGGACGCAACGAGATATTTGTTATGGCCAATACTTTCGATCATATGTTGGACGCTTTGCAAGAGTCTTTCCTGGAACAGCAACGTTTTATTGGCGACGCTTCCCACGAACTAAAAACGCCCTTAACTAGCTTAATGGGAGCGGTACATGTACTTAAATTGAAGCTTGAAGATGCCAAAGTGTTAGATAAAGTACAAAGTACCGTATCTACTATCGATAAAGAACTTAGCCGCATGGAGCATTTAGTGCTCGATTTATTGACTTTATCGCGCAACCAAGAACTGTCTCACCGCAAGGTGGCTGATCCTGTTAGCGTCAACGAAGTGGTGAAAAATGCTGTAGAAGCTTCCTTAAGTGAAGCTATGGAGCATCCTGTCGAAACGGAAACTGGCTGCGATGTGTGGATTTTGGGTGACGCTTCAGCTTTAGCTAGAGCTGTACGCAACATCATTGACAATGCTTTGCGTCATACGCCCAAAGAGAAGCAAGTGAAAGTAAGTGTTCAAGTGAGCGATAAAGATGTGAAGATTATTGTTGCTGACGAAGGCTGTGGTATTTCCCCAGAACACTTGGCCAATTTGGGCAAACGTTTTTATAGAGTTGATACCGGACGTGATCGTATTAGTGGTGGCACCGGCTTAGGAATCCCTATTACTGAGGCCATTGTGAAACGCCACGGCGGCAGCGTTAAATTTGATAGTAAGCTAGGAGAAGGCACCCAAGTAACTATCACGCTGCCGCTGATGTCAGCCAAAGACTTAGACGTCTAAGCGCAAACCAATAGGCAAATCTTCACCGAAGAGGACGGAGGCAGCTTCGTCCTCTTCTTCGCATAAGTAGAGGACGCGTTTGGCTGCTTGGGGAAGTTTTTCTTTTTCCAATCGCTCTGCCAGGCGTTCGCGCAATTTTTTATTCAAGTCTAGAGCGCGGTTGTTGGTGTAACGAGCCATTTCGGCTGTTGCCAAGCCAATAGAGCGACTGTCTGACCACTTGGCACTGAGAATTTTTTCTACCCAAGTTTCCACTAATTCGGCAGCCATAACATGTTGCGGGCCGGCTCCCATAAGACGCCTGGCTCCCAAGCGGGAAAGTTGCCAGACTGTGTCTGGGCGCACTTTAAAGTCTTGGAAGATAGTTTCAGCTAAAGTTTCTTTCTCCGACATAGGTATGCGCTCTAAGCTGACAGCTAAGCGCATGACTTCGACTTTTTCCGCTGGCAGCAATTGCTTGAGGCGGCTCTTTATGTGTTTGCGCCCAGGAATAAGGCGAGGAGCCAAGTTGGCCCACAAGCTAGTTTGGGCTGCTGCTTCCAAACCGGCTGACAAACGGCGCCAGAAAACCCAAAACTCACGGCGGACATTTTCATCTTGAGAAAATTGCATCCACTCTGGCAAGAGCTTTTGCATTTGTTCGAGGCGCCATTTGTCTAGAGGTGCGCCTAAACCAGGACGTAACAAGAAGCCGGCTCCATTAAACCAAGCTGCTTCGTATTCAGCGCAAGAGCGGCGCTTGTCGGCGCAAAGCCAAAAAGCTTCCCATAAGCTTCTGTTTAAGCTAGAAGGCCAAGTGGTGCGTTTCCCCAGAGAAGCTTCCAAAGAGCCAAGTAAAGCTCTGGGTCTTATATCTGTCTCTCGCAATTTGTTGGCTTTGGTACTGAAGGTATAGTTGATAAGCTTTTTGGCTTTATCGACAAATTTAGGCGCAATATCTAAAGAAGCTTTTTTCTGTCGGCGTCCACGCAAGGGAAGTTGTAAAGACCAATTGCGTGAACCGTCCAAAGAAGTCGCCCACAGAGCCATAGTACCAATTTCTGTTACTTGCGCAGCTAAATGGACGGCTACTTCGCTTTCACCTTTGCTACCTTTAACTACAGTTTCTAAAGTGCCCAAAGGTTTAAGCAATTCTTGTTTGACTACTTGTCCAACTGCATCTTGAGGACGTTCGGTCGAAGCAAAAAGAGGAAAAGCTGCTGGTGAACCTACTCTGAGCTTTAATTCTGGGCCGTCAACTTCTTGACGTTCACCTTCATCTTGGTTGCGGCGAATGACACAAAGAGCATTGTCATCTCCTACGCCCAAATAGTAAGAACGGGCAATGCCTCCTTTAATTCGCTCTTGGCCATGACTTTTTAGCCAACCAAAGGCGCAAGCACCGTGAGCTACAGCCAGATCTTCAGCTTCATTTTCTAAAACTTGTACTTCGTAGCCCAGCCAATTATTTAAGATCTTGCAAATACGCTGTTTAATGGCTTGAGGTCGACAGGCGCCACCATTGAATAAAACCGCTTGTGGCTTTAAATTATGGGTGCGCATAAAGGAAGATAAGTAGTGTGGGACAATAGGATCGCTGGCATAAGGCAAACCCCACTGTTGCAAGCCCACTTTGTGATCGTTAGATATGGGCTCTGTAAAGGGAACTTCGGGGAAAAAACCATTCAGAATCAGCTCTTGGATTTCTTGGCGGCTGACTTCTGTTTGTAAAGCGCTGTCAATAAGTTTGGAGCCGACGCCGGGAGTAATTACTGAACACGATTCTGGAGGATTGGCGCCCAAGAGCTTTTCTTTAGCTTGGCGGCATTGCTGTTGTAAGACGCCCCATTGCAACAAATTGAGCTTAACGCCCAATCTAGCTTCGCACAATCTGGCAATAGCAATATCTAAATTGTCACCGCCAAGCATTAAGTGATCACCTACAGCAATACGGCGCAAACCATCCTCATCAATTTTTATAGCTGTAAAGTCACAAGTGCCGCCGCCGATATCGCAAATTAAAATTTCGTTGACGCCAGACAAATTGTGGCGCCAAGTTTTACGCCTAGGCCATAACCAAGTATAGAAGGCAGCTTGTGGTTCTTCTAAAAGGGTGACATTTTCTAAACCGGCACGATCGGCAGCTTCTATAGTTAAATCGCGAGCTATTTCGTCAAAAGAGGCGGGGACGGTTAAGACCAATTCTTGTAAAGCTAAAGGGTGTTCGGGGTGATCGTAATCCCAAGAGTCGCGCATATGGGCCAAATAACGGCGCGAAGCCTCAATGGCACTAACCTTGCGTCCTTCTTTAACAGCTTCCCAAGGCAAAATAGCTTCACCTGGCTCGGCGCGACGATGAGCCAACCAAGACTTAGCAGAACTAACTACACGACCGGGTATTTTGGCGCTCTGAGTGCGGGCGAAAGCACCTACAGCATAATCCAACTCCTGATTCCAGGGTAGTTCCATAGCATGTAAAGGCATTTCATGTTCGCCAGGTAAGTAGAGGAAGCTCGGCAGAGTGGGCAAGCGACTTACTTGATTTTCGGAAATGCGTTGGGTAATAGAAACGCTCTCTAAATTGGCTTCTTCCTGTAAAGGAAGACAGGACATAGCTGAATTGGTGGTTCCCAAATCTATACCCACAACCCAGCGTTTACTGCGGTCAGTGAGGTCGGAATTGATAGCTGTGCTCAAAAAAATCTCCTTGAAAAAGAGAGCCTCTTAGAAAAGACCATTCCAATAGTAAGGACGGAAGGGCGCAATTCAGAGGCTCTATTAAAAGAATGGTTATTTATTTTCTTTTAAAATCGGCTGCTTGGGCCAAAGACTCTTGGGGAGTGATGGCGCCAGCTCCAACAATATTGCGACTTAAATCACTTTGCTGGAAAGGTGCGGCCTGAGACATCAAGATGCTTTTAATGTCTTTAGGCCTAAGCTTGGGATTGACGCCCTTCATGAGAGCAGCTACGCCAGCTGTAAAAGGTGCGGCCATAGAAGTGCCTGACATTTGCACATAGCCGTCATTTTCGTTAGAACAAGAAATGATATCTACGCCGGGAGCTGAAATATCGGGCTTTTCCAGATTGTCGAAGCGTGTTGGGCCCTGGCTAGAGAAGTAGGCTGGCCAGTCGTCGTCAGTTTCTGGAGTACCGTAATCGTCGAAAGCCCCCACAGTAATAGCGTTAGGAGCGTTGCCTGGAGAACATATCGTAGAAGCTCCAGGGCCATCGTTGCCTGCAGAAACTACTACGGTAATGCCGCATTTTTCAGCAACTTGCACAGCTATAGTCATGGGATCGAGAAAACGGGTGCGCGGAATAGGACGGCCCAAAGACATATTAATAACGTCTATATTGTACTTATTTTTGTTGGCAATGGCCCACTGGATACCCTTAATGATTTGTGAGGTGGTACCGTTACCAAATTGATCGAGCACTTTGACACCTACGATATTGGCTTCTGGAGCTACGCCCACAGTTTTTCCGTCGCTACTGCTGCCGTCTCCGGCGCAAATACCGGCTACATGGGTACCGTGTCCGTTATCATCGTAGGGCTCTTGGCGGCCATTGACGCAATCTTTGAAAGCAACAACACGATCTTTTAAATCGGGGTGCATGGCAATGCCGCTATCGATAACACAAATGCAAGTGCCCTTACCTTTGATACCTTGCTCGTGCAATTTCTCTACACCCAACATGACATTAGTCTCTTTATGGATAGGGGAGAAAGTATTTTGCAATTCAAAAAGATCGTTGGAAGTAAAGTCTGAATTTTGATCTAAAGAAACGGCAAAAGCACCACTTTGCTGAGCTTGAGTGAGACTTTGCAAAGCTTCATTGTCCTGGGCCGATACATCGATAGAAAAACCATTAATGATAGGCAAATCGGCCGTTACTTGGTTGCTCTGATCGCTTTTGAGAAGTTGAGCTTTTAAAGAGGCCAATTTCTCTTGGTCGTTGCTTTGAATAATTAAGCTGACCGGCTTATCAGATGATTTTGTAAAAGTTTCAGCTAGAGACAGTTCTTCATTTAAAGGAGCTTTTGCCGAGGCTGGCTCGCTTAAGTTTTTAAGGCTAGGAGAAGAATAGGTTGGTGTCAGATTTGAAAGCGAACCAATACCGATACTCATGATAATCTCCTTAAAAAATTGTGCTTTACATTTTGTTCCCCCAATTCTAACAATTGAGCAGGTTTTAGGCAATGATAAAGAAGCGTTACTTTGTAACGAGGTGTACAAAATGCCCAAAATAAGTAATGATTGGCTCGATGTTATCGGGGATGAATTTCAAAAAGAGTATTATTTGAAGCTGCGGCGCATTTTAATCCATGAGTATAAGACGCAAACGATCTATCCACCGGCCGACGATATTTTTAATGCTTTCCATTTCACGCCTTTTCATAAAGTAAAAGCTCTAATTCTTGGCCAGGATCCTTACCATAATGTCAATCAGGCTATGGGGCTAAGCTTTGCCGTCTCTCCTACTCAAAAGCAATTGCCGCCATCTTTGCTCAATATCTATAAAGAGTTGCATGATGATTTGGGCTATCCTATTCCTCACAGCGGTTGGCTGAAAAAATGGGCTGATCAGGGTGTGCTAATGCTTAACGCGGTACTGACTGTGCGGGCTCATCAGGCTTTCTCGCACCAAAAGTTAGGTTGGCAAAACTTTACTGATGCTGTAATAAAAGCTGTCAATACTATCGATAGGCCTGTAGTATATATTTTGTGGGGCCGTCCGGCTCAGGAAAAGAAAGTCTTAATTACTAATCCTAAGCATTTTATTATTTGCTCGCCTCACCCCAGTCCTCTTTCGGCTTCGCGTGGCTTCTTTGGCAGTCACCCTTTCAGCAAAGCCAACAAATTCTTGAGCGATCATGGAGTCGAACCTATAGATTGGCGAATTGAAGACGAAGCTTAGATTGTTAGGCTACAAAAAAAGGCTGCTCGCATTTTAGCTGGCAGCCTTTTTTTTATAGTCGTTTAAAAATAAAAAAGCTGCCAGCCCCAAGGGTCTGACAACTTCTTTTTCTTTATGCCTTAACGACGACGGCGGCGACGAGCGGCGATAGCCTTCTTTTTACACTGGGCTTGTCGTAATACTCGCGCTTCTTAACTTCGGCCAACACGCCCTCTTTCTGGCATTGACGCCGGAAACGCTTCAAAGCGGTTTCGATAGGTTCGTTCTCACCAACTGTAGTTTCCATTATGCGTTCCCCTCCTTCCGTCACGGCCAAATATTGGGGTAATAAACAGCCGGGTAATGGTCGGGATTACTCATCCCGAAAACTTTAGGGCCAAATTCTAATACTTTTGATACTCTATGTCAAGACTTTGAGTGATAGTCACACCATCATAGGCGGCCTTGCGCCAAAATAAAAGGCCTTCGCTTGTCACCACAAACGAAGGCCTTCTGTTTAACTCAACTCAAAAGTTACTTATCTTCTTTAAGCAATTCTTTGTAGAGAGGAGTGGGGACAGCGGGGAAATCGCGGAAGTACTTTTGGAAGACTTCGTTCATATAAGCTTTGTCGGTACCGTCGAAGTAAACTTTCGACTTGGCATCCGTTCCGGAAGGACGTAAGCAAATATCACGTACTTTCGCGCCCTTAAACCAAAGTTGTAAGCCGTCTGACCAAACGTCAATGCGCTCGAGGGCTTTCCACTCTTGAGCCATACCGGGAATAGCTTCAGTTAGAACGGCTTTTACCTCGTCTAAGCTGAGAACCTTACCTCTATTGGTAAGTGAGGGATCTTTCATAGCCAAAGCTAAGCGGCGGAAGTAGTTATTGAAGCGATCTTTTTCAGCAATACCGGCAGCTTTGGCTTTAGCCAGCTCTTCGGGATCGAAAATAGCTTCGTTATAGTGGATCTTGTCGCCGCGGAATTCCATCTTGTTGGCAATGGCATCTCTGGTGAAAAGCTCGGCAAGGTGATTGTGCAAGAAGAGATCGGCAATATCGCCAGTCTCTTTGTATTTTAAGTAGAGCTTAGAGACCATGACCACAGCGGAAATGCAAGCTTCGCCACTACTCTTTTCGCGCATGGCGATAATCTTTTGGCCTAAAATATTGTAAATAGGCTCGCGGGGACCGCCGATTTTGCCTCCGCTCTCTTCACCAGCATGGTGCACTTTGGGTTTGGGACCAATGACGATCTTATTGCCGAGTTCATCATAAACGGCCACAACTTCTCCTGGATGTTCGGCCATGGCTTTTTCGACTTTGCGCTCTACAGCAGCAATTTCTTTAAATCCTACGGGAGTGCGCACGACGGGAATATCGTGCTTCTGGGCCCACTCGTCCCAAGACAGAGCTGATACATAAGTGTGAATATCAAAGCTGGAATAATCTTTCCAACTGCCATCGTCTTCCATACTGGCGCGATCGCTTTCAGCCAACATAAGGAAGAACTGGTTGGGTGAGAAGAGAGCGAAAATTTTATCGTCAGTTATTTTAATAGAGCTGATGCCGTCAGCGGTTAATTTGGCTTCTTCGCTGACGGGAACGATTTGGCCAGCCACAAAGCGGTCGGAGTCGGGGTCAACATTGAAAACTATCTGACCGATAGGAGCATCTTTTAAAATTACTCCGTAATTGGCCGATTTGACGACGATAGGCATACTGGCGTCTACGCTGTCATGTACGACTTCATATTCGGAAGAGTTCTTCTTCTTGGCTACGCGGAAGCCAATATTGTGGAAGAAAGGATCTTCGTCGGCGCGGATGTAGCCACCAGCAAACGCTCCGTCAATGCCCAAGTCTTCGAGGATAGGAGCGATAGTTTTATAGCCAGCACCACCGAAGAAATCGAGTTTGAGACGCATACCTTCAGCAATAGCTTTTTTGACCATCTTTAAAGCTGCTGGAGAAGCGGGACCTTTGCGCAAATAGTCGGCGTAAAGGCTGCACATACGCTTATATGTTAAGCTGTGGTGCAATAAAGGATCATCGGCAGCAGCCAGCTTTATAGTATAGCCGGTAGTTTCGCACTGCTCTAAAATTTTGTACATTTGCTCGACGATTTTAGAGTACTCGGGAGGCAAATACTGGGAACCGTCGGGACCGAGAATTTTGTCACTCTGCTTCTGAGGAGCACCGTGACTGGAAGTATAATAATCGCCGCCAGATAAGCCCAACATATAAGTCAAGAAGCTCCACATAAAAATAGTAGAGGTGTCTTTATTGTCGGCATTTTCTGTCAAAAATACATTAAAGCCGCGGGCGGCATAGATACGAGAAACCAAGCCCACGAAACGCGGAGTATTGGAACGAGTTTCGCCGCCGACGATACGGACAGGATTTTTACGCACAAACTCCATAGCTTGGGCTAAAGGCATACCAAAAATGGCTTCGATAGTTTTTACTCCCTGCGGGCCCAGATGCTTGGCTACTTCTTCAGGAGTGTGTACCGGCAGAGAGGCAATATGCTCTTTATGTAATTGCGGTACGATGTTGCTCAACGATTCGGCCATCAAAGCTAGCATATATTCGTTGATGCGATAGCGATGATCCCAAGGGCAAAGTACATTCTGGTTTTCGCGTACGCCGGCTGTCGAAACTTTAGCTTCTTTGGCAAAGGCGTCAACTTGGGCTCTCAAGTTAATTGCTTTGGCAATTTCGGGAGTAATGCAAAACTGACTAGCCTGAGGAGAATCGAGCTGGAAAGGCGGATGGTTGCTGATGTTGTAATTTTTAGCTTCCCAGCTAGTCAGGCTGCGCCTAGTTTGCTTTAAGAAAAAAGCTTTCATTTGAGCTGGAGTCATGCTGGGGGTGACTACGGTTGAATTTTCTTGATTTTGGACAGTCACTTTATCACTCCGAGAAGAAGAATTTAGGCTCTTTGTTTTCGCCTTTGAACCTCGGCTGTCCTGGTGCGGAGCGTTTGTCGCTGCTGCCGCCTTTGTTTTGTGTATGGCGTCCGGCTGTTGCGGTAGCGCTTGCGCACATAGTGGTGCTAAAGAAATAATGGCCGAAGCCGCCAAGATACCGAGCTTCTTCATAAGAATTTTACCCTCTTTGCAAGCATTTTCTCACTTCCAAACTTCGAGTAGAGCAAAAGTTTGCCCTTCGTGCAAAGATGTCAGTTAAGAAGCTCGGTTTACCAAAATATGCGTATTTTTGCCGCCGACTATTAGGCGTCGGCTTTTTTGCGCGT
>ERZ808258.292-NODE-292-length-22147-cov-3.770822_pt1 | contig 22147 bp, 19 predicted proteins | sample MGYA00521280_ERZ808258 | MGnify/ENA primary metagenome ERZ808258 (study PRJEB31516, sample SAMN03275585) | gut metagenome | biome: mammalia-associated habitat; material: feces | host: Papio cynocephalus | place: Kenya | collected 2012-07-19 ...
GGCGGCAAGTGGTGCCGTCAGGCAAGCTGACCATAAGGTCGAGCTGCATATGGTCGGAGAAAACGCATTCGCCGCAAGTAATTTTCGAGTAATCGCGCGTAATAGAGCGCCCATATTTGCGGTTCCAAGCTGATTGGCCATAGCGAGCAAAGTAACGAGCACTTTCGTCTATTTCACGACGGCAGCGGTACTCAAAAGCTTGCAAGGAAGGCAACTTCTCGCACTGATAGTTCTTACGTAAATGGCCGATGGCGGCCAGATAGGCGGCGCGAGTCGAGACTTTGCCTTCGGTCATGTAGCAACTCATGAACACTTCAAAGACGTCATCAGGGATAATAGACTCGCCTTTGCGGTTGCCATAACCGGTAAAAAGGGCGTTTTTGCCACCTTGCAAGTAAGCTTTACGCCAGCGATAAACAGTAGCGACGCTGACATTTTCGCCGTGCTCAAGAAGCCACTGCTCGATGCCTTTTTGGCCCAGTTGCAAAGTTTGCTCAACAATATATAAGCGATTGTCGACAGCATTTTTCTGCCAATTGGGCGCCGCAAGGTACTCTTCGTTAGCTTTAACTTCTTCGGCTTCAGCTTCAGCCTTACGGATGGCAGCCTTAGAAGGTCGGCCACGCTTAGGCTTGGCAGCTTCCACAGCTTGGGCCAAGCGCACATTTTCCCAGTACCGCTCCTGCGCTTCCTTAGGAAGGGAGTCAAGCGCGATCTCGTACTTGAAACCGCCTCGGCCGCCGTTAGGATTCGGGACTTGGCGATAAGTGTATATACTTATATTTTTTCTGATACCTCGGCTAGTTTTACCAACCAGCTCAGCGACAGTATCAACCTGTAAATACACCATCTTTACCTCTCAGGGAATAACAACTCCCTTTCAGCGCAATTAAGAATCTGAGCAATCTTGCAAACGACTGCAAATCTGGCATCTTGTTTACCGGTCTCATAACGATTGATCGTCATAAGGTGAACACCGACAAGTTTGGCCAGTGCTTCTTGTGTAAGGCCAGATTTTTGCCTAATTCGTTTCAGTCCAGGCAGTCCACGCATTACCTCTTCTCCTTTTATACGTTAAACGCATAATATCATACGTTTAACGTATAATCAATAGGAGACTATGCGTTAAACGCTTAATCCTTAAAAATGAGTATTGGTGAAAGAATCAGAGAAGCTAGAGAATTAAATCAAATGACGCAGGGCGATCTTGGTATAGCCTTAGAAACAACTGGATCGACAGTTCATCGATGGGAAAAAGATAAAATGCGCCCACGACTTCAACAAATAGAAAAAATGGCGCAAATATTAAATAAGCCAGTTTATTGGTTTTTTTTGCCTAATGATGTAGAAATTTCTGTGACTAAAGATGAAGCTTTAACAGAGTTATGTAGAGTGTATTCTTGCCTAAATCAAAGAGGAAAAGCTAAACTACTAAGTTACGCTTGCGATCTTAGTGACTTGGCAAGATATAATTAAAAATAGCAGTTCCTTTGGTTCCTTTGGTTCCATTGATGACTGCGAAGAAACGCCGAAAAATCGGAATTTTCTTAAAATGAATTTTTGGAATTTTGGATCGGATAAGAAATTAGGAGTTTTAAAAATACAAAAATCCGCACAGATCCGCTTTTTTTCAGGCTTTTTAAGCCCCTAAATGGCAATAAAAAACGCCCCTTCAGCTCCTATTTAATAGGTTTTGAAAGGACGTTAAATTGTAAAAAAGCGGATCTGCTGGAAAAAATTCTCTCAAACCATCTTAGACGGCAAAAGAGGAAAAAGCCCGAAATTACGGAATTTTAAGGAGATCTAAAAAATGGGCTTTCTCTCAAAACATCCGATCCCTTATATCTGCCATTCTGGATTTATTATGTTCTTCTATCGGATCTCTAACTAATCCGACAAAAGTTGCAGCTACTATAAATACAGTACAGAAGCGAAGCGGGGATAATGTCGTTGCGTTAAATACGGTAAAAACCTATATGGATCATTTAGCAGATTCCTTTCTTTTTACTGAATGTAAACGCTGGGACGTCAAAGGCAAAAGCTATTTTGATTATCCTAATAAATACTACTGTGAGGATATTGGGCTGAGAAATGCCCGTATTGGCTTCCGCCAGCAAGAAATGACCCACATCATGGAAAACATCATTTTTAATGATTTGTTGATCCGTGAATGCTCTGTTGACATTGGTATCGTCTATAGCAATGAGAAAAATGCCAAAGGAAAGGTTGTACCAGTTGCACGGGAAATTGACTTTATTGCTACTTCTGGCAGCAAGAAGACTTATATTCAATCAGCTTACGCCTTAGGAACAGAGGAGAAGGCAACTACTGAAAGTAAGCCTTTCGCACTTACTGGCGATTTTTTCCCAAAGATCATTGTGCGTCACGATATTCGCAAACGTTGGTACGATGAAAATGGCATACTCAATATTGGTGTTATTGATTTCCTGCTGGATAATACGCTTGTCTGAACTTTCTTAGAATGAGACTTTAATCTTAACTAAGATTTTCACACATCGTACAAATTAAAATGAAAAATTTTAAGCCAAAAATTTTAAGCCGCTTTGCCTTGGCTGCTTGGAAGCCACGCTTTTTCGGTTCTGGTTTGTCTTTGGTTGTTGCTGCGGCCATATATTATATGTTGCGCACTTCGAACACAACAACATCGACAAGAATGCCAGCTAGTTCGTTTTGCCATAAAATTATAAATACAATTAGGTAACATTATAGCCATTGAGTTTGTGAGCGTTATTTATTTTTTTTGCTGTTCAATTTTTCAGTCCGGAGCAGATTGACAAGCATAGTTAAATTTAAAATCTTTGCAAAAGATAAAACGAATAGACACAAAAAACATATAAAAAGCCCCCCTGCTTTTTTGATCTAATTTATGATCGCCAAACTATTCTTTGGCGATCATGTGTATATATAGTATTATAGCTATAGATATGGTTAAATTTTAGTTTACGATATTATAATTTATATCCAGTTACGATTATTATATTTTTGAGGTTCAACTATATGTATCTTAAAAGATTAACTTCTCACACTGATTCTATGTATGAAGCTGCCATGAAATTATATGCCGAGAGTTTTCCAATCTACGAACAGAGACGCTCAGAAGCTCAGAACAAAATTATGCACAATAATTCTTATAGTTTTAATCTTATTTATGATAATGATCAATGGCTGGGAATTATTTGTTTATGGGAAAGTGAATCTTTTATTTATATTGAGCATTTTGCCATAAATTCGCAATTAAGAAACAGACGATATGGCCAAAGAGCTTTGCAATTATTAAGTACAAAATATACTGCTAAAAAGTTAATTTTGGAAATAGATCCTTTAGTTGATGAAGTTGCTAAACGTAGAAAAGCGTTTTATGAGCGTTGCGGTTTTGTGGCCAACACTTTGAAACATGTGCATCCACCCTACCGCGACGGTTTTGCCGGCCATAAATTGATAGTCATGTCTTCCCCTAGCTTATTGTCTCAGCTTGAATACGACCAGTTTAACAACTATTTGTGTCAAATCGTTATGCGCGAGCTTTAGTTTTAGGCAAAATTGCAAGAGCTAGCTTTAGTTTTTGCCAAAAATAGCCTTTTTTTGCGGTGTTTACGTACCGCGAGTGCCGTAAAGCCCCTAATTTTGAGTTAACAAAAAGCTGTTGTTGCCAATCTTTTTGAGTTAAGCCAATTAAACTTAACTATAGAAAGACAAAAAAACAACAGCTTCTTGTTTTAAGTTAGTTTCCACTAAAAATATATACAGCTTAGGGCCTAGCTAGTTTTAGTATAAATATATGTTTGGCGATCTTATTTAGAGAACCAATCTTTCATTGTTTGTAAAACTTTAACTAAGTCGTTTTCTGCAATCACATAAGGAACCATAGCATATAGATAATTTAAGAATGGCCGACTAAAAACTCCACGGTCATAGGCAAATTGTTGGTATCCTTTGATAGTATCTGGCTCATACACTTCAATGCATATACATCCTCCAAGTATACGAATTTCCTTAATACGCGAGTCTGAGAAACTATCCATTTCGCGATGGGTAATTTCTTCGATTCTGCGGATTTTAGACATATAGTCCCGTTTTTCGAATAGTTCGATGGACTTCAATATTACGCTACAAGCTAAGGCGTTGCCCATAAAGGTAGGCCCATGCATTAGAGCATGAGAGGGATTATCATCATAAAAACCGTCATAAACCTTGTGATTAGCTACTGTAACAGCGTGACCTATATATCCGCCGGTCAAAGCTTTGCCTAAAATAAGGATGTCTGGCAAAACTAAATCCGCTACAAAACGGTTTCCAGTACGTCCAAATCCTGTGGCCACTTCGTCAAAAATAAGTAATACATCATATTGATCGCAAAGCTCACGTGCACGCTTTAAGAAAGAAATATCATACATTCTCATACCGCCTGCACCTTGCAACAAAGGTTCAACGATAAAGCAATTTAAGCGATCATGGTATTTGGCAAAGGCTTGTTCGAGAGCTTTTAGATCTGTGGGAATATGGGCAACGTAATTGCTTTTTCCGTAGGCGTTCAAAACAAAGTGATAATCTTCATCATCTCCCACTTCCATAGTTTTGAACGTATCTCCATGATAGGCATGCTCTAGCGCCAACACCATAGTACGCTGGCTTTCTCCCCGGTTCATGTAATATTGTAAAGCCATTTTGAGGGCAACTTCTACTGCAACGCTGCCAGAATCAGAAAAGAAGCAATAGTCTAAATCTCCAGGCAGCCAACTCTGAAGCTTTTCAGAAAGTTTTTCTACTGGATCGTGAGTTAAGCCGCCCAGCATTACGTGAGCAAATTTTTTTAGTTGCGCTTCAATCGCTTGGTTGAGTTCAGGATGGTTATAACCGTGTATCACGCTCCACCACGAAGATACAGAGTCGATTAGCTTCTGATCTTCAGTATATAAATAAACTCCCTCCGCCTTAACAATTCTATAGGGAGGCTTCATTATTTTCATTTGCTGGTATGGGTACCAAATCATATTGCCTAAGTCCTCTGCTCTATTCTTGTTGACACACTCCCCATGGCTAAAGCCAGGGGCTTTACGGTGCATTTTGGTAAAGTCTTTCCAACAGTTCAAGTGGAATATCCAACTCTGTATCGCCATCTTTTACACAAGCGACTACATTTAAACCGGTCATAGCTTCACACATCAACCGATTATCTTCATGTAGCTGATTACCAGGCTCGTAATGATTGAAAATAATGCCTTTTATCGGTATTTGACGATTTTTCATATACTCAATAGTTAAGACAACCGCATTTATAGTTCCAAGTCCTGCGTCAGCTACTATTAAGCAACTTAAATTGCAAGCTTTAATAAAATCCTCAAGTTGAATTTTTTGCTCATCGAAACGAAGTGGGCAAACAATTCCACCTGAGCCTTCCGCAGTAACATAATCATATTTTTGGCAAACATGGTCGAAACTTTTTAGCAGACGCTCCATTTCAATAGGATTGCCCTCAAGTTTGGCTGCCAAGTGCGGAGAAACTGCCGCCTCATAAACATATTTACACATCTCTTCAAGAGACTGTTTAATTCCAGACATAGTTTTTACGTGTAGAGCATCACCTGGAATTAAAGTACCGTCCGCTCTGCGTTCATTGCCACTCATGGCAGCTTTATAATAGGCTGCAGACTTTCCACTTTCTTGGAGCTTTTTGACAATTAAGCCGGTTACATAAGTCTTGCCGACATCCGTTCCGGTTCCGGTAATAAATAGATTTTTACTCATTGCAAATTTCTGCCTCATATCCCAGTTCTTTCAATAAGGCCATATCTGTTTTTGTGGTAATTCCCGCAGTTGTTAGCATATCTCCGGAAATTGCAGCGTTTGCTCCTGAAGTAAAGCAACTTTTTCCTTTATCTGGCAGTAAGCCTCGCCCGCCGGCAAGGCGAATAGAAGCTTTGGGCAAAATGAAACGATAGACGGCGACGATTCTGCACATATCCTCACTGGTCAATCTCTTATTATTGGCAAACGGCGTACCGGGAATGGCATTTAGCATATTCACAGGCACACTAAGTACGCCCAATTCACGCAAACTAAAAGCCATATCAATGCGATCTTCTACAGTTTCACCAAGTCCCATAATGCCACCGCTGCAAACGGAAAGGCCGGCTTTTTGAGCAGCCTTAATAGCTTGTACTTTGTCTTCAAATTTGTGTGTAGTGCAAACGTTGGGAAAATTTCTCTGAGAAGTTTCCAAATTATTGTGCACTCTAGTTACGCCGGCTTCTTTTAACTTGCGAAATTGTTGCTCATTTAGCAGCCCTAAAGAAACGCAAACAGAGATTCCAACTTTTTCTTTAATTTCTCGCACAGCTTCGCAAACAGCATCTATTTCCGCATCAGACAAGCGCTTTCCTGAAGTTACAATTGAATAGCGCAGGACTCCCTGTTCATGATCAACTTTTGCTTGGTCTACAATTTCTTGTTTGGAAAGAAGCGGATAAGTGGCTGCAGAAGTATGATTGTGAGCTGACTGTGCGCAATACTTGCAATTTTCAGAACATTTTCCACTTTTAGCATTGATAATTGTACAAATATCAAATTTATTAGCGCAAAAATGTTGGCGAATCTGATTGGCCTTTTCACAAAGTTCTAAAAGAGGCTGTTCATACAAAAAAAGCGCCTCTTCTTTGGTTATTTGCTCACCATTCATAACTTTATTTGTTAGTTTATTTAAGTCCATTTTTATAGCTTCCTTTCTCGATATTAAACTACAAATATGCGAACTGCCCTTTTGAGCTTGGTAGCAAAATACCTACAATAGAATATCGCTTTTTAATGATCGCCAAATATACAATAAAGCCTCTGTTTTTTAGCTAAACAGAGGCCATTCACACGTGTACGAACTAGTTACAAAAGGAACTGGCAATTATTGGGCATGAACTTTAGCTCTAGTTTTGGGTAAAAATAACTTCTTCGTATCTATGCCTTCCAGCTCAAGCAATTTGATCTTTTTCTCTATTCCGCCGGCGTAACCGGTTAAGTTACCATTAGCGCCAATAACTCTATGACAGGGAATAATAATTGAAATTTCATTGTGGCCGACTGCGCCGCCTATTGCTTGAGCTGACATATGCTCAACTCCTCTTTTTTCAGCCATTTTTTTAGCTAAATCGCCATACGTAATTACTTTGCCGTAAGGAATTTGCAAAAGTAGCTTCCAAACTTCCTGGCGAAATGGCGTGCCAATAAGATGAAATGGCACCTCAACTTTCGGTTCATGTCCGCTAAAATATATATCTAGCCAACGCTTAGCAGCTTGTAAAATTGGCGTCTCTTTAGCTATGCATTCACGGTTAGCCAACAAATTGGCATAAAAGCGATCGCTATTTAGCCATAAACCAGCTAAACCTATATCGTCAGCCGCCAGCAGTAAGCTGCCAATTATAGAATCATAAGTGCTTGTATACATTATATTTTCCATTTTTTATTCTACCATAATTTATATGCAACAACTTTTGTGCACAATATATATCCACTAGCTCTAGCTAATATTTTATTATCCATTTACCTTTTTGCGGAGAGCCAACTCGTTCTAAACGCCCAAGATCGCGTAATTTTCTGATATAATACTTGACTGCATTAACGCTGATCCCGAGTTTTGCAGCAACTTCCGCCTGCGTGCAGCAACTTCCGCCTGCGAAGCGCTCGGATTTTGCTGAAGTAAACTTACAACTTTTTGCTCATTATCAATAGACCGAGCTTGGGTGACTTGGGTAGTAGCTTGGGTGACTTGGGTAGTAGCTTGGGTAGTGGCATAGTCCTGACGTCTCCTAGTTTTTTAGTGAATAGTCCTTTGTGATCGCTTATAATTTTCACAAATGTATTTATGAGATCGAGTTTGTAGTAAGAATAATTTATAAACTCATTATCTGAGTTGTCGTAATATCCTAGGTACTTGTATTTAAAGTTAAATAGCGATTCCCTACTTTTTTCGCTTTTACGAGGTACTATCAATTTGGCAGTATACCAAGTGTAAAATTCACCAATAGTCAGTTGCCCATTGTTAACTCTTTCTATACCCTGTTCCCACAGCCAATAGTTAAAGTTTATAGCATCGTCAATGGCGCTGGAAGAAATCTCTTCACTGTCATAAAAGTACCATTCAATTTTAGTGCGCATACAAATATAAAGGTCGTAAAGAAAGCGACCAAAATAGTCCATTTTGCTTCGATAGTAAAACACGCCTAATCGCAAATGGAAAATAATACATTCATAAATTGTCTTGCTATAACCATGCGAACTGCCATAATATTTTTTAATTAACTTGGCACATTCCAACCAATTGGAAAATTTTTTCAAAAGTTCGGCATAACATAAGTAAGTGCGATGAAAACCAGTGTACTTTTCACATCCACTAGGACAATCATCAAGAATCATACTATCAGCATGTATAAACTCTTTACCAAAAACAGTATCTGCCCATTTAGAACTTTCTTCAACTTTAGACTTATAGTATTCTATTAGCGAAGACGCTGCTTCTAAACTTTGAGAGTCAACTTCTTTGTCTTCTGACATAGTGCGAGCGACACTTTTGTATAAACTCAAGAACCTACAGTCATCTAAATATTCTTCATATCTTGTTAAGCTGCCAGTATCAAAAATTGCTAATCGTTCATCTGAGCTTAAAATATTGCGATACTCTATTTTATCTGTTTGCAGCGTGTAGTTATCATATAGATATTTGCAAAATATGATATAAGTTTTTCTATACTTAATTCCCTTATATTTCAAATAAGGTTTTCTTTTATTTAAATCTTTAATTGATTGAATATTGTAATTGCTATAAAAATCTAATTTACGCTCTAAAAAATACAAAAATGGATTCCACTTATAACGCTCTCCTGGACCCCGAAATATGTAATAATGAAACTTTTTAGTAATATTAGACGGTTTAAAACGTCTTACAGAGGGGAAACGCAAGTTCCAAATTTTATTAACTAGAAGATCGTCATGCTGCTTCTTATCGGCTTGGAATATATCATTAATGCGCTGGTTTATATTAGTATTTTTTAGCCTATAGAACTCACGCTCATAGCTGCATTCCATTTCTTGGAGGGTTAATTTATAGATTAGGTTACATACTTCTTTTTCTTGTCTTAGAGCAACTTTTTTTAATAAACGTTTTTTCATAAAAAAATTCACTCTCCTTAAAAGGATACTATTTATGGTACAAACAAAGGAATACACTTCGATTATACTCTAATATGTTCAAGAAATAAATAAGCCTCTGTTCTCGACTATTCAGAGGCCATTTACGTGCCGCATAATTTACGCAGCACTGATTGTTATAATATTTTAAGAGGATGAGGTTATTTATGCAGTTTTGTTACTCAGAATATAGCAAAAGCAAACTTCTTAGTCAATAGTATTAGAGACTAATTTATTATTTTTAATAATAAAAAACCTTATATAACGCATATTGTCATATTTACATGTGTTGTTATTGGTGCACTTTTGAAACTATAACTCAATGCCATTTTTACAGATTGAGAATAAAATGTTGTTTTTGCTCTTCCAATTCTTTTTTGCAAGCGAACAATCTATGCTTTTCTTTGGGCTGCTTCTCTCTGCGTATTTTTTGATTTAACTTGTCCATTTGTGCTTGTATAGATTCAAGCTGAGTTTGGATTTCGATATTTTCTTTTAAAGAGCGTGAAGTATCAAAATAACTTAAAGCCGGCCCGGCTACTTGGCATATAATATTGGCGTACAATTCTTCTATAGATGATGAAAACGGACAAGAGCTTTTAGGAGAATATGGCCAAATATTTGAAGAAGAATACGCTAAAATTATTGATGAATTGTGCAATACTTTAGGTAAAAAGTATGAAAAATCTTTGCATTATTTAAGACAAAGTGAAGTTCATAAAGTTCATCGCGGTTATTTCAGTATAGACAAAAAAAGCCGCATTATAAACAGTTCTGTAAAGCGCGGTACTGATATTTCTGATGACATCTCAGCTTATGATCTGATCTTAAAAAATAAAGAGCGTTTGCTTTCTTTTGATGAACCTACTCGCTTTATTTTCTCACATTCAGCTTTGCGTGAAGGTTGGGATAATCCTAACATTTTTCAAATTTGCACTTTAAAACGTAGTGACAGTACTGTGCAAAAGCGTCAAGAAGTCGGTCGAGGTTTGCGTCTTTGTGTCAATAAGCAAGGAACTCGCATGGATGTTGATGTTTTAAGAGGTAACGTACATAACGTTAATGTGCTAACAGTTATTGCCAGCGAAAGCTACGCCGAATTTGTGGGAGAATTGCAAAAGCAAATTAGAGAAGTTCTTTATAATAGGCCTACAAAAGCATCTATTGGTTACTTTGAGGGTATCATTTTCCCCCACTTTTGCTGCCAAAATCTAGGCTTTTATTTGCCATTTACTAAGCTAATTGCCTAATTATCAGCGTTAAAGCCATTGCTTGATACAGCCGTAATACATTTTATATTTACCCCTCAAACTCTTGCTTTGAGGATATACTTTGATCGCAAAAAAATAACGGCTAAAGCATAAAAAACAAGAGAGCCTACGTAGAAGCTCTCTTGACCTAAATAGCCAAACTAATCCAATACTAAATTTTTATAGATAAGTTTTTAACCTAAAGTTTAATAACTGAAAGTTAAGTTTTCAACGTGCAATACATTGTGGGGTTATCTTTGTCAGCTATCTCTATACTTTCTCGGTTAGGCCCTAAGGCCGGTTTACTTCTCATTATTTAATAAAGCGTGGATTAGTCTGCCATTCAGGATTTACATTCAAAGCTCAACTTCGACTGAAGTTTTCGCGTTGAATTCATCAATTTTATCTTGCAACATATTAGCCCTATCTTGCAATAGTTCAAGCTCACGATAGAGCTCTGCTTTGCTAATAGCCGCTTCCATTTCGTATTCAGAAGCTCCACTGTAGCCAGATTCACGCTGTTTGCCTTCTACAACGTTGATACTTTTAAGCTGAGTTATCATCGATTTTGTTTCCGCTAGCTCAGCCAATTCGGTAGCAATGCCGACATTAGCTCTGGTAACAGCAGCTTTTATTGCGGTCATCTTCTTGACAATACTTTTATATTCAACAAATTTTTCCCGAATATCGCAAGTGCGAGTTGCTCCCGCTAAAACTGAGTTTTCGTTTCTTATAAGCTTAAATATTTCCCCCAACTTACCAGCCAAACGAGCCCGCTCTTTCAAAGCTCTGGAAACTGTCATCTTCATTTATTTTTTATCTCCTTTGTATATTTTATATTTGTTGAAATTTGAGCATTTCCTCAAAGCATACTTACTTCTGGAAATTGACAAACCCATTCTACAGCTTCTTTTGCCTTAGCAAGTAATTTTTCTTTATCTTTATATTTATCATAAAAATCTGGATCTGTCGTCAAATAGAACGTATAACGAGATAATGAACAATTATATTTAGATGGCGGAAATTCTTCCCAAACAGGTTTATCATTTTTATCCATGCGTTAAAGCCTCTAACAATTTACAGTCACCCTATCAGTCACCTTTACAGTCACCATACCAGTAACTCCTGTGGCGATCAGTCACCCATAAAAACAAAAGCAGTCTTTGCATAGCTTGTACGCTAAGTTTCAAATATAACCAAAAATGAAAAAAAAGACTAACAACGAAAACGAAGGCGCGTTGAAGTACATATTGTGCAAATAGTTACACAAAGGGAAAAATACAATGGCGTATAGTGATAATTTAATTACAAGTGTTGGCAAAAATTCTAATGATACAGCAGCTCTGATATGGTCTGTTGCTGATGACCTTGTAGGAGCGTATAAACCACATGAATATGGCTTAGTTATTCTACCTATGACGGTAATCAAGCGTTTTCACGATTGTTTATTACCAACGCACCAGAAAGTTTTAGACACATATAAAAAAGTTGAGAAATTAGCTGTAAAAGACGGATTTTTAAAGAAAGCGTCCGGCTACCAATTTTATAACACAAGTAAATTTACATTTAAGACCTTGATTGCAGACCCAGAAAATATCGTAGATAATTTCAAGGCATATTTGAATGGATTTTCTGATAATGTCCAAGATATTTTGGCACGTATGGAGTTTGATGCTCAGATTAAGCACATGGAAGAAGCTGACCTTCTCTATCAGGTGATCTCAGACTTCTGTACAGATAAAGGTGATTTTTCACCTGAAAAAATCAGTGCTGTCGATATGGGATACGTGTTTGAAAATCTTGTTCGTAGATTCTCTGAATCTTATAACGAAGAAGCCGGAGCCCATTTCACAAGCCGTGACATTATCTACTTGATGAGTGACCTTTTGATTGCTGGTGATGAATCTGCATTTACAGGTGATGGCATCTCAAAGACCGTTTACGATATGACAATGGGAACTTCTCAGATGCTTACTTGTATGGAAGAAAGATTGAAACAGATGGATGCAGAGGCAGACGTTACTGTATTCGGTCAGGAGTTCAATCCATTTACATTCGGTATTGCCAAGGCCGATATGCTTATTCGTGGTGGAGATCCTAATAATATGCAATTTGGTGATACCTTATCTGAAGATAAGTTCAGCGGATACAAGTTTGATTATGTTATTAGCAATCCCCCATTTGGTATTCCTTGGAAGCGTGAGGAAAAAGCAGTCATAGCTGAATATAACAAAGGTGCAGAAGGAAGATTCGCACCGGGACTGCCAGCAAAAAGTGATGGCCAGCTTTTGTTTATGCTAAATGGTTTGGCAAAACTTAAAGATGACGGCCAAATGGCCATTATTCAAAACGGCTCTTCTCTATTTAATGGCGATGCAAGTTCAGGACCTTCTGAAATTCGTAGATATTTAATTGAAAATGATTGGCTAGATGCCATTGTGCAGCTGCCCAATAACGCTTTTTATAATACCGGCATTGCAACGTATATCTGGATTGTAATGAAGGATAAGCCTGCGGCACATCAGGGCAAAGTGCAGCTAATTGACGCCTCCGCTTGTTGTTCAGCCAGGCGTAAAAATATCGGTTCAAAAAACGTAGATATTACAAAGGCTTGCCGTGATTTAATTGTTAAAGTGTACGGCGCTTATGTAGATGGAAGATACAATGATGTTGACGAAAACGGCAGTGCCATTCTTGTAAAAAGTAAAGTTATGGATGCTGTCGATCTTGGCTATAATAAAATTGTTGTAGAAACACCGCAATTAGATAAAGATGGCCATGTTGTTACTAAAAAAGGTAAGCCAGTAGCCGATTCAGCAAAACGTGATACAGAAAATGTGCCCTTGGCAGAAGATATTGATGTCTATTTTAAACGTGAGGTTTTGCCCTATAATCCGCAAGCTTGGATTGATAAAGCTAAAACAAAAGTTGGATATGAAATTCCCTTCACCAGAACATTCTATGAATATAAGCAAATTGAGCCCTCAGAGAAAATAGCAGCACGTATTGAGGAACATGAAAAGAGCTTGATGGCAAAATTGCGTGATTTATTTGGCGGTGAATAATTATGAAGACTGTAATTAGACCTGAAAGCGAAATGAAGAATAGCGGGATTGAGTGGGTTGGGGAAATTCCTAATAGCTGGAAAAATATACCGTTAAAGAGAATTATAATTGATAGAGCAGGTGGAGCTTGGGGAAGTGAACCATGTGAAAATAATTCCATAATATGTATGAGAATTGCTGATTTCGATTTCGACAGGGGCGTTTTTCAAAACAAAAATGAATCTGAACTGACAAGACGTTCATATGAGCAATCGCAAGTTAATAAATTATTGTTGCAGACGAACGATATTTGCATTGAAAAATCTGGCGGAGGTGAAAAAACACCCGTTGGAAGAGCAGTTTTATTTGATAAGGCATATGATGCTCTATTTGCAAATTTTATGGATAGAATTAGAATTGACAGCGATTTAGCTTTTCCAAAATACGTAGAATATTATTTAAGGGCAATGTATTTTCTTTCAGTTACTACTCTGTATATAAAACAGACAACTGGGATTCAAAATTTAAACTTGACATCTTTATTACAAAAAGAGGTTATAACAATACCATCCATATCTGAGCAGCAAGCCATTGCCGATTATTTGGACGAAACTTGTTCCAAAATTGATAAAATCATTGCAGAAGCGAAGACAAGCATTGATGAATACAAAAACTTACGTGAATCTGTAATATCAAATGCGACTACATATGGAATTAAAAAAAATCGTTGTGTGAAATTTAGTAGTGCAGAATGGGTTTTAGAAATTCCAACTGATTGGGATATGATTCCAGCGAAAGCATTATTTTCGCAAAGCAATGAGCGCAAACATGCTGATGATGTTCAGTTAACTGCAAGTCAGAAATATGGAATTATTTCTCAGGTTGAATATATGAAGCGAGAAAATTCAAGAATTGTAATAGCTACACAAGGAATTGAAAATTGGAAACATGTTGAACCCAATGATTTTATTATTAGCTTGAGAAGTTTTCAAGGCGGGCTTGAAAAGAGTGATGTGAGTGGCTGTATTACATGGCATTATGTTGTTTTAAAGCCAAATAATGGCGTGTATTGCGATTATTTCAAATGGCTATTTAAATCTGATAAATATATAAATGCGTTACAAGGTACTTGTAATTTTATTAGAGATGGACAGGATTTAAGATTTTCAAATTTCATTCAAGTTCCACTATTAGCAGTGCCAATTGAAGAGCAGAAAGAAATTGCAAATTATTTGAATAAAGAGGTTCCTAAAATTGATTCCCTCATCACTGAAAAACAATCCCTTATTGCCGACCTTGAAGCCTACAAAAAATCACTAATTTATGAAGTAGTAACAGGAAAAAGAAAGGTAGTATAAGTCATGGCTGAAAATGAAAAACAGTTTGAAGCTAATATTGAAGCCTTTTTTATTTCGCCTGCTGGTGGCTTCGAAAAAGCAACTGATGCCGGTTATAAAGCTTCTGTGGACATGGCGATCGACATTTCTACCTTGGTCAATTTCGTGAAAGCTACCCAGCCAATTATGTGGCAGCGCTTTGAAAAACAATGCGATTCTGACCCATACAAAAAATTCTATAAATGTTTTGAAGATGCTGTGCATATGGATGGCTTGCTGTCTGTTATGCGTCATGGGTTTAAGCATCGCGGAATGGATTTTAAAGTTTGTTATTTTAAGCCAGAATCTACTCTAAATGATGCTGCCGTCAAAAAATATAAGCAAAATATATGTCAGTGTATTAGACAGTGGCATTATTCAACGCAAAATAATAATTCGGTTGATATGATGCTTGCTATAAATGGCATTCCGGTAGTTGCCATTGAATTAAAGAATCAACTGACAGGCCAAACAGTAGATAATGCTAAGTTACAGTGGCAATATGACAGAGACAAAAGAGAACCGGCCTTTCAGTTAAACCACCGTATCCTCGCCTATTTTGCCATAGATCTTTATGAAGCCTGGATGACCACAGAATTAAAAGGTTCTGATACCTATTTTTTGCCATTTAATCAAGGCTCTAACGGAGCCGGAAACGATGGTGGCGCCGGCAACCCTCAAGCAAAGGATGATAACTACGTAACTTCTTATATCTGGGAAAACGTATTACAAAAAGATAGCTTGCTAGATATTATTCAGAAATTTATCAGCTTTGAGGTAAAGACCGAGAAAAAAGAAGATGGGAAAAACATTACCAAAAAGCGTCTAATTTTCCCTAGATACCACCAATTAGACGTTGTTCGTAAATTAATCGCTGATGTTCATAAAAATGGCTCTGGCAACAATTATCTAATTCAGCATTCTGCTGGCTCAGGAAAATCTAACTCTATTGCCTGGACAGCATACCGTTTAGCTTCATTACATAATGATAATAATGAGCCTATATTTACGTCTGTTGTTATTGTAACTGATAGGCGCAATTTAGACGCACAGTTGCAAGAAACAATCACTGGATTTGATCATACGCTTGGTAGTGTATGCGCAATTGATGAGAAGAAATCTTCTAAGGATTTAAGGGACGCTCTGAATGCTGGAAAGAGAATCATTGTAACAACTTTGCAGAAATTCCCAGTTATTTATGAAGAAGTAAATGACACAACAGATAAGAGATTCGCAATTATCGTAGATGAAGCCCATTCTTCTCAGACTGGCTCATCTGCCATGAAATTAAAGGCCGCACTTGCAGATGTATCAGATGCTTTGAAAGAGTACGCAGAACTGGAAGGAAAAGCTGAAGATGAATTGCTAGATGATAATGATCGTCTGGTGCGCGAAATTATTTCCCATGGAAAGCACAAAAATCTTTCATTCTTTGCCTTTACGGCTACACCCAAAAGTGCAACATTGGAAATGTTCGGCACAGAATGGAATGATGGCTCTTACCATCCATTCCACGTATATTCTATGCGTCAAGCAATTGAAGAAGGATTTATTCTGGATGTTCTTCAGAACTACACGACGTATAAAACATGTTATCAGATTGCAAAAAATACAAAAGACAACCCTGATGTTCCAGAGTCAAAAGCATTAAAGACTATTAGAAAATACGAAGAATTGCATCCGTACAACATTCAGCAAAAATCAGCGATTATTGTTGAAACATTCCGCAATGTAACGAAACAGAAAATCAAAGGTAAAGGCAAAATGATGGTTGTAACATCATCACGTCTGGCAGCTGTTCGTTATTACCATGAAATTAAAAATTATTTGGAATTAAATAATTATCATGATATAGAAATCTTAGCCGCTTTCTCCGGTTCTATAAAAGATCCTGAAGATGTGACAGAAATTGAGTGGACAGAAAGCAAGCTCAATGGTGTAAATGAATCGCAGACAAAACAGGTATTTCATAATGAAGGAAATATTTTAATTGTAGCTGAGAAATATCAGACTGGATTTGATGAGCCATTACTCCATACAATGATTGTAGATAAGAAATTGCGTGGTGTAAAAGCAGTTCAGACTTTAAGCCGATTGAATCGTATCCATCCAGATAAACAGAATACATTCATTATTGATTTTGTGAATACAAAAGAAGATATTCTAAAGGCGTTTCAACCGTTTTATCAGGAAACATCGTTAGCTCAGGAAATCAATACAGATTTGATTTACAAGACACAAAAGATGTTGCGTGCTTTTAATATTTATGATGATGCAGATATTGCAAGCGTGAATAAAATCTATTTCGACGAGGATAAACGAAAAGCGAATAAGATTCAGGCAGCAGTAACCAATGCGTTATTACCAGTTCAGCAAAAATATAATGCGTTGAATCAGGAACAAAGGTATCAATTCCGTAAGCTTTGCAGAACATTTGTCAAGTGGTATGGCTATATCACTCAGATTGCGCGTATGTTTGATAAGCAAATGCATAATGAGTATATCTTCTGCTCTTACATTGCAAAGATTGTACCAGCAGATCCAACGATACCATTTGATATTGGCAATAGAGTTAAACTTGAATATTACAATCTTGAGAAAACTTATGAAGGCTCTATTGAACTTGTAAAAGAAGAAAAAAGCGTTTATGAACCTGCTAAGTTGAAAAAGCCTATAAAAATGGTTGAGACACTTAGTCCATTAGAAAAAGTTATTGAAAAAATCAATCAACAATATATGGGAAACTTTACTGAGGGCGACAAGGTTGTAATTACTGCACTGCATCAGAAATTAAAGAGCAACAAAAAATTGATAAAAGCTGCCAAAACAGATGGTCGTCAAATTTTTGAAAAAAATATTTTCCCGCAGTTGTTTAATGATGCAGCACAAGAAGCATACATTGAAAGTACGGAAACATACACAAAACTATTTGAAGATGCTGGAAAATATCATGCTATTATGAGTGCACTAGCTCAGATAATGTTTGATGAGTTGAAAAATGAAAAAGAATAAGCATTGGTAACACAAAAATATAATCCCGTGGTAACGGCAATGGTTCCACGGGACTACGTGTCTGCAAAAACAAAAGCAGCCTTCGCCTAGCCGTATGCTACAAACGAAAGCTGCCTTCCTATATATAAACGCAATAGTAATAGCTAAAAGCCAAAGAGGCTAGCTACACCGCTACAGATGCTACTCCCAATATTTGCTACTACGTTTACTGCAGATCTTGCGAAACTTACCGCTGCACTGGCTGCATTTTTTACTACATTACGAGCTCCATCATATAACGCCTTGGCCCCTTGCATTACTACACCGCCAATGGTAGAGCCGGCTATATAGCCTGCGGCGTTGCCTACAAATCCGCCTATGGCAGTACCCCACGGGCCTATTACTGAACCTAACGCTGAACCTACTATGGCCCCTCCCTTAGCGGCTACGGCTATTCCGGCTACACAAGCGCCTGTTGTCTGGGCCATAACTTCTAAGCCTTCATGAACGGTCAATTTTCCATCGGCTACTTGCTTGGCAACCTTGACATTCTCGATAGCCACAAAAGCCACATTGGCACAAACATTTCCGCTGCCACCTTTAAGCTGCTGTATCTGCGGTATCAAGCCTTTCTCTCCAGCTACCCTTACAGCACCAGCTACTGCTACTTTTACTCCTTCATCTACGCCAGCATCGACCGCTTTTTTTATAACTTCGTCGCCGTCAATCTCTTCTCCATTAAGAACCTTTTGGGCAAGATCTCTACCAACAGCCACAGCAGCATTTTGCACACCAGCGTAACAAGCTTGTCTACCTATACTTAAAGCGGTAACTTTCAGCGAATATTCATTCTCTTTTATCTTAGGCTTAACTTTAGAACTTCCAGAATTGCTTTGTCTACCCGACTCTTGCTGCCGCTTTTCATTAGCTTCACGCGGAATCCAACCTTTTTCTTCAGCTACCTTGGTAGCGCCAGCTACTGCTACTTTTACTGCTTCACCTACGCCAGCATCTACTGCTTTTTTGGCAACCTCGTCGCCGTCAATCTCTTCTCCATTGATAACCTTTTGAGCAATATCCTTACCGGCAGTAGTAGCAGCAGTTTGCACCCCAGCATGACAAGCTTGTTTGCCTATATTTAAAGCGCTATTTGACTCTTGGCGCTTCTCAGCAGCTTCGGTTTGGGCTCCAGCAGTAGAAGCAGACGCAGAATTACCGCTGCCATTTTCTGCAGCAATTACTTTATATGTTGCTTCATTAGCGTTTTTAATAGCTTCTTCTAAGCTTTGTAAATATTCAGCTCTTTTGGGAATTGGCATGTCCGCAGTAGCTTGCATTACTTTTGAAGCAAACCAACTCTCTTTACTTCTGCCTATAGCAATAGCTTTTTGCTGAGAAGCTTTCATCTCTTCAGCAGTTTGCAACGCAGAAATAATTCCGTTGCTTATAGCTTCAACTTCATTAGCGCTCTTTTCCGGTAATTGCTTATGCAACTCTTGCGCCAACCATTGAGCCAAAGGCACCTCTTGAGATTGAGAAGCAGCGTAGCTTTTTAAGAAGGCTTTTTCTATTTGGAAAACTTGCTTAGCTTTTTCTTCCGGCCAAATCTTCTCTACGCAGTAAGAGTCAAATACTTCCGCTTCTTGTTTGTCTTCCATTTTTTATCTACCTACCTTATCGCTACCCAAAGCCTAAAATGCCAAGCTAAATTACGCGCTACTTTATTTTTTGGAAGCTGGCTTAAGATCCATATCTTTAACCGCTTCTTTTATTTGCTTAATACGCGTAGAAAGCGTACTAGAAATAGACTTGATACTTTTCTGAGCTTTTTTAAGATCATCGGTAGTTATTTGCTTTCTTCCCTCTACAAAGCAACTTTCTACGGCGTCTTTAACGATAGCTTCCAAATCGGCTCCGCTATAGCCATTGGTATCTTTGACAACAGAGATAATGTCCAAATCCCTATTCCATTTGCCGCGCTTCTTAAGGTGAATTTCTATAATTTTCTTGCGCTCTTCGTTATTGGGGAAATCCACATAGAAAAGCTCGTCGAAGCGGCCTTTGCGCAAAAATTCCGGAGGAATCCGAGAAATATCGTTAGCAGTAGCGACAATAAAGACGGTATTTTCCTTTTCTTGCATCCAAGTTAAGAACTGACCAAATAAGCGCGTAGTGACGTCGCTGCCGCCACCAGTAGAGCCAATCCCGGAGAAGGCCTTTTCCAATTCGTCGATCCAAAGTACGCAAGGGCTAATAGCTTCAGCTAACTTCAAAGCTCGCCTCATATTTTCTTCCGATTCGCCGATATACTTGCCCAATAAGCGTCCCACATCGAGCCTAACCAGCGGCACTTTAAACAGCTTAGCCGTAGCTTTAGCAGCTAAACTCTTACCGCAACCGGGCATACCCACAATCATCATGCCTTTGGGAATATCTACTCCGAACTTAATAGCCTTGTCCAACTGGTTAAAAATACGCTCTTTCTTGCCCAACCAATCTTTCAAATTTTCCAGTCCGCCAATATCATTAATATCTTCGCGAACCAAAATCATCTCCAATAAGCCGGCCTTTTTGACCAATTGTTCTTTCTCGCGGAAAATCAGTTGCTTATCATCAAAGTCTAAGCAACCGCCTTCTTGATAGGCTAAATTGAGAATTTGTTTAATTTGGAACTCATTTAAGCCCTTAAAGGAAATGGTAATTTCGTTTAAGACGTCCTCGGCAATATCAATATCTAAGTCTTGAGCAAATTCTAAGATAATATTGCGAATTTCTGAATCGTCCGGCAAGGGTATTTCAAAAACGGTAATAAGATCTTCCAATTCTTCGGGAATGTGAAGCTTACTGGAGACAATAAAAATAGAAGCGCTATACTTATCGTTATACAAGTTGCGCTCGGCAATATATTTCAATAAAGAAATAACTGCCGGATCGTCAAGTTGATTATGGACGTCCTTAAGAACAATGAGCGTACTATGATCGTAGCCGTCGTCTTGATCGTAGCCGTCGTCTTTGACATCATTCAAAAATTTGGTTAAGCCACATTCTTGCATAGCCGACATAGCCGATTTAGTCTTAAAATCGACAGAGCCTAAGCCGTTATTGTATTCAACAATTTTTCTATCGCCAGCAATACTAGCAATAATGTCATCAATAACTTTGAAGTCAAAGTGGTTGATATAGATAATGGGATAGTAGGCATCGATATATAACTTGAGGATCCCTCGAGCAGTCTTTTTCATAGCTACACCTCCATATACAACACTTTATAAGAGACTCGCTCTCTGTGACCACATTTTTCACAATTACCAAATAAACTCATACTTCCTCCACAAGAATCGCAAACAAGACTACCGTTACTATCACTCAGATAGAAACTACTATCGTTGTTGCACTGATATTCTAAGCCATTAAATTTTGTTAACTTGCCATTTATATCACTTGGAGAAATTTTTTCTCTTGGATCTCCTCCCTCATTTTTGACAAAGGTTCCATCCCAAACATATATCACCATCACCTTGACTTTGGAGCTTTCAAGGTAATCCCACATACCTTGTGTGTCTTTGTCAGCAAACTTTGCATCTTTACCCAGAATTCTTACAACATCACCAGGTACTAACAATTTATCTTTTATAAATGAATATATTTGTAAATATTGTTGCTGATCGTAACCATTTTGTACAATCTGTCCAATCCAAAATTTTCTTAATTCGTCACGCGTAAGGATAGCAAAAATGGCCTTAGGAGCAATATTTAATAAAAAATAAAACAACTTGACATTATCTAATTGGAAAAGTCCTAAATAATTTCTTTCCATTTGCATAGCGTCAGCTTTTAAGATGGCCATGTTATCTTTATTTTTCATCATATGATTCACTAAGGCGAGATAGCCTAAATGGTAATTATCTATAATTTGTCGTTTAGCGAAATTATTTTCAGCATATATTGTGTTAAGCTCTTTTTCTTCTTCCAAATAAGCAATAATACTTACTGCCTTTTCAATATCGGCAGCATCTACGTCTTCTATGCCAAAAATGTTAGCCAGTTGCAAGACAATGTCTTTTTTATCTAGCGTTTTATCTATAGCTTCAACTGCTGCCAGCTGTTCCTTATAGCCCCACACCTTGAGCCAACGCGACAACGTACCATCTTCAAAGTATTTCAGTACATCTTCAATAACAAAATGTTCTTGCAATCCCTCAAGGCTTCTCACATTGCAATCATCTAACATTAAGCCGAACTTCAAAACTTTAGCCATTATACAATTAAACCTAGCCCTCAATTAAAACAA
>ERZ808258.293-NODE-293-length-22103-cov-35.808917_pt1 | contig 22103 bp, 32 predicted proteins | sample MGYA00521280_ERZ808258 | MGnify/ENA primary metagenome ERZ808258 (study PRJEB31516, sample SAMN03275585) | gut metagenome | biome: mammalia-associated habitat; material: feces | host: Papio cynocephalus | place: Kenya | collected 2012-07-19 ...
GTTCAGCGCCTGACCGACCGCGCCCATCACTTTTGAGAAATAGTCCAGCTTCACCTGATAGCGCCATTGAATCAGCCATGCCGCAATCAGCGCGATCAGGCCCAGAAAGAAAATCCCCGTCAAGAGGATTGTCATATACATCGCCGCCGTCATTCTTTTTTGTCCTCCGCTTTCTGTTTCACTGTCGTCAATCGCTTGAAAATATCGTCCGCCGCCTTTCCCTCAAACGCGTTGAGGATGCGCACGTTCTTCCCCTCTTTTCTCGCGACCACCAGAATCTTCCGCTCCTCGCCGTGCGTAAAGTCGTAGCCAACCAGCAGCGTCTCCCGCACCGGGAGCGTCGTGTATCCTTCTTCCACCAGTTTCACCCTCCAGTTTTCGCCCGTCAAATGCCCTTCGGCGTTCGGCCTCGTCAGCATGTCGTAAATTTCCTGCGCGCGTTCCCCTTCGAAGAAGTTCCTCGCGCGGTGAACGATTCTACCCCATTTCTGGCCGACGATGAGAAATGGATCCCCCTCAACCGGCGTCATGTCGCAGTTCAGCAGCAGCGTCCCTACGGGCGAATCCTTCCAGAAGGAAACCTTCTGCTCCTGTCCTCCGCAAAGCGTGATCGTGTATACGCCGTCTTCCCGTGCCGTTTCTTTCATTTTCCGCCCTCCGCAAAAAACTCCCGCGCCTGCGTCGGCGTCCGCACGAACTGGTTGTCAAACACGCGGATATAAACCCGCTGGTTGTAGCTGATCGCAACCTCCGCGCGCACGGCCGTCCATATCGCGCCCACGAGAAACGCGCTTACCACCATCAGCACGATAACCGCCGCCCAGCCGATCTTTTTCCAAACCCGGGTGTTTTCAAGAAATTCACGCATCTTCTTTTCTTCCTTTCTTAAAGCTCATGGGAGAGCTCGAGAGGGTCGAAGCCCTCTCGAATTCAAATCATTTTCGGCGACATGCGCGGCGAAAATGGCATTTTCAAAGGAGCAAACGCCCGCGTTTGCGGTTGAAAATGCTTTCCCCGCCCCACTTTCGCCCGAAAACGCCGCAGCGTTTTAGAAAGTGGGTCCTGCCTCACCCTCGAAAAACCTCAGTTTTTCGAGGGAACGTTCACCATTTGATGAATCTGCTCTCGTTGAACGTCTTTTTCTCCCTCAAAGCCCGGCTGATGGCAATGTCAATGCCGCTGCGGCTTTTCAGGTGGTAATAGTACAGGTCGCGGTAGGGCGTGTTCAGCCGGTCGATGCGGCCGCTCGCCTGCGTCGTCACCTTGTAGGAATAATGCTGCGAGTAAAAAACAATCGTGTCCGTCTTTGTGCAGTTCCAGCCTTCCGCCCCCGCCGCGTAGTTCACCAGATACACCCACTTTTTGCCCTCCGGCACCGGCTCGTGCCTGTGCCCGTTCCATTCAGCCAGCGCCGTTCCCGGCGGCCAGCCGATGGCCTTGAGCGCCTCCAGCTCGTAGTCGAAGCTGTAGAAGAGGATCATCCGCGGGTGCTTTTCCGCAATTTCCAGCGCCGCCCGCTGGCGGCTTTCGTCCAGGTTCACCGCCTTGCGCAGGCAGTAGCACAGTCCGCCCGCGTTTTCAATCGGTTCGTCCTTCCAGACGTCCCAGCGCCTGCGCAGTATCTCGCGATACAGCCCCGCGTCGTAGGGGACGAAAATATCCTCGTGGTGCTGCACGGTCGGCCGGTGAAAATCCATGTCCACCAGAATCGCCTCGCGCAGCGCCTCCAGCTTCCCTTCGCCCAGATATCGCTCAATCTTCGGGAATTTCGCCGCGTGCGAATAGATCACATGCTCCCGGATGAACTGCGTGCGGTTTTTGTAAAATCCGTTCGCCACGAATACGGGAATGTATTCGCTCCAGCTGTCGCCCGGCGTGGCGGAAAGCAGAATCCACCGGTTCGCGCGGGCGATTTTCAGGAAGCTCTTCACCCATACCCCGCTGCCCACCACGCGCTGCTCGTCAAATATAAAGAACGCGTCCTTCGCCTCGGCGTACTTGGCAATGTTGTTCCAGCTGTCAATCGTCACGCGATTGCGGTAAAGGTTCGTCTCCCCGTTCGTCGTCAGCAGGAAGGGGGCCAGCTCCTTTTCCCATTCGAACGTATCCCGCTTGCGCGCGGTGGTAATGATGTAAAGGTCGCTCGGCGGGTCGTCCATGGGAATGTATTCCCCGCCGGTTACGCTTTCGATTGCGCCGCCGTTTTGCAGGTAATAATAGCTTAACGCCGTCAGGCTCTTTCCGCTCCCCACGCCCCCGCAGAGGATGCAGCCGTTCTTCATCCGGCGGATCGCGTCCAGCTGATAGTCAAACAGGCGAATTCCCGCCATTGGTCATGCCTCCCGGTAAAAATATAAGGGAGGCCGGAAACAGCCTCCCTCTTTGCCGCTCGTCAGAACGGCATATCGTCTTCATTCAGCCCGTCCGCGCGGTGGCGATACCGCGCCGCGTACGGGTCGTCGTCCAGATCCTGCTCCACGTACATCGTCCGGATGTACAGGCTCATCCCGTGGTTCACCGGGTCGTATTCGTACGGGTTCAAGATCACGTTCACGTTCTTGATCCGCATCTGGTCGATGCAGCTCACGCTCTCCTCGTCCAGCAGCACCGGCTCGCTTTCCCCGCTCACCAGATACGCCTTCGGCGGGTACTTCACCGGCATGCCGTTGCGGTTGCGATACATCAGCACGCCCGTTACGAAATATTCCGGCTCAAACTCGTTCGGGTCGTCGTCCGGGCGCGGCTTCGTCTCGCGCACCTTGAACCCCGCCTTGATCAGATCGCGCGCCTGCTCCCTGTCGGGGATGAGGATATTCGCCTTTCGCCGCGCGTCGCCGAAGCGGTCCTTCGTCGGGTCGCCGCTGAAGTTGGTGGCAAAGATAAAACGGGTGTTGTCAATCGCAATCGTTTTTCCAATCATGGTGTTTTCTTCCTTTCTCTTGTCCGTTTTTTTTTTTTTTGAAAATATAAATCAGTTTTTCGAGGGCTCAGCCCCCGCAAACCATTCAAAGTCGCCGTATCGGCCTATTGTTTCAATCGCATCGTCCACCAGCCGGTTGTAGTAGCCGCGGTCGATGTCGTCCTGTTTGTTCAGCGCCGCCACCATTTCGCTTTCCATCCAGCGCCAGCCCTTGCTCCCGGTTGCGGCGGCGTATTTGCCGCCCGCTTCGCGCAGCAGCAGGCCGCCTCCCGTTCCGGGTTTGACGGGCGTAAACTGCCCCACCCGGCCGATGAAGTGATAATCGTGCCCTCGCGCAATCGCCTCCGTCAGCCCGTGCAGGTTCATCGCCAGCGCCGCGCTGTCGCAGGCCTCCGGCAGTTCGCCCGTCGCCTGGAAGTCCATCAGCTCCTCGTGCGTCAGTCCGTTTTCCTTCATCAGCTTCGCAAGCGCCTTCTCTTCTTCCTCCACGTCGGGAAGCGCTTCATTCATGTCCAGATAAAGCGCCCCGCTCACCGAAAACGTCTCGCATAGATCGGCGAATTCAATCGCTTCGCGGCTAAAGAGCGTCTTGAAAACATACGGCACGGCGAATTGCTTGCCCGTGGCCGTCCATTCTCCCGGGCTTTCCGCGTTCTTGTCGGGAATATAACCGTATCGGCGCTCGCAATCCTCCTTCCCGCTGTAGCGGGCGATGTAAACCGCGTCGTTCACCAGACACATCCGCTCGTAGGTCGCCTCGTGCTCGAACGTGTAGCCGAAGCGCTTGCCGTATTCCGTCACAAAATCGATAATCTCCTTCGTCGCCTCCGGGATCTTGATCGAGTCCGTCTTGATGTGCGCCACGGTGAAGCCGCGCTCCTGCACCTCCTTTTTCAGGTTTACCATAAACAGCGCGCCGCGCTTGGCCACGATGTTGTCGCGGTTGCGCGGGTCGCGGAAGGCGTTTTCAAACGCCGCGCTCGTCAGCCCGTATACGGAGTTGATCGCCGTCTTCAGCGCGTTGGCAAGCTCCTTGGCCTTCAGCTTTCCGTCCTGTACCAGTTTGATGTACGGGGTCAGCTTCCCGTCCAGGATTTCGTTCACCTCGCCCCATGCCTTGTGCTTGATGCTCACGCGCCCGTCGACGATTTCCTTGAACCGCTTTGTGAACCGCGGGCCGAACAGGCATTCGGCAATTACGCTGTGCGGGTGCATCGATGCGATGTCCAGCAGCGCGATGTTTGCGTACATGCCCGGCTCGGCGTATACATACCCGCCTTCGCCCACCTCTTCCCCGCAATAGGTCGATATCCCCTTTTCGTATCTGTAGCCGGGGAAATAGGGCAGCAGGCTTTCCTCCTCGCCGTGCGGGGCCTCCATCATTTCCGGGGCCGCGTTTTTCAGGAAATCCATCACCTCCTGCCGCAGCTGATGGACGGGCACCGCCAGGTCGCGATAGTTGAATTCCTCCTGCGGCCTGCGCGCCCGGTCGAATATAATCCGCGTGGTCAGGCTGTTCGTCGTGTCGTTTACCGTCATCCCGGCAATGTCGGCCAGGATTTTTCTCGCCGTCCAGTCGCTGGCCAGGTGATTGAATACCGCCTCCGTGGCGATTACGTCGTTGTCGCAGTATTCGGCCACCTTCGGCCAGAGCGCTTCCGGCACGGGCTTGTCCCAGGGCAGCCCCAGTTCCTGATGGTGAATCCCCAATTCGATTTCGAATTTTTTCAGGCTCTTCTTGTTCGCCGCCGATGCGAAATCGTAAACATCGGTGTAGCTGACGTTGTAAGCCTCGCCGAAGAACGCGTCCGAGCGCTTTCCGCCCGCGATAATCCGCTGGCTGAGGCTGTAAAGCTGCGCGTTGGAGTAGCCCATCAGCCGGGCGTAGAGAATATGGTTGTCGTATCGCCGGCAGTTGAAGCCGATCAGCCGGTAGCGCATCAGCTCTTCAATTTCCGCGGGCTTGGGGTTGATCATCCGCGCGACGGGCTTCCCTTCCCCCGCCGGTTTCCAGTTCACCAGCAAAAGGTTGGGAAACACCTCCACGTCGTAGAAGACGATCGGGCGCTCCGCGCCTTCTCCGTTTGCCGCGGCCGCCGCTTCCTCTTCGTGGTCCTTCGATTTGAAGCGCATGCGGCTTACCAGCTTGAGGCAGTAGTCCGCCTGATGGGTGCTGTGCGCCGCAAAGGCCAGCACGGCGTTTTTCATGTCGCTCACGTCGTAGCTGAAGGCCGCGTTTGCGTATGCGTTTTCCAGGTCTTTGGCAATCAGGTCGATGCTCGGCTTGGTGTTGGGCAGAATTTCCTTCGCCAGGTTCCGTTTGATCAGGTTCCTCAGTCCCCGTTCGCTCTGAACGGATTCGAAGTTGACCGTCTTTTTCTCCTCCTTCAGCGGCAGCCCGTGCGTGATCGCCGCCAGCGGCAGGTCGTTGCAGCGCGTAAGCTTTCTGCGCAGGCTGCTTTTTCCGGTAAAAACCTTGATTTCGATATGGTCGGCGTAAACGCGGCTCAGGCGCGTCACGTCGCCCTCGTAAATATAATGCAGGTGAATCCCCTTCCCGCTGCGGCTCGTTTCCGCGTAGGTCGGCGGCCACTTGCCCGCCTCTTCCAGGTTGCGCTCGAGGCTCTTTTCGCCGTCCGCTCCCGGGATATCGAAATCGATCACAATCATCTGGCTCGGGGGCTTCACGTAGTGCTCCCGCGCCGTGTCGATTTCGGCCAGCGTCGTCTTCACGTCCTCCCATTTGCGGCAGGGCGTTCCGGCTTCGCTGCTGTATTGCGCCGGGCATTCGGCGTATAGCGCGTCGAAGCGGGAGGGCTGCGCTTTCAGTTCGATTGCGGGATTTCGCTCCTTTTCCTCCGCGCCCGGTTCGTCCTTTTCTTCGTCCCCCTGCGCGCTTTCAAATTTTTCGGCCCGGAAGCCGGCGTAATAGCTGCGCACGCGCGTTCCGTCCGGCAGCGCCTTGCGCTCCTCGTAGCGGCGGAAGTAGTTTTTCAATTCTTCCTTAAACGCGCGCTGCGAGTAGGGATAGGCCACCTTCGCCTCTTCGCAGTAGGTTTTATACATCGTCCAGGCGGCCTTCAGCGTCGTCTCGTCCTCCCGGCGGAATACGGGCCATGAATCCATCACAAAGTTGTAAAAATCGTTGCTCGCCCCCAGCATGCTGAGGGGAATATAATCGTCGTACGCGTCCGGCTTGGCGAGATACGCGTCCCGGCACCGGTAGGCGATTGCGCCCAGCTCGAAGGTGATCTGCTTCATCAGCTGGCGATACTCGCCGGGCTTTATCTTCTCCCCCGTCGGGGTCACGTCGATCAGGCGGCGGATAAGGCCGCTTTTCGCGTCGGTGATCTTCACGGGCTTGTTCGTGCCCATGAAGAGAAAGCACTTGAACCGGTTCGCGTAGGTGCTTTTGAATTTTTCGTTCACCGTCATCATCTCGTGGCTCACCAGCGAGTTCAGGCGCGTGTTGTCCTCGATCCGGCTCAGATCGCCGTCGTGCTGGATGGCAACCAGCGGGTTGCTCCGGAAGGCCTCCAGCGCGAAGCTGTTGCTCGCCGAGCCGAGCGCCTTTGCGTCGAATACGCTCGTATAGCCCTCGAACAGCTGCTGGATGATGTTGATCACGGTCGATTTGCCCGTTCCCGCCGCGCCGTAGAATACCATGAATTTCTGCAGCTTCCGGCTCTCGCCCGATACGATCGACCCGATGGCCCATTCGATCTTCTTGCGTTCGCCCTCGGCGTAGAGCACGCTCAAAAGCCGCTCCCAGGCCCTTGTTTCGCCCTTTTCCAGCGGATAGGGCAGCCGCCGCGAGGCGTAATCCTTCCTCGTCGTCACCGTGTTGGAAAATATAAGCTTCTCGTCCAGCATGTGGAACGAATCGCGCATCTGCTTCTGGCAGTAGCGGTGCCACGCGTCGATCATCCCGCTCTCCGCGTCCCACATATGCAGCACGCGAAAGCCCCCGTCGAATTTTTCGGCGTTCGCCTTCGCGTATTCGTCCAGTTCCCGGTCAATGGCGTCGATGGCGTCCTGTTCGTTTGTCGACCATAGACCTCTTTCTTCCACCCAGATCGCGTAAAAATCGCCGCCGCGGATCATCAGATGCTCGCTCGGGTTTCTGATGATGAACTTCGGATAGATTTCAACCACGCCGCGCTTCGTCGTCCGGGTGGATATCATCAAAAAGTCGATCATATGTCATCCCTCTATCGGCCTTTTGAATTGCCTTGCTCTTTCATTTTTGTTTTTTCGCTTTGCCCTCCCCCGTTTGAATCAGAAGGCCCGCCATCATCAGCCCCAGCGCCGCGCCCCACAGGCACAGTACGTCCGTCCGCCGCTCCTGTCTGCGCAGCTTCTTTTCCAGGGCGCGTGCGTGCGCGTCCCGCGGCAAAACCAGCAGCGTAATCGTCCGCTCGTTCATCTTTTCTCCCCTCTTTCACGTTATCTCGTCCAGATACCACATCATCTGGTACCAGATTTCAATCCTCCGCATGTCGTGCCGCCCGTTTTTAATCGTAAACAGGCCGCCCCGGCCGTCCGGCTCGTATTCCCTTCTCAAAAAGCGCTCGAGGATCGCGCGGGCGCGCTTTTCGTCCGTCCGGCTTTTTATTTCGCCAAGCCCCAGGCTTTGCAGCATGCCGAAGAACCATTTGTCCGTCCGGTCGCCGCTGGCCGGGTCGGCCATGATGTGCTCCTCGCAGCGCGCCGCCAGCGCCGCCATCATTTCGAGCACGCTGCACGGCCGCCCGTCCAGCTCCGCCCGGACTTCCTCCGCCGGCCAGCCGCGTTCGTATGCGAACCGGTATCGCAGATCCGTACCGTCCTCCGCCCGGTTCCCGTCCATTTCCAGCGTGTATGTAAACTCCGTTTCATGAAGCAGGCGAAACAGGCGCTCCCATGCCCCGGGGTCCGTGCGCCGCTCGCCGCATACAAGAGAAACCATCCATTGAAAATATGCTTCTCGAATCGTCTCGCCTCGCTTCGCCCTCCTGCCCTGCGTCAAATCTGCCTTCCTCCCCCGGGCCGCCCTCAGCGCGCCAGATACGGCCTGGCCGCAAGCGTTTCGGCGTAGCTGCCGCGGCTGAGCAGAATTTCGTAATCCGCCTTCAGCCGGTCGTTCCGCACGAACACCGAGTCGGGCTCATATTCGCCGAAGTGCCGCAGGTTTTCCCGGCCGATGGTTTCCTCAATCTCCCGCTCGTCCAGCGCGCGGTCGGCCTCGTCGGTCAACGTCCCGTCCGCGTAATACGTCAGGCTGATCTGGTCGTATTCGTCCATCTCGCCGAATTCGTCCGGCGCAATCACGCGCGGCGGCAGCTCGAGCGGCGGTTCCTCCGCCTTTTCCGCGTAGGCGAGCGCTTCGGCGTAGCTGCGGTAGTCCGTCTTTTCCTTCTCGCTGGCCGCGGGCTCCTCGCGCGCCGGTTTTTCGCGCCGGGCAAACGCGGCCTTCACCGAGTCGATTTCCTCCTGCGCAATGCGCGCGTATTTTTCCGCAAAAAATCCGCGGGCCGCCAGCGCGCCGCCCGCCGCGCCCAGCGCGAAAAATATACATCCCGTCCATGCCTTGTTCATCGTTTTTCCCTCCTTAACCGGCCTGCCCGCCGCGTTCCTCGCCGTTGATCATCACGGAAACCTGCTCCCGGGCCGAATAGCGGCGCAGCACGCTCCGATACAGCGTGTCCGTCTGCCGCCCATCGTATAATCCCCGCTCGTAGGCGGCCCGCTCCTTGCGGCGCTGTTCCTGCTCGCAGCAGTCCGAAATTCTGCGCCTGAGGCCGTCGTTTTCGTCGGCAAGGCGGCGGTTTTCAGCCTCCCGCCGCCTGCATCTGCCGTATGTGTGCGCCAGCGTCATCCCCATCACCGCAATAACAAGCGTTAAAAATATTGCCCAAACCATTTTTCCCGCGCCGCAGGGCGCTTTCCCCCTTTTCCTTTTCAGATACACCCCAGGCGCTTGCGGCCGTTACGCCGTCAGCAGCCCCTTGTCCACCGAGTGATCGAGAATGGCGCCGTCCACGTTGAAATCCAGCAGGAACACCTTCTCGTAATCGCCCGGCGCGTCGCTCTTTTTGCGGTAAACCTCCTGCACGCCGAAATCGACATAGTTGTCGCCGTCCTCGCTGTCCCTGTCGTATACCCAGCCCACGGCCTGACCGGCGATCGATCGGTCGATGCCCAGCATGTCGTATACCTCGTTGAGGAACAGCACGCCCCGGGCGCGCAGCATATGGTTGGCCATTTCCTCCTGCGCCCGCAGGAAGAAGCGGTTATAATCCTCGTTCGCCTCGGCCCCCTTCGCCTCGCCATAGGCGAAATATCGGGCGAAGTCGCTCGGGCCGTTTTCCGCGCCCAGCATGATCTCGCGCTTCACTTTCTTTTTCTTCCCGTCCTCGCCGATGACGGTCTCTTCTATCTTCTCCCGACGCAGGCCGTGGCGCAGTTCGTTCTCCGTCTCCTCGCCAAAGCGCTCGCGCACCCGGCCGCGATAATCCCGGAAGCTTTTTTCCAGCGTCAGATAGGCCGCCGCCAGCGCCGCCCCGCGTCTGCGCAGCATGCTGTTGCCCGCAAGGATGCTCGCGATGGAAAGCAGGCTCACCGTCGCCGCGGGGGCGTAAAGCCTTGCCAGCGCCGTTCCGGTCGTCAGATACGCCAGCGCCATCTCCCTGCGGCCCTCGCAGGTTTCGTCTTCCTTTTGCGCTTCGCGCAGAGCGTCCGTCCGCGCCGCGTGGTCTTCCATTACGCCGTCAAGCTTCAGCGTCGCCCGGCAGGCCATCACCCCGCCGCCGATCACGCCGCCCACGCCCAGCAGCACCAGAATTTCCGGACCGTGCTTTTTCCAGGCCAGCGTTCCCCGGCGCGTCCATTTGGAAATATCAATTTTCATTCTCTTCCCTCCCGTTCGATGCGGCCGTATAACAGCGGCCGTCTATGCATGTAACCGTCGTCAGACCGTCCGCCGCTTCCTTTTCCAGCCGGTCGATCAGCCGGTTGAGATACCAGCGCGCCTTTTTCAGGTCCTCCAGGCCGTTCTTCTTTTTCCAGCGGCAAATATACTTGAGTATGTTGCCGGTGTTCGTCGCCTCGCTCCCCTTCAGCTCGGCCGTAAACGCCTCGATCACGTCGATGGTCTCCAGCCCGCTCGGGGTTTTGTAATGTTTCGGATGGTTCACCGCGTCGTTTTCCATCTGGTTTGTCTCCCTTCGTTTTTTTTTACAGGCTCGTCGCCCGCGGCAGACGGATGACGTATCCGTCGCTCACGCGCGCAACCCGCGCGTCCCGCAGGTCTGTCCAGCCGTATTTGTAGTCCGTATAGTTGCAGCTGATGCCCGCCATATCGAACAGATCGGCCACGCTGACCACTTCAAACCGCTCCAGCAGCTCCTCCATCCGGCAGAGCACCTCTTCCGCGTCGCCGCGGTTGTCAAATATAACGTCGTCATAGCTGTAGGCGGCCTGCGCCCGGGGGCGGGCGTAATCGCGCCGGTCGTTCTGCTCGTAATACGAGCGATATGAAACCTTCGCCCCCTGCGCCGAGGGTTTGCTCCGCGTCGGCTCGCCCAGCAGCATGTTGATTCCGTTGCAGATGATGTCCGAAATCGCCCGCTTGATCGACGGCACCAGCACGTCCATCAGGATATAATTCTTCACGCTGTCCACGTCGCCCGGCATGAATACGCTCCCGGCCCGGCTCAGCCCGCTCTTTTTGCGCTGCTTCACCCCGCCGGTAACCACCTTTTCCGCCCGGCGCTCCGCCGTTTTCTCTTCGGCCTGCCGCTCTTTGTAGCGGTGCGAGTTCGGCTTGTAATCTTCCATCTTTTCTTCCTCTCTTTCTTTGCGCGCAAAAGAAAAGCGAAAGCGCCCTGTGTTTGACGCTTTCGCTCTTTATCGGTTTCCCTTTTTATTTGATTTCGGGAATGTCGTCCAGATTCACGTCGTCCAAATCGTCCGGCTCGGCCTTCTTCGCTTTGGCCGCCTTCTTCGCCGCAATTCCGCTTGCGATCTTCCTCGCCGTCGGCTTCACCACGCGCTCCCAGAGCACCGCTCCAAGAACCATCGCGCCGCCGAGGGCCAGTCCGGTCTTCACGTTCCTGCCGCCCGAAACCGCAGCGTCCATCGCTTCCTCAGTTGCCTCGCTCGTCATGATTTCGTTGACGTTCATGTCTTCCATCGTTCATTTCTCCTTTCAAATTTGAGGGTTGTCCCTTCATAAGATCCGTTGTAAATTTCGCGGGGGCGTATCCGCCCCACAACCTGTTAAAACCCCGGGAGAGTTTGAGGGGGCCGAAGCCCTCTCATTTCCAATCATTTTTGGCGACATGCGCGGCAAAAATGGCATTTTCAAAGGAGCAAACGCCTGCGTTTGCGGTTGAAAATGCTTTCCCCGCCCCGCCTTCGCCCGGAAATTCCGAAGAATTTCAGAAGGCGGGTCCTACCTTACCCTCGAAAAACATCAGTTTTTTCGAGGGGTATCATCCAATTCACGCTTCAAAAATAGTCGTATTCCGGCGCCACGCTGTAGCTCATCACCAGGCAGGGCGTTCTCCCGTTGGCCAGCTGCGAAGAGAAGCGCAGCTCGATCAGCCCCTTGTTCACGTTCCAGCCCAGCTCGTCGCCGATTTCGACGGTCGGCAGGTCGATTTCCATGTAGAATTCGTTCAGCGAAATATACGGCTCGTTCATCGTCGTCATCTGCCGGTTCAGCTTGTTTTCTGCGCGCCGCAGCGTTTCAATGTCCGAGTAGAAATATCGCCCGAACATCGCGTCGTAGCAGAGCGTCTGTCCGTTCCCTTCGGCCAGCAGAATCTCCCGCTCCGGCGGGTTCTTTTTCACCCGGTCATGGTCGATCGCTTCCAGCATGCCTGCGTCCTTTCGCTCGCCCATCGTTTCAATCACCTTCGCGCGGTAGTCTCGCAGGCTCGTTTCCGCCAGCGTATAGGCCGTGGCGAGGGCCGCGCTGCGCCGTCCGTTCATGGCGCTTGCGCCAATCAGGCAGGCAATCGACGCGCCACCCGTCACCGCTGCGGGAATATAGCACCGCCCAGCGGCCTGAACCGTCTCCGCGCAGGTCAGTTTTCGTTCGCGCTGCGCGCGCTTTTTCTTGTCGATGCGGCGCATGGCTTCCGGCGTTGCCCGCACGGCGAGAATCGTCGTTGTGATCATCCCGGCAATGCCCGTTCCCGTCAAAATCCCCGGGGTGTGGCGTTTGAGCGAGAGCCGCAGTTTTTCAGCGGCGCCCTTCCAGTCCGTTTTTTTCATCTTCTTCATCCTTTCGCTTCAGATAGCGCAAAATATCGCCGATTTCGTTCTCCATCTCCGCCGCGAACTGGTGCGTGAGGAAAGCGTCCTCGTCCGATTCCGCCAGCACGTCGTCCAGCTCGGAGTAAAGGGCGTATACCGTCTCCAGCGGCGGCCTCTCCTCCTGCCGTATCCGGCGGATCAGCTCCCGCACGGCAAAATTGCGATAGACGCAGCGCCGCAGCAGCGCGTCCCGCCAGGCCATGGTGAAATATCGCGGGTTGTAGTCGCAGTATTCCCGGCCGTATCGCCGCAGCAGATATTCGGCGCGTTCGTTTGTCATGCCCGCCTCAAGCCTCCTCTTTCTCGCCTAAAAAGAAAAAGAGCCCATGCGCGGGCTCCGTTTCCCTTATTTCGTTTCCTTCATTTCGGCCAACGCCATGCGAACTTTTTCTTCAATTTTTGCGTCCGTCTTCCTGTCCTCAACAAAGCTGCTCAGCAAACTCAGCGCAACCCCGCCGATTGTGGCAACAAGACCCAGCGCTTTGATTCCATCCGCTTTCTTCATCGCATCTCGCCTCCTTTCATAAAAACGGTTGTTTTTTTCGCGGTCTATTCGTCCACGCCCTCGCTGAGCGAATGCGGCGGGAAGGGCGTGTCGATGGCGCAGACGGTCAGCCCGTCGTCCGTCGTGTAGTGCCGGTGTACAAAGTCGATCCAGCTGTAGCCGTAAAGCGATTCCCCGATGTATTGATCCCAGCCGATGTTTTCGCCGTCCTCAACCGGCTCCAGCCGCAGGAACGCCAGCAGCTCGTTCAGCGTCACGTTTCCCCGCAGCACGAAATTGCGGTTGATGCAGTATTCCGCCGCCATGATTTCTTCCATCGTCCGCTCGAAAAATATCGGCTTTTCCGCGCAGCTCAGGTAAAACGTCTGCGTTTCGTCCCAGGGCGGGTTATCGTCTTCCCGGTCCGCCCGCTCCCGCTCGTCCGCCTCCGCAATCGCGCCGTCCAGCTCGCTCCCGCCAAGCATTGCCGCCTTCTCGCGATAAGTCTGAAACGCCGCTTCCAACGCCGCATATGCGCTCGTCAGCGCCGCCTGCTGCCTGCGGTTGAGCGCGTTCGCGCCCAGAATGCAGCCGATCGTCGCCGCGCCCATGGCGATGGCGGGCAGATACGCCGGCACCGCCGGGAGAACCGTTTCCCGCCAGGTCGGTCGCTCGTCCCGCGCAAGGGCTTCCTGCCGGGCCAGCCAGATCGCGTCCTCCGCCTTCGGCACGGCTTTCGCCGCGAGAACGGCCGTCGCCGCAACGCCTATCGCGCCTACGGCGCTCAAAAGCGCCGCCGCGTTTTCCTTAATCCATTTCGTCAGCGTCATTCTTCTCCTCCTCGCCCGCCGCCGTAATCACGCGGGCAATCTGCGCGTTTCGTATCATTCGCCGGCACATCGGGCAGGGCTCGGGCGCTTCCAGCCGCTTCCCGTTTTCGTAGCCCGCCAGATACAGCGTCGCGCCCCGCATGTCCGCCCGGTTTCCGCTGAGCATCGCGTTCGCCTCCGCGTGCACCGCCTGACACAGCTCGTAGCGCTCCCCGTGCGGGATGCCCAGGCGCGCCCGCGCGCATTCGCCTGTGTCGCAGCAGTTTGCAAGCCCGCGCGCCGCGCCGTTATAGCCCGTGGCCACAATCGCGTCCTCCGCCACGATGATCGCGCCGTATTGCCTGCGCAGGCAGGTGCTTCTGCGGGCGACGGCCGCGGCAATTTCCAGGTAATATTTCGTTTTATCCGGCCGCGGGGTCTGGGTCATGCAAAGCTCGCCTCCTTTCGCTTTACGTTAATGTGCAGCTCGTCCCCCTCCACAAGCGCCTCGATCTTGTGGCCTTCCGGGTTGCGCACAAGTCGGCCCAGCATCGTCCTTTTCCCGGCGAAAAGCTTCGCCATCTGCACGGCTCTCCCCAGCCGGCTTTTTTTTTCGTCCGCGATTTTTGTCGGCTCCTGCGGCGGCGCAAGCTGCGGGTCGTCTTCCTTTTCCTTGGCGGACGCCCTGTTTTCCGCCTGCAGCTGCTGGTAGCGCAGCTCCGTTTTCGTCATCTCGCAGCCCGCCTCGTAGGCGACATGGGCCACGACGTAAAGCGCGATCAGCCCAATCGCGCCGCCGACCACCGTTTCCGCAAATTTCCGGATCATCTTTTTTTCTCCTTTCGTTTCGCGCGCAAAAATAGAAAGCGCAAGAGGCTTTGTTCACCTCCTCGCCTCTTTCGCTTTGAAATTTAATGGATTCGCTCTTCAATTCGATCGAAAAGTCCGTTAATCGCCTTAATCACCAGTTTCCCCGCCCTGACGCATCCCACTGCCGCGCAGATGCTCAGAAACGCAAAGAAAATTGTGCTTAATAATTCCATAACCTCTATCCTCCTGAAAAATGATTTGTTCTTCCATCGTTTTCATAATACGGCTTGCATTTTTCGCGGAGGTGGAAAAAGAAAAGAGCCCGCATCCTGTCCATCGAAAAACTGACGTTTTTCGACGGTGGAGACCCGCCTTCTAAAACGCTGCGGCGTTTCCGGGCGAAGGCGGGGCGGGGAAAGCATTTTCAACCGCAAACGCAGGCGTTTGCTCCTTTGAAAATGCCCGTTTTCACCGCGCATGTCGCTGAAAACGATTTGAATTCGAGAGGGCTGCGACCCTCTCGAGCTCTCCTACAGATTTTTCAGCAAGTTGAAAGAGCCTTTGTTCAGGCTCCCTCTTTCGAAAAACGTCCGGTTTTAATCCATTCCCAGTCTGTGTCACGGATCTCCTTCCCGATTTCTGCAATCTTGTTCTCTTCCTCCTCAGACCACTTTGTTAATAACAGCACCAGAATCACGCAGATCTGCAGCGGCAAAGTCGCCAAGTTGGCCAGAACCAGCGCAAGAATTCTAAAGATTATCACTCCGTCACCTCCGTTGAAATTCGTTCGTTTTCCATAATACGGTTTGCATTTTTCGCGCTCAGATTTCTTTCCGGTCGAACACCGTCTCCCAACGCTCCCGCGCCAGCGGCTTCATCTTCAGCGCCCACATCATCTGGCGCACCGTTATCGTCGGGTAGATTCCGTCCTTCTCCGGCTGCGCCCGTTCGGCAAACAGCCGCCTGAACCCGGCGTGCAGGTAAATCGCATCTGTCAGCCACGGGTCGATTTCGCCCCACCAGGTGGTTTTCCGTTCCGCGTCGAATCTCTGCTGGATTACGGCCAGCCCCCGCTCGCCGATTTTATACAGCGTGCAGCGGCTGTAAACCGGATGATCGCAAATATAAATCCTGCCATACTGGCAGGTATAAAATTCCGGCCTTGTAAAATGATAACGCATATGCTGCCTCCCGCAAAAAGGAAGAGGGCTTGCGCGCCCCGTTCCTTTTCTCAAAACCTTATTTGAGAAGGATTCCTTCGCGACTGACCATGTCCGCGAATTCGAGGTGTTTCGCAAAATCGTTCGTCTGAATCGTTTCCCGGAAGTCCGTGTACAATCCCGGCCGGTTGTCGACCGCGTAGACCCTGAAATGGACGGCGTTCCTGTCCGTCATCCAGTCGGCCAGCCGCAGCATGTTCTGCACCGTAATCGCTTCGCCTTCCAGAAACTTACAATCCACGATCTTGAACAGCCTGTCGAACGCATACAGATACACGCGCCTCGTCATTTCGTTTTCATCCTTTCATGTATTGGTTTTCCATAACAGCGCTTGGAAAAACCGCGCCGCCCGCTCTAGGGTGTATCTGAAAAAGGAAGAGGCGACAGCACGAGCGGGTTTTTCGTCAGTTCAAGGAGGGAAACCGAAGGTTTAGTGGCGCTAAATCGAGGTTTTCCGACGCCGAAATGGCGGAAAAGGCGCCGTGATGGAGTCTCAGGGAATTTTTCAGATACACCCTAGGCAAAAAGAAGGAGCCCATGCGTTTTGCACAGACCCCCTCTTTTCGAGTTTTCCGCTTATTTTTTGAACATTCGCAGATGATTCGACAGCCATTGTCCCGTTCTGGATGTGAACGTTCCCGTCTCTTCAAACTTCAGTCCCTTCGCCATCCAGAAGCTTGAAACCGTGACAGGCACAACAATCGCGGCTCCATCCAGCACAATCTTGATGATGCGGTCTTTCCTGCTTTCCTTCAACTGCTCTTCCTTTATGCGCATCTCGGTCTTTTTCAAATCCAGTTCCTCGAAACGCATAAAAGATTCGTCTTCGGTCTGCTTCACGCTCATCCGCTGCTTGTGGAGTTCCGTCAGTTTCTGCAGCTGCCATCTGGCCTCCTCGCTTCCCGTTACGGCCTGAGACACCGCCTGAAGCGTCGTCTCGTATTCCCGATCCAGCATCGCCCCAATGTCGTCCATCTTTTCTTCTCCTTTCAAATTTTTTACAGATTTTCTCATAAAAGTCGATGTTATTTACGCGGGATAAAATCTTCGATCCGCACATGAAGCGCCACGGTTTTCCGCCCGTAAATCTTCTTCATTCCGTCCGGATCCAATTCAAGGAAAAGATAGGGCGCCTCGTTCGGATCCGACTGATCCAGCCGGAGATTGCCGATATACCCTTTCCTCTTTCCTATTCTCGCGGCGGCAAAGCCGCACAGCGCGCCCACAAGCAGCCCAATCGCTGCCGCAATCCACTGTTCCATCTTTTCATCCTCCTCATATTGTTAAAATATCACACTTCTCCGTCACCCGCGTCATGATAATTCCGATAAAAAGAAAAACGGAGCCTGTGAGAAGGCTCCGTTTCGGACCGTCAGAACCCTCAAAGGGAGAGCTCGAGAGGACCGCTGTCCTCTCGAATTCAAATCGTTTTCAGCGGCATGTACGGTGAAAACGCGCATTTTCAAAGGAAGGGAGGCCGCATGGCCGACTAGGCGGTGAGGACAGTGCGAAGCACTCCGCAATCGCCGTACCCGACGAACGCCGTAAGGCGTTTGGCGGGCGACAGGAGCAAACGCCTGCGTTTGCGGTTGAAAATGCTTTCCCCGCCCCACTTTCGCCTCGTTCGCCCCCGCCCTCTCCTTCGTCGGCGCGGGGGTACGCCCTTTGCGGAGCGTTTCACGCTGTCCTCAAGGGCTAGTCGTCGCTTCGCTCCTCCCTCCAACGCCGCAGCGTTTTAGAAAGTGGGTCTCCCCCGTCGAAAAACGATAGTTTTTTTGACGGCTAAGTTTCGCTATTTGCGTCTTTTATCCAGCAGCCAGAAGAACCGCCGGTATATCGTATACCAGACCTCCCTGCAGCAGGGCGGACAGACCGCCGCATAGGACAGCCCCTCCGTAACCGCCCGGACAAGGCAGGGCGCCAGGTCTTCCGCGGATTTTTTCGCGCATTCCTCAATCATATCCATACGGTCCTGAAAGTAAATCCGCGCCTCCGCGCAAAGAGCGGTGGGGTTTGAAGCGCTCTTCGTGTCCGTGCGAATCTGTGCGTTCGATAAATTCGCCGGGAAGCCCCGCAAGCGGGCGCGCGCCTTCTTCCATTCCGAATACTGCATGCAGAAGTGCTTCAATTCATAGTATCGATGCCTGGAAATATGATATTCGTTTTTAAGGGACGTTTCCGGCCGGATCACGGTTCCCATGTTTTTTCTCCTTTATCTTAAAAAATCTGACATTGCTTCTCTCTGTGTGAAGGCGGGCTCCGAGCCCTTGAGCGCACATTAACCCCACCGCTTTCTAATCTAAGTTAAACGCGCTAACTTAGTTTAGGGAGCTATCTGAAAAATCCCCTGAGACTCCATCACGGCGGCTTTTCCGCCATTTCCGCGTCGGGAAATCTCGATTTAGCCCCATTAAACCTTCGATTTTCCGCCTTGAACTGATGAAAAAACCGCTCACGCTGTCGTCTTTTCCTTTTTCAGATACCCCCTGGAAAATATAACGCTAAAAAGAAAGAGCCCTTGCGCAGGGCCCGCTCTTTTCATTCGTCCTTAATCCATTTCGCCAGCAGCATCGCCCCGATAGCAATAAACACACACCCAGCAACTCCTATCATTCGCTCATCTCCTTCAAAATTGAATCCGGTTTCCATAATAGCAGTTGCTCAATTCGCGGGTCATTCGTCCCCTTCTCCCGTCCTAAAGAAAACCTCGCCCCAGCCCGGGGCTTTCCTTAAAACGGCGTAAAAAAAACACTACCCGTTTCGGTAGTGCTTTTTCTCAGAGAAATCTTATGGCGGCTGTGGTAAATCTGTGGTAAATTGACGTTTTTGCGCGTCTCAAGGCTTCAAAAAGCCTTGATTTTATTGACTTTTTTCAGTTGACGGGTTTCATTCTCCTGATTAGACTCCCCCGCCCTTCAAATTCCTTGTATTTCATTCGTTTTTGCCAACATCATCTTTTATTTTTCTTACATATCACCACATTTCTTCACGTATTCCCACCGCCATCTGTGGTAAATTCTGTGGTAAAACTTAAAAAAGATCGGTCATTGTCTCCAGCCGGGCAAAACTGGCCTTCTTCCTGTCGGTATTCGATTCGTTATACACGTCCATCGTCGTAGAAATATCTGCGTGCCCCATAATTTCCTGAATCAGCTTCAAATCGTTCTCGCGCTCGCACAGGCGCGTGCAAAACGTATGGCGCAGCTGATGCGCGCTGAATCTGGGAAGCACGTTCGGCTCCCGCCCCTCCGCCGCAGCCGTTCTTTCTTCCTGTCGATTGTAGTCGGCCACAATCCTGGCGATGGCGTGGTTCACGCGATTCGGGCTAATCAGCCGTCCAAAGCAATTCTGCCAGATAAATCCGCAGTAGCCGTCCACAATCTCCTGACAAAAACCGGTTTCCTGCTGCCGCATGTATTCATTTTGAAGCTCGCGGCGAACGTTCTGAAACATCGGAATCAGCCTGACGCCTTTGCGGGTCTTGGGTGTGGTGATGTGAAACGCCACTCTGCCGCTGTCCTGCATGCGATAAATCAGGTTGTGGTTGATGGAAATGACGTTCTCCTTCCAGAATACGTCTTCCCAGCGCAGCCCCAGCATTTCGCCGATTCGGCAGCCCGTTCCGAGCAGGCAGGTGAACAGCGGATTCCAGCGTCTGAAAACGTCGCTCGTTTCCACATGAGCCATGAAGGCTCGCTGCTGTTCTTCCGTAAGGGCATGGCGCTTGGGCTGGTCCCAATCGTTCGATCGCTTCAGATCGGCCATAATGCCGTCCATCGGGTTCGTCCGGATCACTCCGTCCCGTATGGCGACGACGAAGACAGGATGCAGAATGTTGTAGATGATCCGCGTGCTGTTGACCTTGAAACCTCTTTCGTGGATGAGGCCGTTAAAGAATTTCTTCATCGTGCTGTATTTGATGGATGCGATTTTCATCGCGCCTATCTCATCCCGCACGTATTTGTCATACATGTAGCGGTAGTTTGTGCGGGTGGATTGCTTCAGCTCCGGCTTGTCGGCAATGTAAGCGTCCCATCGATCGTTCAGGGTGATTTTCTGCTGCGTCAGCAGCCCGTCCTCCACATCCCGGAGAATATCCCGCTCCATCTCCCGCAGGCTTGCGCAGCCGCGCTTGCCCTCCGGGATCGGGTCTGTCGGCGTAAGCCGCCATGAATAGACGCTTCTTCGCTCGCCGTTTACGTCGTAATAGCGGAATTCATACCTCCCATCGGCCTTCTGGATTTCCCCTTCTCGGAGAATCCTTCCTTTTTCATCTTTTCTCCTGGTTAACATGAGAGCCTCCTCGTTCGAGCCGCCACGCCGCCAAGATCTTCTCTGATGAGCATAGTATACCATAGCCCGTCAGCGTTCTCAACGTCGTGGGGGAATATCTCACAGCGTGTTGATTGAATCGATAAACTTCTCAAACCGGACTCGCTTGATCTGCGCGCGTGTCTGGTTCCATAGCACCCAGTCCGCCGCCCTGTTCTGATTGATCAGCCTGCGAAGGCGGTTGATGCCGATATGAAAATACAGCGAGGCTTCCTCAAGCGAGAGAATATACTTCTGGCAGATCGGTATCTGTGCGTCCACGCGTTTTTCTCCTTTCTGGAAAAACCAAAAGGGAAAGCGCCCGCCGCGCGGACGAGCGCCTTCCCCATCTGTGTCATTCGTCGTCAGGCTCCGAACTGCCAGCCCTGTTGTACTGCGCCGTGCTGATGCCCAGCAGCACGCCAAGGAAGGTGTCAATCGCCGTAATCGTCCCGACGACCTCCTCCCCATAGGGGAACTTCCAGATCCCCGCCAGCGCGAAATACAGCGTGCCGGCCGCCGGCAGCAGATACAGCGCGATCCACTTGAGAACGTCGTATGCCTTATTGCTCAACATATCCGTTTCCTCCTCATTCTTCGTAAATGATTTCCAGACCGTATGCCTTTGCGGCTTCGTGCTCGATGCGGCAGCCGCGGGCCTGCTCCCACCCCTTGCAGAAATAGGCGGCATGGCAAAGGCTCATGTTTTCCAGAGATTTGGCCAGGAAGCACAGCGGAATCTGTACAACGCCGCGCGCTTCCATGGCTTTCCTGCCGTACCATTCGTCCGTAAACAGGGTGTTGACGATCTCGTAGCCCCGCTCCCGAAGCGCATGAATCGCGCGTTCACGGGTTTCCACGATCTCTTCCTGCGTTCTGCCCGCCAGGGGCTGGCTCAGCATCGCTTTACGCATATCCGTTTCCTCCTCTATAAAGTAGCTTTCATCGTTTTACACTCCCCGCCCAGATGAATGACGGGGCTCTGTTTCGATGCGGGCTTGAATTCGCCCGCCTGTCCGTAACCGCCATAGCTGATCGCCGCCGCGTCGTTGACGAACAGCTTGTCCACGGGAACGGCCTTCTGGTTCTGAACGTCCACGCGGAAGAAGGACTGCTTCATAATCATCGGCATATGGGAATGCGAATGCACGTAAATATCCGCGTCGACGACGGACGCCATATCGGCCAGCCGAATGGCCTTTGCGCCTTCCTTCCGCCCGCCTCCGCCGCCATGGGTCGCGTAGATGGTATAGATATAGGGCTGCCTTTTCCGGCAGTTGGACCGCTCCGTCGCCGTCTTGTTTCCAAATCGGAGAAAGCACAGCACGCCCTCGGGCGAATAGCGCTTTTCAATGCCGAGCTCGCGGCAGATCAGGCGCATGATGTCGATGCCGTCCGTTTTGTAAACGCGGTTCTCATGGTTGCCTGTATTGGCGGCGATGACGCGCTTTCGCACCGGCATGAGGAGATCCACCACCGTGTTAATCTGCTCGACCGGAGAGAGCACCTCTGAATACACGTCCGACACGCTGTGGCGTACGGCGGTGTTGAGCAGATCGCCGTTGAGTATGCAGAGCCCGCGCTCGTCGTCGGCAATCTGCTGCACGCGGCTGCGTATCATTTCAACGTCCGCGTTCGCGTCGCCGATGTGCAGATCGGAGAGAATATAAACCCGCGCGTCCTTCCAATCGGCGGAATAATCGGCCGTAATGCTGAACATTTCAACCCCTCCCCTCAGGCGGACCCATTTTGAATCGGGAGCGTGTTGATAATCTGCATAATCCGCTTGGCCGAGCCGTTTCCGCCCATCTTCTCATACGGCCGGTACAGGTATTCGTACAGGTTTTCGTATTCGTCCCGGGTGATGTAGCCCCGCTCGATGTACTGCATGCCCAAAGAGAGGATTCTATCGTGCGCCAGCCCCACCAGCATCCGGGTCTTGTCGTCCTTCTTCTCGCGCCGCGCCTGCAGATAGGCCCAGAACCCGCTGGACGCAATCACGGCGCAAACGACGGTGAGCGTCATCTGAAGCCAGTTGTCCATCACGCCTGCGCCTCCCCGTTCGCCTGCAGGTACCATGCCCACAGCCGCCTGAGTTTCTCCGCGTCGTCGGGTTCCGTTTCGGCTGGGTTTTCAGCGCAGAGCGCTGTCCAGGTCGCCTGATCGCAAATCCCGTCCTCCGGCAGCCGCTTTTCCTTCTGAAAGGCCTTCAGCGCCGCCTGCGTTTTCGCGCCGAACTGCCCGTC
>ERZ808258.300-NODE-300-length-21666-cov-4.198047_pt1 | contig 21666 bp, 17 predicted proteins | sample MGYA00521280_ERZ808258 | MGnify/ENA primary metagenome ERZ808258 (study PRJEB31516, sample SAMN03275585) | gut metagenome | biome: mammalia-associated habitat; material: feces | host: Papio cynocephalus | place: Kenya | collected 2012-07-19 ...
GAGCTACCGCAACGTCGTCTACATCGATTTCGAGGAGCACCCGGAATACGGATCGCTGTTCTCCGAGGGAACCGACGCGGATTCCTTCCTCGAGAATCTGGGTTACACGGAGTTCGGAAGCCTTCTTGTCCCAGGCGAGACGGTGATAATCCTGGACGAGATACAGGCATGCGAATCCGCCTTCTCTGCTCTGAAGCCTCTCGTCCTCGACGGACGCTACGATTACATAGCATCCGGATCGCTCCTAGGAGTGGACCTTTCGGACAGTCTCAGATCCCCGATGGGCTACGTCAGGATCGTGGAGATGCATCCGATGGACTTCGAGGAGTTCCTCTGGGCCAACGGCATCGGAGAGACGCAGACAGAGAACGTCCGCAAGCATATACGCGACACGACGCCCTTCACCGAATTTCAACTGTCGAAGCTCCATGAGCTCTTCCTCCGCTTCCTCGTCATCGGAGGGATGCCTCAGGCTGTGAAGGTCTATGTCGAAACAAGGAACTACGCGGATGTCGCCAAGGTCTTCTCGGACCTCCTGACCATCATGAGGAAGGATGCCATGAGGTACTCTCCGAAAGAGGACAGGTTGAGGATATCCGCCTGTCTGGATTCCATCCCGATGCAGCTGGCCAAGGAGAACAACACGTTCTCGTATCACGACATCCAGGGACTCAGAGGCGTCGGACGCAACGTGTACGGGTCCTCCATCGATTGGCTCATAGGCTCCGGGATCGCCGTGAAGGTGAGCAACGTGAGCGAGCCCCGCGGGCCTCTGGTTCGCAATGTCAAGGAGCGCTCGTTCAAGATCTACTTGATTGACACAGGGCTGCTGACCTTCATGACCGGCCCGGGCATCGCCGGGAAGATCATAACAGGAGACCGTACCGTCAACAACGGCGCCGTGATGGAGAACGCCGTGGCGGTCATGCTTCTTCAGAACGGATACGACCCGTTCTTCTTCCAGAAGTCCAACAGCACGCTGGAGATCGATTTCGTCATCAGCGGACCCGAAGGTCCGATCGCGATCGAGGTGAAATCCGGCCGCTACGACTATCCGAAGTCGCTGATAACGGTCATGTCGGAGAGATACGGGGTGGAGAAGGGGATCCTCCTCGCCAAGGAGAACGTCCGCACGGACGAACACGGGGTGCTCCGTCTCCCTCTGTTCGCACCATGCTTCCTCGAGCCTGCGGGATGCTCCGACGTCCCTCCCGTCGACGGCATCGACCGTCTGAACCAGGAGCTGGGCCGAAGCATCCCCTGAAGGATCGGAGAACTCGGTCCTCCCAGTGGAAGAGGCACTTCGTCTGGTGCTCCGGCTCCGTGGAGACGTACATCCCGAGCTTCTTGAACATCCCCTCGTCCACCGATGATATGACCACGGACGAATGGACGTCGCTTCCTCTGAGGAGCGGGATGGTCCTCATGGCGTCCTCCACCACAGGATCCGATTCTGCCACGATCGCCAGGGCCACGAGAAGCTCGTCCACGTGGAGACGGGGGTTCCTGTTCCCGAGATAGTCCATCTTGAGCTTCTGCATCGACCTGATCATGGTCGGTGAGATCAGAAGAGCGTCGTCCTCTATGCCGGCCAGGATCTTCAGGGCGTTGAGCATCATCGCGGAGGACGCAGTCAGGAGCGCGGACGCCCTTCCGGTCACCAGCCTCCCGTCCGGAAGCTCGGCGCAGACGGCGGGCCTGTCGGACTCGGAGGCGAGCCTCCTCACGGTGACGACGGCATTCCTGCTCTCCGGAGATATCCCGGCCCTCTTCATCAGGGCCTCGACGCGGAGGACGTCGTCCTCGTCGGCGCGCCCCTCCCTGCGGTCCCTCAAGACTCCGAAATATCTCCTGGAGATCTCCTTCCGAGACGCCTCGCATACCGCCGCGTCGTCGGTTATGCAGTTTCCGGCCATGTTGACGCCCATGTCCGTGGGAGACCTGTACGGAGACTCCCCGTAGATCCCGTCCAGGATCGCGTTTAGCACCGGGAAGATCTCTATGTCCCTGTTGTAGTTCACGCAGGTCTTCCCGTAGGCCTCCAGATGGAACGGATCGATCATATTCACGTCCTTGAGGTCCAGCGTGGCGGCCTCGTAGGCTATGTTGACGGGATGGTTCAGAGGGATGTTCCATATCGGGAACGTCTCGAACTTGGCGTATCCCGCGGCGACTCCTCTCCTGTTCTCATTGTACAGCTGGGAGAGGCATACCGCCATCTTCCCGCTGCCGGGACCGGGAGCGGTCACCACGACGAGAGGGCGCGTCGTCTTGACGAACTCGTCGCGTCCGTATCCGTCATCGGACGCTATGAGGTCCACGTTGGACGGATAGCCCGATATCGGATAGTGGCGGTACACCTTGAGGCCCAGGGCCTCGGCCTTCCTCTGGAACTCGTCGGCGGGAGCCTGCCCGTTGTAGCGGGTGATGACTATCCCGCACACCGGGATCCCCCTGTCGTGGAAGGAGTCCACCAGCCTGAGGGCCTCCATGTCGTATCCGACGCCGAAGTCCTTGCGGACCTTGTTGTGGACTATGTCCTCGGCGCTGATCGCTATTATCGCCTCGGCCTGGTCCCCGAACTCCATGAGCATCCTGATCTTGCTGTCCGGCATGAATCCCGGAAGCACCCTGGACGCATGGTAGTCGTCGAAGAGCTTCCCTCCGAATTCCAGATACAGCTTGCCGCCGGCGCTGCGTATGCGGTCGCGGATGTGCTCGGACTGCATGCGGAGATAGAGGTCGTTGTCGAAACCAGGCATGGTCCCCGTCTATGCGGAGGTTGTTTATAAGGTGGAAGTTGGCGGGCCGCATCGTCGTCCGATGCGTCTGCGGGACATGACCACGTGCGGTATTCCCCCGTCGTCGAACTCGTCCGAGATCCGGACGAACCCGAACCTCCGATAGAAGGGCTCGGCCTGGATCTGCGCCTCGATCCTTATCTCCTCGGCGCCGAACCTGTCCTCCGCCACGGCGATGGCCTCTTCCATGATGCGGGTGCCGAGACCGACGCCGCGCCTCCTGGCGATTATCCTTCCGACGGCAGGGGTATCGAACGTCGCCCTCGCCGGAAGGACCCTCGCATACGCCTCGATGCGACCGCCCTCCTCGAACCATACATGGACGGCCTTCTGGTCGAAGCCGTCCGGATCGAGATAGACGGAGTCCTGCTCGACCACGAACACCTCGGAGCGGAGCCTGAGGATCCCGTAGAGCTCGTCGACCGAGAGCTCCGCGAAATCCCTGACATGCAGGATCATTCGGCTCCCGGCCTGCGGAGGAATCCCTCCACCATCCCCGGAACCCCGGTGACGACGGGCCTCTTCCCGACATCGGCAGGATCCACCCATTCGAAGGCCTCGTTCTCATCGTCGAGGACCACATCGGATGAATCGACGGCGTACATGAACGGGAACACGCGCCATATGACGGAGCCGTCCCTCACCAGGATCGGGTCAGCGGATGCGACGGGCTCCCCGACGCGGATGCCGGTCTCCTCGAGGATCTCCCTCGGCGCGGCCTGCTCCGGGGACTCCCCCTCCTCGATCATCCCGGACACCAGGGACCAGACTCCCGGGAAGGAACGGCAGGCATCCGGCCTCCTGAGCATCAGGACCTTCCCGCCGCACATGACGACGGACGACACCGAGTCCTTGGATTCGACGTTCCTGATCTCGACCGTTCCGGCATCGGCGTCCACGACTACGTCGTCGCCGTCCTCGAAGAGAGCGATGGAAGGCACGGAATCCACCATCGGGATGGAGGATATCACCGCTCCCGTGGCCACGATGGTCTCCGCGGATTCGTTGATCACGGCTGCAGGCGCCTTGCCGTGGACCCTGAGATCGTACATCACGAACGACCCCACGGTGCTGCCCTTCCCTCTGGGGAAGACCAGAACGCGTCCGGCGACGTTCCCGCCCGGACCGACGCGGAGCTCTCCAGTCGAACCGTCCACACCTCCGAGGAAGCTCAGAGGCTCGTCCAGTCTGAGGACCTTTCCTTCGGCCCTTCCTCCCGATATCGTGCGTCCCTCTATCATCACATCACCATCTCCAGGAGAACGGAGGCATCCCTCACCATGGCCTTCTGCGAGCACAGCGTCGGCAGGTAGTTCCCCGCCTTGGCGGAATTTGTCCCGGTGCGCTGGAAGGCACCCTCGATGGGAGCAACCACCATGCAGGTGTCGGCGAGCACGGGGCCGAAGCGCTCCATGATCTCCACATCCTTCGGGCATCTCGCGCGGACCTCGGCGGATGTGCAGAACCATATCTCGATGTCCTTCCTGACCTTCTCCTTGCCGTCGAGGAACGATGCGATCTGATGCATCTCCTTCTCCGTGAGATGGGGGCATCCGATCGCTATTAGCTGCACGTCGTCGACGGTGTTGAGCTTGTCGTACGCGGCATCCAGCTCCTCCTTCCCTATATGGATCGTCTCCAGGTCGGACACATCGAAGGAGCCTGCCTCGGGGGTCGCCCCCTCCGCATGCCACAGCGCCACGGATCCCGCCGCTGCCATGGCCGCCGACAGGGTCTTGGCCTCCTCCACTCCGGGGGATATGCCTCTGAAGTAGGGGATCCCGCTGCCCATGGCCATTCCGACGGCCTGGCCGAGAAGCGAGTATGAGAACACGGATCCGTCGATGTCCGCCTCTATGACCTTCGTGGGACGCCTCTTCTCGTCAAGATGGAGCCCGTAGTTCGCGGTCTTCCCCAGAATCGCCGCGGCCAATGCCCCCGGACCTCCCTCGCGGTTGGTCCTGGCCCCTATGAACGAGTTGACGAACGACAGGGCGGACGACTCCGCCCAGGCCACATGGTCCCCGAACGAGGGGACGTTGGCCCCGGTATACGGGGTGCAGGAGCACGTCTTCATGACGCCCATCTCGCCGTAGAGGTCGATGATCCTGAGCTGCTTCTCGGCGAACTCCGGGGTGATGTGCATCTCCCTCCACCTGTCCCTGTCCATTCCGACCGGATTGAGCGTGGCCGGGACGCTCACCCTGGCGCCTCCGGCGGCCATGTCCTCGAGGTACTTCAGCCCCCCGTCTCCGATCGTCTTGTAGGATGCTCCGGAAAGATGCGCGGAGGTGATGTCTATCAGGTCCTCCGCTCCGTAGATCTTGCCGAGGGCCGTCAGAAGCTCCATGGCCTTTTGCCTGCTCTCCCCCTCTTCTCCGTCGAGGATCGCCTGCTCCTCCCTGGTCAGATACATGGACCGAGGGATGCGCGACGGGGTTATAGAACATGATGCACGGCGAGACGTTTATACGGGACTGCGGATGGCATGCGCATGGGTCTGGAATCGCTCGTCCCCTTCGCCGCCGTCGCCATAGGCGGCGCCATGGGGGCGCTCAGCAGATACGGCGTGTATCAGGCGGTCGATTCGACGTTCCCGCTGGCCACGTTCATCGTCAACATCGTCGGATGCTGCATCGCATCCTACATGATGTTCGCCTGGGGCATCCATGCGGACGGCGCGCTGAAGATGCTGGTGTTCACAGGATTCTTCGGAGCCTTCACGACCATGTCGACGTTCTCCATCGACACCGTCAACCTTCTCGCGGACGGATCCTACGGCCTCGCGGGCTTCAATATCGCCATCAACTCGCTGCTCTGCGTCGCCGGCGCCGCCTGCGGAAGATGGCTCGCCATTCTGCGAACGCGATTTGACATAGGCGCGATAGGACTCCCCCCATTCCACCATGGATGCCAGAACGGGGTCCAGAGACCTTCCGAGCTCCGTGAGGGTGTACTCCACGCGCGGGGGGATCTCGTTGTACGAGCGACGGGTCAGAAGGCCTTCCGCCTCCATGTCCCTGAGGTTCGACGTGAGGACCTTCTGCGAGATGCCTCCGATCGATTTCCTCAGCTCCCCGAACCTCCTCGTGCCGCCCATCAGATCCCTGATGATGAGCACCTTCCATTTGTTGCCGATCACGGAAAGCGTGACCTCCACCGGACATGCGGGCAGCTCAGCCATACGATTCCTCCTAGAAGGGGGAGAGGGCTCCCCCTATTTCGTTTAACGCCCTCGCTGGAAGAAGAGCCCGGCGGTCATATCGAGGTAGTTCTCCCCGGAATAGCCCGGATACGCCTTCTTCACCTCGTCCTTGAACTCGTCCGACGATGAGGTGCGGGCGGCGATCTCCTTGAGGCTCCTGATGTACGCGATCTTCGTCTCCACGTCCTTCCTGTTCTCGGGAACATAGTGGGAGGAGAGGAACAGCTCGAATCCGCGGTCCAGGTATCCCTGGAGATTCGCTATGATCGCGTCCGCATGAGCCGGTCCTGCGACTATGGAATGACAGTCGTGTCCGAGCATGTGGATGTACACGGCCTTGGCCGCCGGGATCTCGACCTCGTACGCCTCGCCGTTGGGAACGATGACGAACTCCATCCCGGCGACCTCTATGCTTCCGGGGCCGATGACGCGGGAGGCCGCGGGCATGCTGGAGTCGAAGTCCTCGCCGAAGGCCTTCGCGAAGCCGTCGACGAGGCTCTTCCCCTGACCTTCGGAGTTGTAGACGACGGCGGAATCCGTCATGAGGGTCTCGACGTCCGGACGGAACGAGGCTCCCGCGCCGTGATACGACACGAGCTTCGCGACGAGCTCGATCCCGTTCTCCGAGAGCCAGGCCGTCGCGGCCTCTATGGACTCCTTGAAGCAGGGGAGCTCCAGCGACACCGCCTTTCCGTTCTTGACCGCGAAGATCACCTGGTCGGAGATGGCGTCTCCCGTGTCGTACACGCATATCTCCATCCCGTCTCCGCATGCTATCGTGTTCATCTTTCCGTATTCCATTGATTTCACCCGTAGACTAGATTTCTACAAGATACCTGCATCTGTTTGTAATATTAGTATCTGGAAGAAACTAAAACGAAATCAAGGAACACCGACGTGACCTAGTATCCTTCAGGAAACGAACGATCGCTGCCCTTCGACCATGAATCTGAGGCAGAACGGGATCTTCTTGCTGTTGGCCTTGTGGAACTCGACGCATTCCATGCAGTTTCCGTGGCGGGGGCAGTCGGTCTTCGGGCAGTTGCAGTTGCTGTTCAGAACAGAGATTTGAGACATCGGAATGGCATCGCCCTGTTCTCTATAAGAAAGGATACACGTCGATGCGGTTCCGATCGACATCGTTAAAGCTGCTCCGGACGATCCTCGATTAAACCGGACCATCTCGATTCCGGCTCCGACGAGGTCTGAAATGAAAAACGAAGAGCCTAGGCTTCTGTTCAACGATCCGTCCCGCGGCATACGCGTCCATACGGATCTCTCCAACGAGATCATGGCCTGCGACGGATTCGAGTTCTCTGTCGCGTTCATAACGATGGACGGGCTGTCGACCCTCTACAGCGCGTTCGACGATCTCGAGAAGAGAGGTGCGAGAGGCAGGATACTCACTACAGACTACCTCGGATTCAACGAGCCGGACGCATTGGAATGGCTTCTGGAGAAGACCGGGATCGAGGTCCGCGTATGCGAGGAGCGCTTCCATACGAAGGGCTACATGTTCCATCACGGAGACCGCGCATCTGCGTTCATCGGAAGCTCCAATCTCACCGCCGGCGCTCTCTGCGTCAACCTCGAATGGAACGTCAAGGTGGATACCGTGCCGAACGAGAGGTTCTTCACGGAACTCGAGGACGAATTCGAGAGGATGTGGTCCTCCGCCGTCCCTCTGACCGGGGAATGGATCGCCCGTTACAGGGAGTCGTGGGCGCGGAGATCACCGGAGATGCCTACTATCATCGAACCGTCCGCTCCAGCCCCCAACGAGATGCAGACCGAGGCCCTGAGGGCCCTCGACGACATCCGTTCCGAGGGGAAACGGCGCGCGCTCCTCATCTCGGCGACAGGCACCGGCAAGACCTATCTTTCGGCTTTCGACGTCAAGCGCTTCGCGCCTCGCAGGATGCTGTTCCTGGTCCACAACGAGACGATCCTGAAGAAGGCCCTGGAGAGCTACCGCGCGGTCCTGGGCGACAGATACACTTACGGACTGTTCACCGGAAGCAGCAAGGAAACCGAGTGCTCAGCGCTGTTCTCGACCATACAGACCATGGTCAGGAACCTCGACTCCTTCGCAAGGGACCGCTTCGACTACATAGTCTGCGACGAGGCCCACCATTCCACAGCCTCGACCTACAGCAGGATCATCGGCCACTTCACCCCCGGGTTCCTGCTGGGGATGACCGCCACCCCCGAGAGGATGGACGACGGAGACGTGTTCAGGATGTTCGACTACAACGTGGCCTACGAGATCCGCCTCAACAAGGCCCTTGAGATGGGCATCCTCTGCCCGTTCCACTACTACGGGATAACGGACATCTCCGTGGACGGGAAGCCGATAGACGACGACTCCGATTTCAACTGCCTCACGAGCGATGAAAGGGTCCGCGGGATCATCGAGAAGTCGATGTTCTACAGGCCTCCGAGCGGCCGCACGAAAGGTCTGATCTTCTGCAGCAGGAACGATGTCGCCCGGACCCTGTCCGAGAAGATGAACGCCCTCGGGTGCCGCACGGTCGCTCTGAGCAAGGACGACGGCATCGCCAGAAGGGACGAGATGATCCGCAGGCTGAGATCTGACGACGGTGATTGCCTGGACTACATACTCGTGAGGGACATCTTCAACGAAGGAGTGGACATCCCCGAGGTCAATCAGGTCATAATGCTCAGGCCCACCGAGTCGGCGACGATATTCATCCAGCAGCTGGGCCGCGGCCTCCGCAGGACCTCCGACGCCGGCAAGGCGCTGATCGTCCTCGACTTCATCGGGAACTACACGAACAACTTCCTCATCCCCGTGGCACTGTCCGGAGACAGGAGCCACGACAAGGACGCCGTCCGCGAGTTCATGATCAACGAATGCCTCCCGGGAACATCCACCGTTGGATTCGAGAGGATTGCGAAGGAGAGGATACTCGAGAACCTGAACAGGGTGAACCTGTCTACTCTCAGCCGTCTGAAGTCCGAATACCTGTCGATGAAGGTGCGTCTCGGTCGTCTTCCGACGCTCACGGACCTCCTCGACGGAGGATCACTGGATCCCTCCGTGCTCGTCAGATACGGCAAGGGCACCAACCTGAACCGCTTCAGGGCCGCGATCAGAGAAGACCACCTCGACCTCGATGCCGAAGAAGACAGGATGCTGACGATGGTATCGAGCTTCGTCGACGGGAAGTTCCCTGAGGAGCTGGCGATCATCCGCGAGCTCCTGAAGAGCGGAGAGGTGTCTCTCGATCGCTTCGAGGACTTCGACAGGGAGTCCATGGAAACGGCGGCGGCCGTGCTGAGCGGATCGTTCTACCACTTAGGCCCTCGCTCCAAGAGTCTTGTAGAAAGAGATGGCGACACTATCAGGAGAGGATCAACATTAGAGAACCTCATTTCAGTACCCGGAGCGGAGCGGCTCATCGAAGATGTTGTGGACTGCGGTCTGAGAATCAACGCAGAGAGGTACGCCGATACGGACGACCTTGGATTCGTGAAATACGCCAAATACTCGAGAGGAGACGCATGCAGGATCCTGAACTGGAAAAAAGACTACTCATCCACCATGTACGGATACATGATCAGCGGTGGCGTATGCCCACTCTTCGTCACATACGAAAAAAGCGATTCTATCAGCGAGAGCACGAGATACGAAGAGGGCTTCGAGAACAGCGGTCTCTTCTGGTGGATGAGCAAATCCTCTCGCACTCTGGACAGCGACGACGTTCGTTCGATCATCGAAGGAAGGGTCGTGCTCCCGCTGTTCCTGAAGAAGAGCGACTCCGAGGGGACGGAGTTCTACTACATGGGTACCGTGAATCCCGTGAAAGGCGAATGGAGAGAGGAGACGATAGGCGGGAAGAGCGTCGTCAAGATGCTGCTGAGGCTCGACGAGCCTGCTCCCGACCCGTTGTACCGCTACATGACATGCGACACGGAAAGCGGCTCTCCGAAGGATGCGACGGCCCGATCGCAACGGCTTCGCTATGTCGGCGAACTGAAACTTCAACGCCTTCGGGAGGTCCGAGACCGCCATCTCGATCTGGTATCCTATCTTCCCGGCGCTGAAGTAGATCCTCTCGAGGCCTTCGGCGGTGGCGTCGAACGTGACCTTCATGGGCCTCTTGAGACAGAGCGGAGAGCATCCTCCGTGAACATATCCCGCGATCTTGAGCAGATCCGCCGATCTGATCATCTGGACGGACTTCTCGTCCACGCTGGCGGCGGCCTTCTTCAGGTCCAGATCGCCGGTCACCGGGACGACGAACACGTAGTAGCTGTGGTCCTTGGACTCCGTGACCAGCGTCTTGAACGCCTCCCTGGGATCCTCGCCCATGGCCTCCGCCACCTCGGCTCCGGAGAGAGGCTCGTCTCCGTAGTGGTGGACCTTGTAAGGGATCCCGAGCTTGTCCAGATGCCTCATGGGATTGGTCTTGACGTCCATGGTCCCCCAATCGGCAGTGACCTATTTGAACAGGGCCTCGGCGCGAACCTCCGAAGATATAATACCGTCCTCACGTTCGGGTATCCAGAGGAATAGAGATGACCAACATCTTCCACGACATCGACCCGGCGCTCATCGAACCCGAGAGCTTCACCGTGGTCATCGAGATCCCCAAGGGCAGCAAGACGAAGTACGAGCTCGACAAGGAGACCGGCATGCTGAGGCTCGACAGGATCCTGTCCACCTCCACCCAGTACCCCGCCAGCTACGGATTCATCCCGAGGACCTACGCCGACGACGGCGACCCCCTCGACGCCCTGGTCCTCTGCAGCGAGACCATCGCCCCCATGACCCTCGTCCAGTGCAGGCCGATCGGAGCCATCCTGATGGTCGACGGCGGAGACAACGACGAGAAGATCATCGCCGTGGCGGAAGGCGACCCCGACTACAAGGACGTCAGATCACTCAGCGACATCCCCAAGCATCTCGTCGACGAGATGTGCCACTTCTTCAGCGTCTACAAGGCCCTCGAGAACAAGAAGACCGAGATCAACGGAACCGTCGACAAGGCCGAGGCCGAGAAGATGGTCGTCCAGGCCAAGGAAGGCTACAGGAAGAAGTTCTGCGCCTGATATCATCCTCCCGTCCCTGACGGACGGGAGCCAAACCGTTCCGGGGCGGAACGTCTGATACCGGATGTCCGCCCCCTCGATTCTTCAGATCTTACGAGCGCGATCGCCCGCCCATCGGATCCGGGATTCCATCAACCAATCGACGATCTGCACCACTCTTATCCCGTCGATATCGTCGAACATGTACCTGTCGTAGGTGATGATGCATTTCGGATACTCGTCCTTCAACGCCTTCAACGGACGTAGCTCCCTCTCCAATGTATTCGGATCCGAAATGCTCATGCATACCTGATAGTACGACGGAGTACCCCGCGGATCGGCTACGAAATCAATCTCCGTACCGTTCACGTCGCATACAGCGACCTCCGAATACCTGAACCGGAGCTCGTTGAACACGATGTTCTCCAGAAGTCCGTCCATATCCTCCTGCCTGAACGGCACCACCTGGTTCCTGATCCCGAGATCGGTGACATAGAACTTGTCCGAAGTGCTGAGGTACACCTTCGTCTTGGAATCGACCCTCCTGGCCCTGATGACGAGGAACGCCTCGTCCATGTATCCCAGATAGTCCTCGATGGTGACGTGGCTGATCTTCACGCCTTTGGATGCGAGGTAGTCCGACGCCTTCCGGGATGATGTCCTGTCCCCTATGTTCCTCATCACGTACCGTACCAGATTGGCCATCCTCATCGAACCCGATATGCTGTGCCTCTGCTCGATGTCCTTCACGTAGACGGTGCTGTACATTCCCTGAAGGATCTGGGGTATCAGCACCTTAGCAGACGTGTCCTGAAGCTTGGCTACGGCAGGAAGCGAACCCTGTGCGACGAAATCGCGGAAGAGACGGTCCGTCGGAAGTCCGCTTCCCCTCCTGAACGAAACATACTCCCTGAAGGTCAACGGCATGACATGGATCTCCAGGCTCCTTCCGGATAGCCGGCTCGCGAGTTCGGAGGAGAGGGTCTGGGAATTGGATCCAGTTATGTACACATCGGCACCGGACGAGAAGAACGATCCGACGGATATCTCCCAGCCTTCCACGTTCTGGATCTCGTCCAGAAAGATGTACGTCCCCGGTTCCGTGCGGATCCGAGATACTACATAATCGGTCAGATCCCTGTGACTCCGAGGGAGACTCGGATCGTCCAGCTCGAAATTGAGATAGACGATATCCTCCTCGGAAACACCGGATTCCATGAGCTCCTTCCTGAATACGTCCATGAGCGTGGACTTCCCAGATCTCCTTATCCCGGTCACCACCTTGATGAACGGCATGTCCTTCGACCTCCGTAGCATATCGAGGTAGTGCTCTCTGGGTTCGATCACCCATTGTTCGTTAGCCATTGTGTAAAGTAAAATTTACATTATATTTAATTATTATAATAATATAAAAACAATTTAACAAAATTCAACCAATGACGATATATCGGATGCAGCTCACGAGAAGCAAAGGGCATCCGGAGCCGTCTGTTGTTTAACCGTGGCCGGCATATCCCCCCTCATGAGGATCGTCATCGAGGGGACAGTACAGGGAGTCGGATTCAGACCCTCCGTCTACCGTGCCGCGACCGAGGTCGGAGCCTCCGGCACCGTTCGCAACAAGGGATCCGAGGTCCTGATCGACACCGACCGCGGGGACGCCCTCCTCGATAGGCTCATGGAGACCCTTCCGCCGCTGGCCAGGATAGATTCGGTCCGCAGAGAGGACGTCCCTTACGACGGGCCGTCCGGATTCTCCATAGCCCCTTCCGACGGCTCCGGAACAGGGGCGTCCATCCCTGCCGACAGCGCCGTCTGCGACAGATGCCTGGGGGAGATGCTAGGCACCGGCCGGAGGAGCATGTATCCGTTCACCACGTGCACGGACTGCGGGCCCCGCTTCACCCTTCTCAAAGGGATCCCCTACGACCGCGATAGGACGTCCATGGACCGCTTCCCCATGTGTCCCGCATGCGGAAGGGAGTTCTCGGATCCTGCGGACCGCAGGTTCCACCACCAGACCATAGCCTGCCCGGAATGCGGACCCACCTACCGTCTGGAGACGCTCGAAGGAACGTTCAAGGACGACCCTATCGGCAGATTGGCGGAGATGCTGGACTCCGGCGCCAGAGCGGTGGTCAAGGGATGGGGCGGAACCCACATATGCTGCACATTGGACCGCATAGACGACCTCAGGACATGGTACCGCAGGGAACAGAAGCCTTTCGCAATCATGGTTCGCGACATGGACGTAGCCAGAAGGCTCGCGTCTCCGACCCCCGAGGAGGAAAGGATGCTCCTCTCCCCCGGACGTCCGATAGTCCTGTGCAGGAAGATCCCCTCCGTCGAGACGAAGGCCGCGTCCCCCGGCCTGGACAACATAGGCCTGTTCCTTCCGTACGCGGGGATGCATCACATCCTCTTCTCCCGTCTGAAGCACGACGCCCTCGTCATGACCTCGGCCAATCCCCCCGGGGAGCCGATGGCCGTCTCCGACGCAGCCGCCAGGAGCCTGGACGCCGATGCGTGGCTGCTCCACGACCAGGAGATCGTGAACAGGGCCGACGACACCGTCCTGAGGATGCTCGGGGACAGGACGCAGTACATCCGCAGGTCCAGGGGATCCGTCCCGTACAGCCTGGAGATCGGTTCCGACATCGAGGCGATCGCCCTCGGGGCCCAGGAGAACCTCACAGGCTCCGTGCTCGCAGGAGGCTCGATATGGCCCACGCAGTACATCGGCAACGGAGAGAAGATAGGAGTACCGGAATACCTGGAGGAGGCCGTCAGGACTCAGATGACCTTCCTCGGATGCGAGCCGGACCTCATCGTCACAGACATCCACCCGGGCTACTCCAACAGGAGATTCGCGGCCCGCCTATCAGAGGAGACGGGCGCGGAGATCCTCGAGGTGCAGCACCACTGGGCCCATGCCGCATCCCTCCTCGTCGATAACGAGCAAGACAATTGCATCGCACTGGCGCTGGACGGCACCGGGCACGGCGACGACGGGACCGCCTGGGGCGGCGAGGTCCTGGATGCGGACTTCTCGAGGTACGGGAGAGTCGGGCATCTGCAGGGCATCCCCCTCCTGGGCGGAGAGAAGGCGGTCCGCGACATCAGGCGGCTGGCGTTCGCCATCGACGCGATGAACGGGACGGAGAACTCGGACTTCGACGAAAGGGACGCTTCCGTCCTGATGAAGCTCATGGACCGCAGCGTCCGCACATCGTCGATGGGGAGACTGCTCGACGCCCTCTCGTACAGGCTGGGGGCGTGCTCCGTCCGCACCTACGACGGAGAGCCCGCCATGAAGCTGGAGCCTCTGCTGAACAGAGGCCGTCTCATAGAGGGATACGAGACCCGCAGCATCGGGGGAACGGTCCAGACCGCAGAGCTGTTCTCGAGGATCGATCCGAAGGACAGGCCGGAGGACGTGGCGTTCTCGATCGTGAACGGGGTTATCGGTGAGCTGGTGGCCGTGGCCTGCGAGGCGGACCCGTCCGCTCCCATCGGGCTGACAGGCGGCGTCTCCTACAACGGAGCGGTGGCCAGGATATTCGAGGACACGGTTATAAGGTCCGGTCGCGTTCCTCTCATGCACAGACGCGTCCCCAACGGGGACGGAGGCATCTCGGTCGGACAGGCCGCGATCGCCGCAAGGAGGAACATATGAGCAACATTCTCTTCGTCCTGCTAGACGGAGCGGAGGACGACCCCTGCCCCCAGCTTGACGGAAAAAAGCCGATAGACGTGGCGGAGATGCCGTTTCTGGAATCCAGGGTGAGGCATCGCTGCAGGACGACGGGGCGCGGATACACGCAGCTCTTCCTGAACGAGTTCTTCACGGGACATCCCCCGGAGATCGGTCGGGCGACGCTCGAAGCCCTCGGCCTCGGCCTCCGCGTATCGGATCCGAAGAGGGTCGCCTACCGCCTCAGCCCCGTGCGGAGGACCGGCGACGGGATGGTCCACTGGTGCTACGACAACAAGGCCTTCGAGGACGAGCTCCAGGAGCGCGTCATGTCCCATCTGGACATCCTCTCCGGCCGCGACCCCGACATCAGGTTCTTCGTCGAGGGCAGATCGGTCCTGACGATGGAGTCCGACACCGTGCCCACGACCCCCGCTCCGCCTGTGGATGCGCCCTGGATCGATATAGACGGCCCCCTCGGCGAGCTCATCGACGCTGTGGCCGAGGACATGGACGGGATCACCGTCTATCCTTGGGGGTGCGGCAGGATGGGGCGCCAGTATCCCGGATTCGAAGGCATCCGCAATCTCACCGCGTTCTCCGACAGCCCCGCCTCCCTGGGGATATGCGCCTCGCTCGGCTACGACATCGAGCTGATAACCGGTCTGGAGGACAGGTTCCCGGCAGCCCGCGAGGCCTTGAAGCACGGCGACGTCTTCCTCCACGTGGACGAGGTGGACGAGTACAGCCACCAGAAGGATCCGTTCAAGAAGAAGGCCGTGCTGGAGGAGACGGACCGTCTCATGTCCAAATACTTCTCCGACGCGGACCGCATAGTCTATTTCGCCGACCACGGAACATCGTGCGTCACGGGAGAGCACATCCTTACGGACGTCCCCGTATGGACGAGCTTCGACATCGGCGGAGAAGACGGGGAGATCCTGGATCTTCCCACCCTCGTGCCGAGGATCTGCAGCCACAGGTGATACAATGGATTTCGAACTGCCACCATCATTGAGCGTGTACGGGAACGAGAAGATCGCGAAGGACATCCTTTCCAGGATCTGGGGCGGGAGAGGCGTTTTCACCTGCACCGTCGCCAACACGAGGACGTCCACCATACCGGGCATCTCGGATGCGGGGGACACCCCCGAGCTCACCATGTTCACCGGTCCCGCGGACGCGGAGCTGCTGATCAACGGGAAGACCACCTGCATGAAGGGCATCCCGATCAACCCCGGAGGAATTCCTACTCCCGCCACCCTCACCATGGCCGCCCTGCAGCTGTCAGGGATGCCGTGCTACATAGTCAACGGAGGATGCTCCATAGAGCCCTACGTCCCCTACTTCGACATGGGCGGGGAGTGCGGAGACTTCATAACCACCGGGAAGGCGGTGAAGAACGTCCGCAAGGAGTTCGAGAAGGGAGTCATGCTCGGAAGGATGCTCTCCAAAGGCAACGACTTCCTGGTCATCAGCGAGAGCTGCGCCGGAGGAACCACCACCGCGCTCGCGGTCATGCAGGCCATGGGAGTGGTGAAGGAGAACCTCGTCAGCAGCAGCTCTCCCAACAACCCCAAGGAGCTGAAGTCCAAGGTCGTCGCCGAGGCCCTTAAGGCCGCCGGGATCGAACCCGGAGACATGAAGGACGATCCTCTCGGAGCCATCGAATGCGTCGGCGACCCCATGATGCCCGCGAACATCGGAATAGTGTGCGGTGCCGCCCCCAACATACCCGTGATCGTCGGAGGAGGAACCCAGATGGGAGCCGTCATGTCCGGCGTGGTGGCCCTTCATCCGGAGCTCGTCGGAAACTTCATGCAGGGGACGACCAGATGGCTCATGGACGATGCGAACTCCTCCATGAGGAGGATCATCGACGCCATATCCCCCGATGTCCCGTCGGTCTACGTCAACGTGGACTATTCCGGAAGCCCATACGAAGGGCTCCAGGCCTACGAATGGGGATTCATAAAGGAGGGAACAGGCTGCGGAGGATCCTCCGTCGGGGCCATCGCGGCCTCCGCGGGAAGGATAACCGCCAAGGACCTCTCCGACAGGGTCGAGGAGATCTACAGGGGAATCATGGGTTTCGATTCCCCCGCATCGGACCGATCGCGATGCGTGCGCCGGGGCCTTGCGCGGCCGATCGAAGCACATGGCCCTGGCGAACTCCAGTTCCTCCGGGGTGTTGACGTTGACCGCCAGCTCCCTGGAGGACGTAGGATACAGGACCTCGTCCAGATAGTCGCCTGCGAGCGTACGGGAACGGTCCATTATGCATAGTCCCGAAAGGACCCATTCCGTACCGTTCCATTCCCTCGTATAGGACGGGACTATCCCCAGGTCCGTGACGGTCTTCCTGTCGATCACGGCTATGGCGGAATCCATCGTCGACGGATCGAAGAAGTCCATGAATCCCTTCACCACCGCCGATGTTATGAGCGGCAGGTCGGAAGGGCATGTGAGGACGTATCCGCCCTGCATGGTCGCGAACGCCGTATGCAGATCGTCCATGAAGCTCTCGCCGGACGTGCGTATCGTCTCCACCCCGCATTCCTTCAGATGCCTCTCGGTCTCCAAGGTGTTGGAGCTCACGGAGACGAGGACGCGGTCGATTCCAGGAACGGATGCCAGAGCATCCACGACGCGGTCGATGGTGTGCATGCCTCCTACGATCTGCATCGGCTTCTCTATACCGCAGCGGCCCATCCTCGTGCCCTTGCCTCCGGCGTTGATCAGTGCCTCCATGCGATCACCACATGCAGATGGGTATGATGAGAGCCATGGCCGCGAACCTGCATATCTCGTGGGATGCGCCCAATACATCTCCGTTCACGAATCCGAACACCCTGTCGCACCTGCGGGCCATGAGGTATCCCACGACCACAGAGGCGGCGACAGCGAAGGCGGGAGCCAGAACGGCGATCGAGAACTCGGCGTACAGGACGTTCTCGCCGAATATCAGGTTGAAGACCGCGATCCCGATGACGGATATGACGATCCCCAGGACCAGGGATATGACGGAGGATCTGACGAGGGAGCCTACATCGGTCTGGGCGACCTGCCTTCCGGCCATCCCGTTGCTGGGCTCGCCGAAGGCGGCCGTGGCCACCTGGGCGTTCTTCACGGCTATCTCGACAATCGGCGCGAGGATCAGCAGGAATATCCCGGCCATGGTGTACACGGAGAAGTTGAGAAGAGTGACGCACAGGGCGACCCCCAGACCTCCCGCTCCTATGAGCGTGTCCTTCAACGCCTTGACGTGGCGCTCCTGGGATCCGGCCACTATGGAGCCGTCCCCGAAATCCGCCAGGCCGTCGAAGTGGAGGAACCTGCTGCCGACGTACACGGTGGCCAGGACGGCCGCCGCAGAGAACATGGAGGATCCGAAGACCCCCTTCATCTGCAGCCATGAGAGGATCGCCAATTCGATGAGGACGATGAATCCTATCATCGCGCCGACGACGGGCGCCAGATGGAAGTGGGAGTCCATGGCGTCCATATCCTCCTGCGTCATGTCCGTGGGCCATATGGTGAAGAACGACACCATGGCCTTCAGAGCGGATCCGGCCATCGGAGGCCTCCCGCGGCGGTCGCGAGGACAGCGACCATCCTGTCCATCAGGGCCCCTCCGTAGACAGGCTCCGTCCCCGTCATCGCCGCGAATCCGCGTACGATCATATCGGAGAGCTCCGGTCTCCCGTCGGCGGAGAGCGAATCGGCACGGTCGGCGATGAACCACGCCTCGTCGAACGCGGCAGATACATCGGGCCTGTCTGTCAGCGCATCGAGACGGGACTCCATCTCCTCGATGCCGATATCTGATCCGGATATGCGGAGAAGATCGTCCGTCCCTATGCCCATCCTCGCCAGAATCTCCGTGACGCCCATCGGGATCGGATGCTCGTTGCGGACATCCAGCGCATGCCCTACTGCGGCCGAGACCGCCCTGGCGGTCGCGATGCCAATGTCGGAGCCGGTGCCGGTCCATGAGACGCGGTCCTCTCCGATCGGCGACAGGACCGCCATCGCATCGGACGTGGTCCCGGTCTCGCGGAAGCCGTGCTCCGCCATTGCGACGGACTTTGCCTCCACCAAAGGGATCATCAGATTGATCTTCCCCTCCATGGTGAGCGGGATCGACGATATGGCGGTCACGTTGATGGTCCCTGCGCGCATCTCCCTCGCCCTGCGGAGGGAGACCATCGCACGCTCTGGATAGTCGGTCAGCTCCTCTCCGGCCACCACGTGGTTGCTCAGACCCGCGGTCGCGACGGCGGTAGCCTCGGTCCCGTTGAACACGCAGCTCCTGGAGTTGAACACGTAGTCCACCTCGGCGGCGGTCATCATCCCGAGGGAATCCTCCGGGAGGCCCAGGGCGTCCCTGACGCGGATAGCATCGCCGAGGGGCTCGTCGCACCTGTAGTTCTTGGGAACCTGCATTATGAAGACGGCGCTGGTCCTCGAGACGCCTCCGTTCAGAACGGCGCAGCTCAAGGACTCCATCTGCTCCGTCAGCTCCGCCACGCCGACCGGCATGCCGTCGACCTCGGCGATGTACTGCTTTGCTATGTAGCTCAGAAGAAAGACCTCCAGAATCCGAAAAGAGCATCCTCCAGCCCGATCTGGACGTGGATGCCGATGAATGCGAAGAGAAGAAGGCACACGGTCAGCATGAAGATCGTCGATGCGACCTCGATGAGCCTGCAGCACCTGCGGACATCGTCCGTGGTGGGAAGAGGTCCTTCGCCCATCACATAGACCCCTTTCTTCTCCATGCTTATGCCTAGGACGGCGGCGGTCGCCGTCATGGACCAGCCGCTGTTCGGGCTGGGCGTCTTGCCGTGCTCCTTCCTGGCAGCAGGAAGCGACGCCCTCCAGTCCAACCCCATGAGGGCTCCGGCCAAGGCTATGAACAGCGGAGATATGCGCGACCCCAGGAATCCCAGGAGATCGTCGAACTTCGCCGGGAAGAAGCCGAGCCTGCGGTAGCGGTCGTTCAGATAGCCCCACATGGCATCCATCAGATTGCAGCATCTGAACATCACCGCGCCGGGAAGGCCGAGGAATCCGAAATAGAGCATCGGGGAATAGACGCTGTCCACCAGGTTCTCCGACACGGTCTCGCAGCACGACGAGGCCACATGCCCCGCGTCCATGCCCTTCGTGTCCCTGCTGACTATCATCTGCACCTGGGCATCGGCCGATTCCAGATCGCCGGAGTCCAGGGAGTCGCAGATCGGACGGCAGTGCTTCCTGAACGAGAAGACGGCGAACGTCACCTTGAACAGCCATGCCGTGGCGACGATCCAGGCGATCTCTCCCAGAAGCGGATCGACCGCAGACAGCCCGATCCTCATGAACGATGTTATGCAGAGCCCCGCTCCGCAGAATATGAAGAACACCAGGAGGTACGAGAGGAAACCCAGGACGGAGGTCCTGCGGGACGACCTGTCGGCTACCCTGCGGTCTATGGCCGCGAGGATGTCTCCCATCCATCTCAGAGGATGGTACCGGTTCGGAGCCTCTCCGATGAAGCGGTCGATCAGAAGCGCCAGAACGACGATCAGGACCGCGTCGAACAATATCCCCAAGGATGTCACCCGTTTATGACGGAGTCCACGGCCGCCACGAAACGGCAGTTGTGCTCCTTGTCCTTGACGCTGTAGCGGATGTATGACGAGAACCGAGGCCCGAAGGACGAGCAGTCCCTGACCGATATCCCCTTCTTGATCATCCTGCTCTTGAACTCGGATGCGTCCATCCCCAGGGATTCGACCGAATTGAAATAGAAGAACGAGTCGGAGACGTCTCCTGCGGGGAATCCGACATCCTTGAGGGCCGAGTTCATGACCTCGGACTCCACAGCCATCATCGACGCCGCACGGTCCACGTGCTCCCTGCAGTCCCTGAGGAGAGCTATCCCCACGGCCTGCTCCAGAGTCCCGACGTTCCATGTCATACGGACACGGTTCATGTCCTCCGCCAGATCCGGGTTCATCATTCCGAATCCCAGACGGATGCCCGGTATCGCATACGATTTGGTCAACGAAGATGCGACTATCAGGTTGCTGTACCTCCCGACCGCTCCGCAGAGCGAGTTGTCCACGTATCCGGGCACGAGCTCCAGCAGAGTCTCGTCCAGGAACACCAGGACGCCCATATCCTCGCATTCCCTGATGATCCTGCTCAGCTTGTCCTTGGGCTCTATCCTGCCGGTCGGATTGTTGGGATTGCAGATATAGACGGCCTTGGCGCCGTCGGCCTGTTCCAGCAGACGGTCCGCATCTATGCGGAAGTCCTCGTCCTCGCGGAGCTCGAACGGATCGATCTCGGCGCCGACGATCCTGCACTGCTGGGTGTACTCGGCGAAGCTCGGAGCCGGTATGACCACTCTGTCGCCCCTCTCGAAAAACGTGTTGGGGACGCAACGGATTATATCGGACGACCCGGCGCCGACCACGATGCAGTCCTCGGGGACGTCGTATGCGGACGAGACGACCTCCTTCAGCTCCGAACAGGAATCGTCCGGATAATGCCCGACCTCCGCCAACGCGCCTGCTACGATATCCGCAAGGCAGTCCGGAGGCCCGAAGGGATTGAGGTTGTGGCTGTAGTCCTCCACACCCTTGAGCCTCCAACCCTGCCCTCCGTGAACTGTCTTGGGCAGGTTCCTGATCTCGGCTCTTGGGGCTATGCGACCCTTCATGGTTGCTGGCACGGGTTATATCTATTAAAGGAACTGGATGGAACTGTATCGATGGATGCATCCCGCGCAAGGATCTGCAACTATCATCTATCGAAACGACCGGAAAAAGATGATGCGCACATCCGAAGAATCATCATTAGAAAAGAGCGGGCCCGCCGGGATTCGAACCCGGGTCTGAGGCTCCGGAGGCCCCCATGCT
>ERZ808258.304-NODE-304-length-21404-cov-4.320437_pt1 | contig 21404 bp, 30 predicted proteins | sample MGYA00521280_ERZ808258 | MGnify/ENA primary metagenome ERZ808258 (study PRJEB31516, sample SAMN03275585) | gut metagenome | biome: mammalia-associated habitat; material: feces | host: Papio cynocephalus | place: Kenya | collected 2012-07-19 ...
CTGAAAAACCTTATGGCGAGTACGCGAGCCATGAACAGCTCGAACACGAACAGCGGCGGCTTCACCGGCTCGGCTATGTACTCGTGGCTGCAAAACACGCTTTTGCCGACTCTGCCGTCCGACCTGCAGGCGGTGCTTAAGAGCGTCAACAAGAAGACCTCCGCAGGCAGTCAGAGCTCGACTATCAACACAAACTCGATGAAGCTCTTCCTCTTCTCTGAGATTGAGATTTTCGGCTCGACTACTTACTCGAAAGCCGGTGAGGGCTCGCAGTATAGCTACTTCGCTACTGCCGCGAACAGAATCAAATACCTCTCCAACGGCTCCGGGTCTGCGGACTGGTGGTGGGAGCGTTCTCCTCTTGGGAGCAGCTCCGCCAGCTTCTGCAGTGTGGACAGCAACGGCAACGCGGGCGCTAACTACGCCAACTACACCAACGGCGTTTGCTTCGGCTTCTGTGTTTAATCTACTATCTTTAGTCAATCCGGGGCCCTTGTGGCCCCGGTAGGAGGTAAAAGCTAACTATGTCAGTTTATAAAGCACTGCGAGGAGACAGCTCGGTCCAGTTCGTAGAGACCGCGCGCAAGCTCGCCGTGCATACAAGAAAATGCTGCCTGAAAATGCCGAAGAGGTACACCTTCTACGGTGCTCAGGAGCTAAGCGCTCTCGCCGATACCGTCTACAACGAGGTCAAAATGGCGAACAGCGTTTTTCCCGGAAATCAGCATGAGGCTCAGCTTCGGCGAGACCATCTTATCGAGGCAAACGCCACGCTTCAGGCGCTTATCGGTCAGCTCGGAATTATAGCTGACCTTCTCAAGCAGAATCCTGAAAAGCTGCGCTGGCTCGATAATTCTCTCGAGGAGTGGGCTTCCCTCATCAGCGAGGAGGCTAAGCTAATTTCTGGCGTAAAGAAATCGGATAAGGAACGATTCAAGAATCTGCCCTAACCGATATATGGGTCCTGTCATGATACTGTTGTCTTGTCCTGCGAACTGGTGGTGGGAGCGTTCTCCTAATGGGAGCAACTCCAACAACTTCTGCAATGTGAACAGCAACGGCAACGCGAACAATAACAACGCCAACAACACCAACGGCGTTTGCTTCGGATTCCATAAGGAATCAGGTCCGACGTAGTAAGCAGGAGGCGTATGCGCCTCCTGCTGAAATCAGTACCTTTATGGAAGGATGACTCGTACCCTGCCTTTTGGCTAAAACACTCCTTTGATGTAGTCGCTCGGACGCTGCTTGCATGGCACGGTTTACGCGGACCGTGTTTCATGGGCGGTACTACTATGCAGTTACTTTTACGCGTGAAATCCTGCAACACTGTACAAAGGGGACAATTTTTAATGACAAGCGAAGAAAGACACGAGGCTCGCTATCAAAGGCGAGTCAAGAAACGGCAAGAAAGACGCCTCGCTCTCAGCAAATCCTGCGGAGACTTCGAGGACGTCTTTTCTTATGAAAATCTATATCAGGCCGGGCATATCTGCTGCCGCGGCGTTAGCTGGAAAAGCTCCACGCAGACTTACCGCTTCAATCTCGTAACGAATACGGCCGCAACTCGCCGCGCGCTTCTTGGTGGGACGTATAAGAGCCGAGGCTTTATCGAGTTCGACCTCTACGACCGAGGAAAAATGCGGCACATCAGGAGCATTCATATCAGCGAGCGCGTCGTGCAGAGAACGCTCTGCGATAAGGTCATCAACCCGACCTTAAAGCCGTCGTTCATCTATGACAACGGCGCAAGTACCGAGAACAAAGGAATCGACTTCGCTCTTAACCGTCTCTCCTGCCACCTGCAAAGGCATTACAGGAAGTATGGCCGGGAGGGCTATGTTCTTCTTTTTGACTTCTCCAACTACTTCGCCAACGCGCAGCATTGGCCGGTCAGCCGTGAGCTGGCAAAGCGCGTGCATGATGTGAGAATTAGGGCTCTCGCGAACGAGTGCCTCGATAATTTCGGGCCCATCGGTTACGGGCTCGGAAGTCAAATCTCGCAGACTGCCGCTCTTATGCTGCCGAACAAGCTTGACCACTTCATCAAGGAAAAGCTCGGCATTAAGGGCTACGCCCGATATATGGACGACGGCTATCTGATTTACCCGAGCAAGGAATACCTCAAAGAGTGTCTTACTCGCATGAAAGAGGTCTGTGATTCTCTCGGCATTATTCTTAATACGAAGAAGACAAAAATCAAGAAACTCAGCGAGGGCTTCAAGTTCCTGCAAATCCGCTTCAAACTGACGGAGACCGGGAAGGTCCTTCGTAAAATGAGCTTTGAGAGTATTAAGAAAATCCGGCGCAAGCTCAAGAAGTTCAAGCGCTGGAATATCGAGGGCAGAGTCGTGAAAATCGCCGGCAAGCTCGTCCGGCGCGCATTCCCGCTCTCGGATATTTGCAGCGCTTATGAAAGCTGGCGCGGACACATGAAGCGAGGAAACAGCTTCCATGCCGTTGAGCGCATGGACCTATATTTTAAGAAACTGTTCGGATTCCACCCGAATAATAAAATTGAATGGAGGAAAGCGCTATGTACTTAATCACAAACTCGGCAAATCTCATTGTCGAAATCTGCGAGCACCCCTGTTATGTTCGCAGGCAGGCAAACGGCGTCGTCGTTCTCAGTGAGCAGGACAAAGCCGACGCGATTTACTCGAACGACTCCAACACCTTCTGGCCTACTCAGCAGGTCGGGTATCTCTGCGACGGTCATACCCTCGTTGAGGTCGAGAGCGTTCCCTCGGAAGTCGTCGCGGGCTTCTACTTCTACCATGCGGGCGAGTTCTACACGACCGAGGCGAATCTGACCGCCCTTGCAAAGGCGCAGGCTCCTGAGCTTGCGAACATTATCTTTGTCAAGATGGCGGAGACTGAGCAGCTCGACGATGCGACTCTCACGGAACACGCCGAGCAGTTCAACGCGTGGGCTTATCCGGTAAGCTACGCCGAGAAAGCTATCTGTATGCATGAGGGCAAGCTCTATCGCTGCTTGCAGGCGCACACCTCTCAGGAGAGCTGGACGCCGGCGAGCGCTCCGAGTCTCTGGAAGGAAATCGGAGACCCTACGGCCGAGTACCCCGAATGGTCTCAGCCTCTCGGCGCGACTGACGCCTATGGTCTCGGCGATAAGGTATCGCACAACGGCAAGCACTGGGTAAGCACGACCGCAAACAATGTGTGGGAGCCCGGCGTCTACGGCTGGGAGGAGGTTACTGAATGACGGTTTATCAATGGCTCTGCCTTCTGGGCGTGCCCGCGCTCATCGGCGCCGTCTTCAAGTACCTGCACTCCCTCGTCAAGAAGAACGCTCTGGACACGGCTGCGGTAAAGGCGGGACTGCAGGCCTTGCTCAGGTCGCAGATGATTAGCGACTACAACAAATGGGAGGAGCGCGGCTATGCTTCTATTTACGCCCGGGAAAACTTCGAGAACTGCTGGAAGCAGTATCACTCTCTCGGCGTGAACGGCGTTATGGACGACCTCCATAACAAGTTCTTAGAGCTGCCGGTATCGCCGCCCGATGAGAGCTAAGAAACGAGAGTTTTCCAAAATCATAATCGCCATTGTCGGGACCGCTACGGGAGTCGTAACGGCCTTTACTTTGGCCGTCGTTTGGAAAACCGGCGACACTTCGCCGCTTGCGTACCTTATCCCCGCCATCTTTGCCGAGCTCGCCACCGCGACCGGCTTCTACTACAGTAAGGCGAAAGCCGAAAACCGAATCAAGCTCCGTAAGAAGTACGGACCTGATATATACAATGATTCAAAGGAGGACTAAAAACATGTTAGAAAGCGTACTGCAAAACCTTATCAACATCGGCTGGGCCATGCTTATCTTCCTCGCCGCGTACCTTGCGAACGTCGCCTTTTCGCTCTGGTACAACATCAAGATTCTGCATGAGCCCTTTGACAAGAACAAGCTCATTGCGAGCGGCCTCAAGATTCTGACTTTCGTGGCCGGGCTGACGCTGCTCTGCACTGCAATCACGACTCTGCCCCTGTTCGCAAATCAAGTCGGCTGGGCGATTCCCGAGGAGTATTCCGACCTCTTCGCGGACCTCATTATTATCGGCGCCGTACTGCTCGTGGCCTGCAAGTACATCAAGGAGGCCTTTACTAAGTTCGTGGCTATCCTGAACGCTAAGACCGAAGGAGGTACCGAAAATGAGTAACAGCCCGCTCGTAAACTATACGAAAATCTCGCCGAATAAGTCGAGCCCGCGCAACCACAAAATCGATACCGTGACTATCCATTGCGTGGTCGGTCAATGCTCGGTTGAGACTCTCGGCAATGTGTTTGCGCCTACCTCCCGGCAGGCGTCCAGCAACTACGGTATCGGGTATGACGGCCGTATCGGTATGTATGTCGAGGAGAAAGACCGCTCGTGGTGCTCCTCGAATGCGGCGAACGATAACCGCGCAATCACGATTGAGGTCGCCAGCGATACCAAAGAGCCTTACGCCGTTACGGATAAGGCCTATGCTGCTCTCATCGACCTGCTCGTCGATATTTGTAAGCGCAACGGTATCAAGGAGCTCAAGTGGAAGGCCGACAAGTCTCTTATCGGCCAGCCGGACAAGCAGAACATGACCGTGCACCGGTGGTTTGCGAATAAGAGTTGTCCGGGCACGTATCTCTACGAACGGCACGCCCAGATTGCCTCTGAGGTCAACAAACGCCTCGGGAGTACGAATATCAAGCCTGAGCCTGAAAAGGGCTTGTATCGTGTCCAGACGGGCGCCTTTAAGGTCAAGGCAAACGCAGACGCTATGCTGGCTAAAGTCAAAGCGAAAGGCTTCGACACCTACATGGTAAAGGCCGGAGACCTCTACAAGATTCAGGTCGGAGCCTTCAAGGTTAAAGCGAATGCGGAGGCCATGCTGAAGAAGCTGCAAGCCGCGGGCTTTTCGGCCTTCATCACTACTGAGGAGGGCTCCGCTGTAGGCGTGGGCAAGTCGGTCGACGAACTCGCCCGAGAGGTCCTGCAAGGCAAGTGGGGCAACGGCGCAGAGCGTAAAAAGCGGCTTGAAGCTGCCGGATATGACTACGCCGCCGTACAGAAAAAAGTAAATCAGCTTGCTTAAGAGATAAGGCCGGAGTCGTTCCCTCGTGGGACGGCTCCGGCCTTTTACTATTTGCGGTAGAAATGCAACAGAAAGTTCGCAGAATCCCGGCAGTTTTGCGCGCTCCCTTTTCTTACCAAACACGGTAAAATAATAATTGTCAAGGGGAAAACCTTGACAAAGAAAAGAGCCCCCGTTGTTCCAGCAACGAGAGCTCAGAAAGGAGGCTAATCATGGACGGCTACTATACCGACTACGGATTCATGGGCTTGGTAAATGGAGAGTACATGCTCTTCGCGACCGACACCGAGTACCTTGAATACGTAACTGACGACTAACCTCGTCCGCTCGAGAGCTCGGCCGGTCGCAAGACCGGCTGAGTTCAAGAGTGTTCATATATTATATCGCGTTCAGGCGAGAAAGTAAACCCCATAAGAACTGCATACTAAAATCAGTAAAACTCTGAGCACTTTGTCGGCTCCCGAAATCAGTAAAACGCGGCATAATAAATAATGTCAGGCGGCAATCCTGTCGAGGCTAAAATAAGAAGTCTGTTTTAAGCTGGAACAGCTCGCTATTGCAAATGCGTTTGTAATAGGAGCCAACGGGAACAGTAATCCTCAAGGGCTACGCTAAGACCAACCGCCTGACAACCAACTTCAAGGAGGACCTACGAATGCAACTCAATCGGACCTATCCGCTTAACGAAATGCTCAATGCTTTAACTGCCGCGAGCGATAACACCCGCGAGATTGCGGAGCAGCTTAAGGCTAAGGGCCGCCACATGCAGGTCTTCACTATCTTTGAGGCGGAGAACATGTTAAGCATGTCGCCCCATGCCCGTGTGACGCTGACTCGCCGAGAGAGCGAAAATCGCTGGACCGGTTATATGGAAACCAGTGCCTACGCTGACGGCCCGAAAACTCCGGTCGCAGTCAATCGCAGCGAGTACACGCTCTTGGCGAATGACGACTTTACTAAGTTTGAAATCATTATGTAAGGAGGCAACAATATGAAAGTTTACATCGTTCAAGTGATTCCAGAAGCGAGCCTCGGGAAAGTCAGTCAGGAAGGCTACTCGACCTTAGAAAAGGCGCAGGCCTTTGTCGAGAGCCGCTTCGACCGGCCGCAGCAGGTCTCGCCGTATCTTTACCGCACGGCAGATTTCACTGACTATCTCATTTACGAGGTTAATATCGTCTGAGAAAGATTCGCCCGTAAGGGCGTTTCTTTCGGGCTGATTACTTTAACACACTACTTTATTAAAGGAGGCAAATCAATGGCAAAAAGAGTCGGGAAAACTGACGACCAACCTTTTGTAAAGCTCTTCCGAGAGCTTACATACCGCTGGACTCCATGGGAGGTCTGGCAGGACTTCGTTACGATGTACGCTTGCGCTATCTCGAACGCAGTTGACAAGTCCCACTTTGAAAAGCGCGAGGAGCTCTATCTCAAGCGGATTCAGAAGTACAGCAAGAAGGAGCAAGAGATTTTTCCTCAGCTTGCTGCGGAAGTGGTCCTCGCTCTCGAGAAGAATCCGGAGCAGGACTTCCTCGGAAGTATCTTCATGGCACTTAGCCTCGGCAATGATTCCGGCGGGCAGTTCTTTACGCCCTATGATGTTTGCCGAATGATGGCTGAAATGACTTGCGACAACGTACTGCCGACTATTGAGGCGAAAGGTTATATCTCAATTAACGACTGCGCTTGCGGAGCCGGCGCTACTCTGATTGCCGGTGTTCACGCCGCAGCTAAGCAGATAAGCAAGGCGGGTCTGAACTGGCAGAATCACATTCTCGTGACCGCGCAGGACGTTGATTACACCGTGGCCTATATGTGTTATATCCAGCTCTCGCTTCTCGGCGTCGCCGGTTATATCAAAGTAGGCAACTCGCTTACCGAGCCCATGCGCTCGGATGACGCATTGGAGAACTACTGGTTTACGCCGATGTACTGCTCCGATGTATGGACTATCAGAAGGCTTCTCAAGGGCAGAACGCTCTTATAAGCAAATATATTTTTCAGGAGGTTTTTATTATGGCAACTATCACAACGAAAGAGACCCGCACCTTTAACTGGGCGAATCCGGGTACGCTCAAGGTCGGCGATGAAATCGTCGAGACTCTCAAGGACGGCCGCGAGGTCGTGTTCGTCGTCATGGACAACGGCGTTATCGGACTGAAGAATCTGCTCGGCTACCACTGCATGAATGAGGACTGGACCAACAAAGGCGGTTGGCTTGCCTGCGATATGCGTCGCTACCTCAACGAGGAAGTTATCGCGTTGCTCTCCGACGAGCTCGTCGCGGCTATCAAGCCCCGCAAGTTTGGCGAAGAGGAGGACAAGCTCTGGCTCTTCTCCGAGATGGAGGTCTTCGGCGAGCACGATTGGACCGAGAAAGACCCTGACCGCGGCTTCCAGTTCGAGTACTTCAAGGACCGCCGCAACCGTATCAAGGTCGACGAGGACGGAGATGCGGACTGGTGGTGGGAGCGTTCTCCTCATGGGAGCAACTCCGGCAGCTTCTGCTATGTGAACAGCAGCGGCAACGCGGGCATTAGCAGCGCCAACTGCGCCAGCGGCGTTTGCTTCGGCTTCTATATCTAATCATCAATCTATGAATCCGCGGGGCCTTGTGCCCCGCGGTGAAAGGAGAACGACACTTTGGGACTTAAAGATTTGCGGCTTGCGAAAGGCTACAGCCGCACCGAGCTGGCGAAAGTCAGCGGAATCCGCTATCAGAAAATCCGTGATATTGAGGTTGGTATCATCAAGCCTGAGAATATCACGCTCAAGACGGCTCTCAAGCTCGCGCAGGCTCTCGACTGCCAGCCTGAGGACCTGACAAAACCTGACAAGGAGGAAAGCGAATGATTATTGACGGAAAAGCTATCGCCGCTCAGGTAAAGGCTTCTCTGCAAGGCTCTGACGCAAAGCTCGCCGTTATCATGGTCGGCGACGACCCCGCTTCCTCGGTCTATGTCCGTAATAAGGAACGCGCTTGCGCCGAGGTCGGTATTCAATCCTGCTCTCGCAGGCTGCCGGCTACGGCGTCGACCGAAGAGGTCATTGCGTCTATTGCGGAGCTCAGCACATGGGCGGACGGTATTCTCGTACAGCTTCCTCTCCCGGAACACATTGACGAGAAGAAGGTACTCGGCGCGATACCACCGGAGAAAGACGTGGACTGCTTCCACCCCTATAATATCGGGAAGCTCTTGACCGGCGAGGCAGGTCTCAGACCCTGCACTCCGGCCGGAATCCTTCATCTACTGGGAGACGTAAGCGGAAAGCACTGCGTCATTGTCGGGCGCAGCAATATCGTAGGCAAGCCCCTTGCCCTTATGCTTCTGCAAGCTGACGCTACCGTTACCGTATGCCACTCTAAAACGCGAGACCTCGCGAGCCATACTCGTCAGGCTGACGTACTTATCTCGGCCGTCGGTAAGCCTCGCTTTATTACTGCCGATATGGTTAAGCCGGGCGCAGTCGTTATCGATGTCGGAATCAACCGGGACGAGAACGGTAAGCTCTGCGGGGACGTTGCTTTTGAGGAAGTCGCGGCAAAAGCGTCTGCGATTACCCCAGTGCCCGGCGGAGTGGGCCCGATGACCGTCGCCATGCTGATTAAGAACACCGTGTATGCGGCTTCTTACCAAAAGCGGTAGAACTGCAACGAAAAGTTCGCAGAATCCCGGCAGTTTTGCGCGCTCCCTTTTTCTACTGAACACGGTAAAATATAATTGTCAGTTGGAAAACACTGGGAATTACAAAGGAGGCAAACATAATGAAAGACATGAGCATTATCGCTAACAAGAAGATTATCAACAAGGAGACCAACGAGGTCCGTCTGGTCGTAAGCATTGACGAGGAGAATCGCAAGATTCACTCCGTACCTGTGGACGAGCCTAACGTTGAGCCGAGTATCATGGCGGCTGCAAGCTATGACCGCCGCTGGAAGCTCTACGAAGAGCCTGAGACCGAGGCTGCTGAGCCTGAGACCGCTGAGCCTGAAGTCAACCACGACGAGCCCATGAAAATGTCGGACGTCGTGACTAAGCTCGAGAGCCTGTTCGACATTCTGAATCGCGTCTACTTCGACAACGCGCTGCCGAAACCGGTCATCACCGTTCAGTCTACCCCTAAGGCCTACGGCCACTGCTCTACTAAGAAGATTTGGAAGAGCGAGAACGACGGCCAGTACGAAATCAACATCGGCGCCGAGTTCCTCAATCGTCCGTCTGCTAACACAGCCGCAACGATGTGTCACGAGATGGTCCATCTTTACTGCCTTGTGAACGAGATTCAGGACACTTGCCAGAAGGGCCGCTACCACAACAAGACCTTCAAGGCCGAGGCTGAGGCGAGAGACCTTGAAATCGGGTACGACCGTACCGTGGGCTTCTCCCACACAAATCCGACCGAGGCCTTCAAGAAGACCCTCGAGGACAATGGCTTCGTGCTTGAGGTCCCATTCGCCCGCGTTATGCCCGAGGAAAAAGCAAAGGCTGAACGCGAAAAGCCTCACCGCTACGTTTGCCCGGTCTGCGGACAGGAAGTTAAGACGACCGCCGACCTCAGCCTCATTTGTGGTATCTGCGAGGTCGCTATGGAGAGGGCTGATTAAAAGGACTCCAGAACAGCCCGTATCGCGTCCGAAGTTTTCAGAGGGTAAATCTAAGGGTCCCTAAGCTAAAACGCGATACGGGAGGTCTGGGGCTTGCCCGGGGAGGTTTATATGAGAGACGAAGAGTACCTCTTCAAAGAAGATGTACGAGAAAAGGCGATAACGGCTCGGAGCGCTAAGAAGCGTGCCAGCCATAGCGGTTGCCGCCTACCGCAATACACGGCAAAGGAGATGAGAGAAATGAGCGGTCCTACCTACACGCTCAACCTGAAAAAGCGTATCACTTACGCAGAGTTCAAGGCCCTTCCCGAGGGCTTGCAGAAGAGCTATGTGCAGAACATCGTTGACAAGTACCGTGTCGGCCCTTCGGCACTTGCCGAGCTTATGGGCGCGAACGCCGGTGCGGTCGGCGTTTACCTGAGCAAGAGAGGCTTTTCCTTCAAGCGAGGTTTTCAGCCTACGAAGGACGACCTCGAGAGATTCCGAGAGGACTACGGTATCAGCGCGAATGCGCCGACAAAAAAAATAACTTTGGAGAACTTCTCGTTCTGCTTCTCCGGAGCCTTCAGCGCGGCGAGCTTTGTAAAGCAAATCAAGGCCTTCGTCCCCGAAGGACAGCTCCTGCGGGTCTCCGTAGCAGTCGAGGTAGTCGAGCCCGAGCCCTCTGCTACTGAGCCTGCTACCGAAGAAAGTCCTTGATTTGCAAGGCTTTTGGCTATCTGGTAGTACTGGTAGTTCGTAAAAACTGAAAAGATTTTTCCAAAAAGTAAAGGGACTCAAAGCGCAATCTCGTCGCTCCCTCGTATTACATGTATATATAAGGAAAATTCGTTAAAACGGACTACCAACTACCAAAAGAAAAAGGACAGGCTTAAAGCCTATCCTTAATCTGGGTCGCAAGTACGAAACCATAAGGCAAGACGACTATCGTCACCTCAGGGGTTCGACCTGCGATTAAATTGGTGGAGCTGACGAGTCCCTCGTCGAACTCGCCGCCCTCGATGTTTAAGAGGTCCGCCGACTTGAGTTTTCCGTCTTCGCTACTGATATTAAAGTAGATAAGAAGCCGGTCATCATATAAGTAGACCTCTGAAACAAAGTCAGAGATGATTCTCCGACGGTAGTCCTGCTCGGACTCTCCCGGGTATGGCTCAAGGTGTTTCATTAACGCAAAGAGAATCTGGTCCTCCGTAAACGCGAGACGCTTGCCCTTGAGGAAGCTAATCTCTCCCAGAATGACCGCTTGCTCGTTCTCGAGTTCCTGCAGGCGCGCAGGTAAGGTCTGCGTCGCTGCTCCTGACTCGATAGCCCGCAGCACGTTCGCAATAGACTTCTTATTGTCTGCCAGCTTCTTCTCGTAGAAGGCAATCTCCGAGGCGGTATCGTTTTGGCGCTCTTGCGCCGCGTGTACCTTCCTCGCGAGCTCTTCGAGAACTTCCTCTTGAAGGATATAGCGGACAGTGAAGTCGACCACGGCGCGCTCAAGGCGGTCGCGTGAGACCTGCTTCTTATCGCAAGTCTTATTCTTGCCGCGAGTGTTCCCACAATAATAGTAGTACCACTTGTTCCCGCTCTTGCCTGTACCACTGACTCCCTGCATTGGTCCTTTGCAATGACCGCAGAAGAGTCTACCGGCTAAAAGGTATTCAGCCTTTGGCGACTTCGGGGCCTTGCGAGTGCGCCGGCGTTCCATTTCGGCCTGAGCGAGGTTAAAAGTGTCCTTCGATATAATCGCAGGCATGCCGCCTTCAACGACTATATCGTGGTACCGGTGCTCGCCTATGTACTTTCGGTTTTTAATGATTCGGTTGATACTGTTCTTGTTGAAGGGCTTGCCCTGAGCGGTACGCAGCCCACGGCTGTTCAGGAGCTCACAGATGGCCGCATTTGATTCGCCCTTAATGTACTGCTCAAAAATTGTTTGAACAGTCTGGGCTGATTCTGGGTCTATCTGGAAGTGCTTCTGCTCGTCAACCCGATACCCGAGCGGTCTCCCGCTTCCGGTGCTCTGGCACTTCAAAGCGCTCTCGTGCATTCCCCGCTTGATTTTCTGAGCGAGCTCTGCCGAGTAGTATTCTGCAAGGCCTTCCATAAGGCTCTCGAGGATAATGCCCTCGGGCCCGTCCGGTATCGCTTCGGCAGCGTAAAAGATTTGGATTCCGTTCCTCTTGAGCTCCCGCTTATAAACGGCGCTGTCGTATTTGTTCCGGGCAAAGCGGTCCGTCTTATAGACGACCACCGCCTCGAACTTCTTGCGTTTGGCGTCTGCAATGAGCCTTTGGAACTCCGGTCGCTCGTCTGTGCGGCCTGAGATATGACGGTCGCAGTATGTGTCGATAATGGTAAGCCCTCGCTGCTTACAAAAGTCGGTGCAGACTCTAAGCTGCCCTTCGATACTCTGGTCGGTCTGTCTCGGGCCGGCAGAATACCGAGCGTAAATTACTGTATTCATGTGACCCTCCTAAAAATTTCGTCGTTATGGTACTCCAGAAACTCTCTACGCGGCGGAAATCGGGGGGGGGGGGTAAAACCATTCCGTCAAGAGAAGCCAGCCAGCGGGCTGTAAAAGCGTCCTGAGGGCTATCTAAAATTATCGGAGAAACATAGATTTTCATGGAAGGAGTGATAGTTATAAGGCCTCGGTCGAAGGCTTTATCATAAAAAGTATTGAGGCAAATCCCGTTGTCGGGGCTGACTCGGTCCGTCTCGCTTCGGCATTGCGAGTACGGTTTTATATGACTTGCAACGAGCATTTGCGGCAGCGCGCAGCCGGATATAAAGCACCGGTCGTCGTAAGCCGCGAGCACCGCCTGCTTGAAGAAGTGTCGTTCCCGCGATACTTTTCCGTGATTCGTCAGAGACGAGAGCGGCTTTGCTCCTTGCAAAGGTGAAGAGTCAAAGATAGCGAGACCCGTCAAGGTCTCCGCCTCAAGACTCAGAGAGCCCCAGTCGTGTTTGAACTCCTCGTAAATCATTCGGTCCGCCTTCGCTACGTTCTTAAGCCCAGAGGAAACCTTCGGGTCTATGTACCGGAAGTTCCGCATGCGCATTACGATAGAAGCGACCGAGTGAGGAATAATCTCGGCGACCTGCTGAATGACTTTGTTGCTGGGATTGATTTTCCCGAGAGGAGTAACGCAGTAAAGGGCATAGGCGATAATTATGTCCTCTCTGCTCCACGCGTTCATTGATTCTGCTCCTCGTCTAAGCGGATGGCTGTCATAAGCAGCTCCATACGCCGCTTGACATCGAGTCCGGAGAAAATACGCAGAAGCTCCGCTTCCTCTTTGGAGCGCTGCTGCTCTAAGTGAATCTCACCGGAGTTCTGGCCTATAACGCCGTTATTGGTCCCCACCGTTCCGACGTTTACGCTGTTATCGGTCCACCCCATCAAGTAGTCGACTGACGTTCCGAGAGCGTTCGAGAGCTTCTGCATTTTATCGGTACGAAGTGTTTTGATGTAGCCCGTTTCCCATTTGCGGACCGTGCTCGCACCGACGCCGACCATATCGCCGAGCTCCTGCAGAGTGTACCCTTTCTCTGTTCTGAGATAATGTATTCTATCGCCTAAAGTCATTAAGACCGCCTCCCTTGAAAAAGTTTACTCTTATTATAACACGCATTTGTCTTAAAGTGAATGCTTTTGCTTAAAATTCACAAAAATTTTCCAAAAGGCTATTTACAAATCCAAAAGGACACGGTATAATAAATTTGTCCTTTGGGACAACCGGTAGTGCCTACGAGGAAAAATCTCAAGGAAAGGAGACAGTATATCGTACGGTTGAAACTCGAATGTTGAGGGCCCACATGACCCTGAAAGGCGTTACTACGAAGGACCTTGCGGACGCGCAGGGCTGGAGTATGAGCACAGCCTACCGTAAGATTACGGGCAAAGTTGCCTTCACGGTACCTGAAGTGCAGCTCTGTAAGGAGCTCCTTGATTTGGACGCTCCTACGACGAACGCAATTTTTTTTGCGGCTGATTTGTCCTAAAAGACAAAATGCGGTCAACGCTCGCCGAAACCGCTCTTGCAAGAGAGAATCTTATGCTTGACCGACTAAGCGCTGCGGTCAATGCGTTTTACGAAAATCCACAAAATATGCAAGCCTATTTGGCTTGGAAGAAAAACAAGGAGGCAAAACAAAATGAAAATCACCGTAACAATGGAACTGACTCAGGAAAACCTGAGCAAGCTGAGAGCCCTGCTCCCTGATACCGAGATTCCCGGTCAGGTAAGTATGTTCGACTCCCCTTCGGAAAAGCCCGTCGAGGCCCCTAAGACTGAGACACCCGCTCCTAAAGCTGAGACTCCGAAAACTGAGACTCCGAAAACTGAGGACAAGCCTATCACGAAGACCGACATCCGCGCCGTCGCCCTGAAGCTCTCCAAAGCCGGCAAGCAGAAAGAGCTCGCCGACATCTTTGCGAAGTTCGGTTGCAAGAAGCTCTCCGACTTCGACAGCCGCACGGAAGACTATCCGGCGCTTATGAAAGAGCTGGTGAGTGTCAATGGCTAAGCACGCACTACTTTCCGCAAGCGGTGCTCACCGCTGGCTCGAGTGCACGCCGAGCGCGCTGCTTGAGCTTCAATTTCCTCAGACTACGAGCGAGTACGCCGAAGAGGGTACCGCCGCGCATGAGCTCTGTGAGCTGACTGCCCGCTACTTCCTCGGCGAGGTCTCCGAGATGGACTTCGAGAATCGCCGTGATGAATTGGCAAAAGGTCCTTACTACAATGCTGAAATGCAGGAATGCGCAAATGACTACGCAAGATTTGTCGCTGAAAAGACCAAAGCTGCGCAAGAGTCCTGCGAGGACGCGTTTACCGAGCTTGAGGTAAGAGTCGACTTCTCGAAGTATGTCAAGGACGGCTTCGGCACCGGCGACTGTATTATCGTCGCTGACAAGATCCTCGAAATCGTGGACTTTAAGTACGGTAAGGGCGTTCGTGTCGAGGTGACCGGTAACCCGCAGATGAGACTTTATGCTCTCGGCGCCCTTCTCAAGTACAACACGCTTTTCGACATCGACTCCGTTCGCATGACGATTTTCCAGCCTCGTCTCTCCGGTGTTCAGAGTTCCGACGAAATCACTGTCAAGGAGCTGCTCGAGTGGGCTGAGAAGTATGTCAAGCCTCGCGCTAAGCTGGCCTATAAGGGCGAAGGCGAGTTCGCGCCGTCCGAAGAGACCTGCAAGTTCTGCCGAGCGAAGGCTCAGTGCAAAGCGAGAGCCGACAAGAATCTTAAGCTCTTTGACGAGGCTCCGGACGCTATGCTCCTGACTCCTGAAGAGGCGGGCGCGATTCTCGAAAAGGCTTCGGACATTCAGGCATGGCTTGCAGACCTTGAGGGCCTTGTGTCCTCTACTCTGCTCAGCGGTCAGCCTGTTACCGGCTGGAAGATGGTCGAGGGTCGCAGCAATCGCAAGTTTGCGGACGAGCTGAAAGTCGTGGAGGCTATGAAGTCCGCAGGCTATGACGAGAGTCTGCTCTACGAGCGCAAGCTGATTACCCTGACGCAGATGGAGAAGGACTTCGGTAAGAAGGCCGTGGCAGAAACGCTCGGCGAGCTTATCGTCAAGCCTCAGGGCAAGCCTACTCTGGCTCCTGCGAAGGACAAGCGTCCTGAGTTCAAGCCTGAGGAACAGCTTCTCGCTGAGTTCGATAAGTAAGGAGGTCTCGTTATGACGGAAGCGGCAAGACGCAGAACGCGGGCGAGAATCCGCCTTATCAAAATCCAGTGGCTCCTCATTCTGGCGCTCATTGTCGCCTTGATTATCTCGTTCGTTACGAGACCGAGCGCTTCCGTTCCTGATGAGCCTGAGACTTTACCCATCCGGGTAGAGGCTCCCGAGCCGATTACCGAGACCGCCGCGCCGGAGCCTGAGCTTATTGAGCTCGGCGAGTTCAAGACTACCGCCTATTGCACTTGCGTTAAGTGCTGCGGTATCTGGAGCGCGGAACACCCCTCTCGGGTCGGTACCGATTACGTGCAGCGAACAAAGAGCGGCACGATTCCGACCGCAGACCGCACGGTCTCGGTTGACCCTGATGTGATACCTCTCGGAACGGTCCTCATTATCGACGGCCACGAGTACATAGCCGAAGATACGGGAAGCGCCGTTAAGGGAAATGTTATCGACATCTATTTTGACTCACATGAGCTCGCCGTCGAGTACGGCGTTCAGATGAAAACTATTTATATTAAAGGAGATTGATACTATGTCTACTCAAATCACTACTGGTAAGGTCCGTTTTTCCTACTGCAACCTCTTCACCCCTCGCGCCGTTCAGGAAGGCGCTACGCCGAAGTACAGCGTTACCCTCCTGATTCCGAAGAGCGACAAGGCCACCATGCAGAAAATCAAGGCTGCTATGGAAGAGGCTAAGCAGAAGTTCATGGCAAGCAACAGCGGCAAGAAGCTGCCCGCCAACCTCAAGAGCACGCTGCACGACGGCGACGGCGAGCGCCCGAACGGCGGCGAGTTCGGCGAAGAGTGCAAGGGCTGCTACGTTATCACCGTCAGCTCCAACAACAAGCCCGTTCTCGTTCATGCGGACAAGACTCCGCTGACTGACCCTCAGGAGCTCTACTCCGGCTGCTACGGCCGCGCAATCATCAACTTCTACGTGTATGACACGCAGGGCAACAAGGGTATCTCTGCCGGCCTCAACGGTATCATGAAGCTCTACGACGGCGAGCCTCTGGGCGGCGGCGTTGTTACGGATTCCGATTGGGACGATGGCTGGGAAGACGAGGACGAGAGCGACGACCTCCTCGGTTAAGCGTATGCTCCGGCGCGTTCGTCTCGGATTTGCTGAGGCGAACGCCGTCCGGAGGAAGGAGGCAATATGAGAACATTAGCAATCGATATAGAGACCTACAGCTCGGTCTCTCTGCAAAAGTGCGGCGTCTACGCCTACGCCCAGAGCCCCGATTTTGAGATTCTCCTCTTCGGGTACGCTTGGGACGACGGCCCGGTCGAGGTTATCGACCTTGCCAGAGGCGAGAGCCTGCCTGAGGAGCTCCAGAACGCTCTGTATGACCCCGAAATCCTGAAGACAGCATTCAATGTGTCTTTTGAACGGACTTGTCTGAGCGCGTTTATGGGCCGCGTGACACCGCCCGAGCAATGGAGCTGCACTGCAGTCATGGCCCGAGAGCTGGGCCTGCCCAGTAGCTTGGAAGCTGTCGGCGAGGTTATCGGACTTCCCGAGGACAAGCAGAAGTCTAAGACCGGCCGGGCGCTTATCCGTTACTTCTCGATACCTTGCAAGCCTACGAAGACGAACGGCAACCGGACTCGCAACCTTCCTGAGCACGACCCTGACCGTTGGGCTATCTACGTTGAGTACAACCGTCAGGACGTCGTCTCGGAACGGGCTATCCGGCAGAAGCTCTCTCGCTTCCCGGTGTACGAGAAGGAACAACCTCTCTGGATTCACGACCAGCATATTAACGACCGCGGCGTCGGCGTGGACCTTAACCTCGCGGAGCACGCGGTCGAGATTGACGCCGTTATCAAGGCGAGACTTCTCGAGCAGGCTAAGGAGCTTACGGGCCTTGAAAACCCGAAGAGCACCGCGCAGCTCAAAAGCTGGATTGAGGACACTGCGGGTATTGAGGTCGAGAGCCTCAACAAGAAGAGTATCGCCGGCGTAAGAGCTGACGCCGACTGCGACGCGGTGGACCGTATGCTCGACATCAGAGCGGGTCTTGCAAAGACCTCAACTGAAAAATACAACGCCATGCTCCGCACGGCTTGCCCGGACGGTCGCATTCGAGGTCTGACCCAGTTCTACGGCGCGGCGCGTACCGGTCGATGGGCCGGCCGCCTCGTGCAAATGCAGAACTTGCCGCAGAACAAAATGCCGGACCGCGACCTCGATACCGCAAGACAGCTCGTTGAGGTCGGGGACCTCGAGACCCTTGAAATGCTCTTTGACGACATTTCCGGGACCCTCTCGCAGCTTATCCGCACGGCCTTTATTCCGAGACCCGGCTATCGCTTCATCGTGTCTGACTTCTCCGCTATTGAGGCCCGCGTTATCGCGTGGCTCGCAAGCGAAGAGTGGCGCATGGAGGTTTTCAAGACCCACGGCAAAATCTATGAGGCTTCCGCCGAGCAGATGTTCCACCTTCCGAAGGGCTCCGTCAAGAAGGGCGACCCTATGCGGCAGAAAGGAAAAATCGCTGAGCTTGCGCTCGGCTACGGCGGCAGCGTCGGCGCTCTGAAATCTATGGGCGCTCTCGAGATGGGGCTTGAAGAATCTGAACTGAAACCGCTCGTTAATAGTTGGCGTGCCGCTAATCCTGCCATCACTAAGTTGTGGTGGGACACGGACGCCGCCGCGCGCAGGACCATTCAGACGAAGGCACCTACTAAGCTGCCTTTCGGCATGGGCTTCTACAAGCAAGGACCTCTCCTCAAGCTGAGACTTCCGAACGGCCGTGAGCTGAGCTACGTAAAGCCCAGAATTGACGACGACAGTATCACCTATGAGGGCACAATTCAGTCTTCGGGCGGTTGGGGTCGTATCGAGTCCTACGGTCCGAAACTCGTGGAGAACATTGTTCAGGCTACGGCTCGGGACTGCCTTGCGGTTGCCATTGACCGTTTAGAGCGGGCCGGTTTTCCGGTCGTGTTCCATGTTCACGACGAAGTTATCTGCGAGGTACCTATCGGCGTAAGCTCTGCCGAGGAAATCAGCAAAATCATGTCGGAGCCCATCGAGTGGGCGACCGGCTTACCGCTCAAGGCCGACGCCTATGAGTGTGAATACTATAGAAAGGACTAACCGCTATGAAGATAGACGTATTTAATAAGGTCGTCAAAGAGCAGCTTCTTATCTGCGAGCACCTGCTTACCGGCAAGGGCCATGAGTATGCCCCTGACGCCGTAGACGAGAGCAATATCGACCGCCTTGCGCACTTCAAGAAGGCTGCCGCGATTATCGACGGCACCCCGAAAGAGGCTCTGCTCGGTATGCTGACAAAGCACCTCGTCTCTATCTCGGATATGTGCACCGACGGCCGCAGCTACTCTCTGGACCGCTGGACCGAGAAAATCACGGACAGCATTAACTACCTGCTCCTGCTCAAGGCATTGGTCGAAGAGGAGGCGAACGGCAATGGATAAAATCAAAGTCGCGGTCCTCAATCCGACCGCAATCAGCGAGGCCGAGAAGATGATGGTCTGCGCAGCACGCTTGACGCAGCGCGGGCACACGGTCAAAGACCTCTCCGACTTCCTCGCTCTCTATGATAAAGAGTACACCGAGAAAACGGCTAAGGTTATGACCCAGCTTCCGCACCCTACGATTCAGAAGTTCGCAGTCATCAATGCTGTAATTGTTGGGGCGTCAAGGAGATTCCTCGCCCAGATTACGAGGCACCAGAACGAGGTCAAGTTCATGTCTGCGTCGCTGCAGTACAGCGACTACTCGAACGAGGCCGACTTCGTTGTTCCTTACGAACTGCTTGACAGTCAAATGCGTTTCTCCTACCTCTCCCAGTGTCAGGACGCTATGCGGAAGTACAAGCTCCTCGTCGAGTATGGCGTGGATAATGACTCCGCTGGCTATCTGGCACCGCAAGGCCTGAGAAACGTTCTGATTATCAGCGCGACGCCTTATCAGTGGAAACACATGATAAGTCAGAGAACTTGTCGGCGTAATACCGCCGAGACCCGCTACGTTATGCTCCGCCTTTGGGAAGAGCTCTACGAGCTGGCTCCGGCTCTCTTCTCTCCTGAGACGACCGGCCCTTTCTGCATGAAGGGCAAGTGCCTTGAAGGGAAGATGGCTTGCGGAACCCCGCTGACGTCCGACCTTACGCCGCACGATATTCTCGAGCGGGATTTTCCGCTCTGTATGGAGGTGCGAGATGAAGATTAAGCTGATTGACTTCAACGGCCCTGCTCCTGTACGAGCGCATGATAACGACGCCGGCGCGGATGTGTTCAGCCCCAGAGACCAGACCATTTATCCGGGGCAGGTTTACAAGCTGCCTCTCGGCTTCGGTCTGGAACTGCCTGACGGCTATGTGGGGTACATATTTCCTCGCAGCAGTCTGAGCGCTCGCGGTATCGTGTGCGAGCTTCCACCCATCGACTCCGGGTACCGCGGAGAAGTTCATGCTATCGTCTCGAATGTTGGGGGCGACGGCTATGACATCAAGAAGGGCGACCGTATTGGCCAGCTTGTGATTATGCCGGTCGTTATCCCTGAGTTCACCTATGACGAGGGCGCTGCTCGAGGGTCTGGGGCCTTCGGTAGCAGCGGAAGATAGTCGTGCGGGTAAAAAAGGCGGGCGGTAAAGTTTACGGCGCTGACTTTACCGCCGCCGAGCGCAAGGCTATGAATCTCGAAATCCAGAGACAGCTTGCAGAGTACAGCCGTAAACACGCGAACGAAATCGACGCCATTATACTTTGGCAGTTACACGCGCAGTACGGCTTCGGCGAGAAGCGTCTGAGACGGTTTTACGACCGTTTCAAGGCTGAGTATTTCGACCTTATTAAAAGGTATGAAATGGACGAGGACGACAATATCTGGCTCAATACCTACAAGCTGAAGGAAATCGGCGTCGACATCGAATCTTGGAATCGGGACGGTGAGACTGAATGAGAATAGACAAAGACAACTACTATCTGAATATCGCAAAAGCCGTCGCGGCCCGTTCTACCTGCCTTCGCAGGCAGTACGGGGCCGTGATTGTCGCAGACGACGAAATCATCGCGACCGGCTATAACGGCGCGCCGAGAGGCGAGGCCAACTGCTGCGACGTCGGGAAGTGCTATTGCCGAGAGCATTCCACTCCTATCGACGAGCACGCAGCTCGCCACGGGGACCAGTACGGGACCTGCGTCGCCGTTCACGCCGAGCAGAACGCGATTATCAGCGCGCCGAGGCGGTCAATGCGGGGTGCTACCCTTTACCTCGCATGCCTCGATGAAACCATTGACCCCGCTCCGTGTAATATCTGCGACCGCATGATTAAGAACGCGGGTATCACGAGAGTAGTAACGAGAGCCGGTACCTTTTAATGCCGACTCTTCAATACGACGGCTTGATAACGATTGCGACGGGTAGCTCGCGGCGTTCGGCAAGCTGGAAAACTAAAGAAATGCTCTGGTCTGAGTTCGTTGATAAACTCGGCCGTGTGACCCGGACGCAGGAGACCCAGCAAGAGTACTTCCGTATGCCGAAGGAAGAGCGCGATAACGCGAAGGACGTCGGCGGCTTTGTCGGCGGTACCTTAAAGGGCGGCCGCCGTAAAATCGACGCCGTACTGCAGCGCCGGCTCATCACGCTCGACATGGACTCTATCACGGCCGGCGAAGACCCTTGGCCTACGGTCGAGCTGATTCTGGGCTGCGCTGCGGTGCTCTACAGCACGCACAGCCACACGGCGAAAGCCCCGAGGCTGCGCCTTGTGCTTCCTCTCTCGAGGCCTGTGTCTCCTGAGGAGTACGAGGCTATCGCCCGCAGGATTGCAGGTGACATCGGTATTGACATGTGCGACGACACCACCTACGAGCCCCATCGGCTCATGTACTGGGCGAGCGCTTCCTCTGATGGCGAGTTCCGCTATGAGGTGCAGGACGGCCCGTGGTTAGACGCCGACGAGCAGCTCGCAAGGTACGCGGACTGGAAGGACCCGACTCAGTGGCCCGTATCGAGCAGGAAGTCCGGCACGATTCGGC
>ERZ808258.306-NODE-306-length-21293-cov-3.589604_pt1 | contig 21293 bp, 16 predicted proteins | sample MGYA00521280_ERZ808258 | MGnify/ENA primary metagenome ERZ808258 (study PRJEB31516, sample SAMN03275585) | gut metagenome | biome: mammalia-associated habitat; material: feces | host: Papio cynocephalus | place: Kenya | collected 2012-07-19 ...
CGCAAAGAAATCTTGATGTTTCTGCTCCAAGTAATCGAGTTGGCCGCTTTCAATGAGATCCGCCAACTGGTTATCAATGGCCGAAACGGCATCCGTCTTGCAACTGTAGATTAAACTGCAAAAGCCCTTTCTTAAAACAAATAGGTATTTGCTGAAATTCATGATAACTTGAGTTTAGTGGTCAAAATGTTTATTCCGTAACCGATGTAGCCGTCCAAGCCAAAATCCCAATAGGCCTCGTCTTTAGGCAGGCAAGTCGGCAACTTGTAGATATCTTTGATGTCGCATGTCGTCGTGCCCCATGATGTCTTGTTGTATAAGCTCATAATATCCATGGCAAACTGCTTTCGATAATTCAGTCTTGCGTAAGCGGAAGTCTCTCGCCATTTGTTGCAAGTCTTCCTCAATGCTGAGATGACGTGTTCTGAAAGACCATGGCCAAGATGGTGCCTTCGGCAGCAACCTAAACGTGAATAGCAATATAAAGCCAATTCACTGATTATTTCCACATCATTCACCTGTCTTGGGTCGATGATATTGATATTATCGTCTATCTGACGCAAGAATTCCTTAGTCTCGTAGCTTGACAGAATACCTAAATCCGTAAGGTAACACATTGACCATCCGATGCCCATCATTCCGTTGTCGAATGAAAGGGGCAAACCTTCTTGGGCATAATAAGTTTGCAAGTCATGCAGGATCGAGCGTGCTTTCCCGATGTATGCTTTGTCTTGCGTGCATTTGTAGTACAGGCCAAACAAGAGTGCGGTGCCCGTTAGACCATTGCGCAAGCCATAATTGTGAATGTCTTTCTCAGCATTTTCCGCGAGCCTCAATATGTCGTCCATCCTGCCATATCCCGCATCCAAAAGGTTCTGCGCATCTTTGGAGATGATGTGGTTCATGTCCATGACCTTTCCCACTTTATCCATGTCGAAGTGCTTGGCATAATAGCGTTTCAGCGAGGCTATGAGACTCTTGTTCTTCTCCAAAAGAGTAGTGGCGTGATTGAAATATCGCACACCTTGGATTTTTGCAGACAGGTTTACCTTGCACTGGAGAGAAGTGTGGAAGAGCGTTTCGGAGATGAGCAAGTGGTTGTAAACATACGTGCTATAGGCCCTGAGGCTGCCAGAGTTCTCCTTATATATATGTCCCACCACAATTTGGTCTAACAATCTGCATTGTCCGCCGCTCAGCCAAGCTTTTAGGCTCAAGTAGGGTTCTTCGCTCCCATATCCCAACAAGCCTTCCAAGCCTTTAAGCTCTCTCCAATAGCTTACAGACGAGGCGTAGGAAGCACCCAATACGCAAGGAATGATTCCCTGCTTAATTGTGGCCTTGTGAGGATTGCAATTCCAACGAACAGCAGGAATAAGTGTGTCAAGTCCCATGTGCAAATAAGCCCCATACGCATGTGCGCTATCCTTCTCTCGCACAATGCCGTCTTGCTTGGATAGCACTTTTGTTTGGCAACAGAGCAACTGGCGCTGGCTTTTGTTAAGTTCGTCAAGGATGATTTGGTGCCAATTCTGCTGATAGAACCGCATGTGGGCATCGAAAATGATGAAGTATTCCGTCTCACACAGCCTGACACCTTTTTCCTTGGAGCCGGCAGGGCCAATGCGCTTGTTGTTTCTTACGTATCGGGCGTCATACCTCAGCGCTATTTTCTCATAGTCAAACTGGTCGCAAGAACAATCATCCACCACCGTGATCAGCACATGCCGCCCTACTGTGTCGCGAATGCTCTTTAATGTGTTTTCCAATTCTTCACCTTCATTATAACAGGGAATGATGGCGGTCAAAGTCTTCCCTTTGGGACGATGGGTGTAAGATGGTATTTCTTGCGCCATGTCGTCGACGATTTTGGATGCGATCCAACGGTGAATAGCGTTTGAGGCTATCTGCTGTTCACGCTTCTTTACACTGGTGACTTGCGAGTTGCTGGTTCGGTATCTCGTCATCATGGCATCCAGGTTCCTGATTCTAAGCCCACAATCAGCAGCCTCCGCCCAAAGCCCATAATCTTCGGCGTAGATGTTTTCCTTGCGATAGCGAAGGCGGTCGGGCATCATGATATCGTCGCTGTCCATTCGGGCGATGTACTTGCCCTTGGCTTGGGAAAGCAAGAGGTTGCTGGAGGCTATATAATCATGGTGGTTATTTACCAACTTGATGCGTTGGTCATCATACGACTTGATGATTTCGCTCGTGTCGTCCGTAGAACCATCATCCACGATGAGCAGTTCAAAGTCGTGAAACGTCTGGCACAAGATGCTGTCCAAACATTCCTTGATGTGCGCTGTGGCATTGTAGACGGGCATAACGACCGATACGGGCACGTTGTTCATAGGCGGTTAGGTTTAGTTAATTCTTTAATTGGTTTTTAATTTGAGTTTTGACTTTTCTTAATCATTTGCAAATATATGTTTTTTTTTAAAAGGATGCAAGATTCTTTTGAGATTTTTTCCATATTTTTAAAATGTTGCAAACGATAGGAAAGGGGCGGAATAGGTGTAAGGTGGTAATTTATAGAACCCACCGTAAAAGAGAAATGTTCGCAAGAAATCATAATTCTTGCTTGTTAACATGTGGAAAATGATTAACTTTGCCGAACAACAGAAAAACATAGCGCTTTGGTGTAATTTAATAAAGTAAACGTTAAAAAAACAATGAGCTCAAAAGTGAAGGGTTATGTGGCTGGTGTGCTGGCTGCCATCTTCTATGGCACCAATCCGCTGGGCACGCTTTATTTGTATCAAGACGGCATCAGCTCCGGATCGGTCCTGTTTTACCGGTATGCGCTGGCCCTGGTTTTCTTTGCCGCATGGATGGCGCTACGGGGCGAGGGCTTTCGCGTGAGGTGGGGACATGCCGTTCGCTTCATCGTGCTGGGTAGCTTGTTTGGTCTTTCGTCCACCACGCTCTATGTCAGTTTCCACTACATGGACGCTGGCATTGCATCGACCATACTCTTCAGTTACCCTATCATGACCGCTGTGCTGATGGTGGCCTTCTTCCATGAGCACGTCACGTGGCCCACGGCGCTGTCCATCACCTTGGCAACGCTGGGCATCGGGCTGCTCTATCGGGGCGACGGTAGCACCACGCTGTCGGCCGTCGGCGTGGCGCTGGTGTTGCTGTCTTCGTTGCTCTACGCCCTCTACATTATCGCAGTGAACCAATGGACCACAACCTATTCGCCCGTGAAGTTCACCTTCTGGATTGTGTTGGGCGGCCTGCTTTCCATCCTCGCCTTCTCGCTGGCGTCGGGCAATCCGTTGCAGTGGCTTCATGGCGCGCGCCAGTGGGGCTGCGCCGTGCAGCTGGCCCTGTTGCCCACGGTACTGAGCCTTTTCTTCATGAACATAGCCATCAAGAACATTGGCAGCACCCCGTCGGCCATCATGGGCGCGCTGGAGCCCGTCACGGCCGTGTTCATCGGATGCCTCGTCTTCGCGGAGAGTTTCTCGTTGCGCCTTGCCATAGGCATCGTGCTCATCCTCTCGGCTGTCATCCTCATCATCGTGGCGCGCAGTGACGGCAAGCCCGAGGGCGACAGCCGCAAACAGCGCCGCCTGCGCTTTGCGCCTCCGCGCCTGCGTTTCCCCTTCCATCGCAACAAGGAATAAATCTCTGGGCAGAGAGCGTAAACGGTAGCGCCAAACGACCAATCCCCCTCCTCCGCGTGTCTTGCGGAAGAGGGGGATTGGTGCTGTATTTTTGGGGGCTTGTGGTCAGATGAAAAGATAGGCCAAGACGAGTCCTGTGGTGCACAAGAGGTTGAGGCAGAGCCCCACAAGTGGTATGATCCAGCGGTCGCGCATCACCTCGTCGGCCTCCGCCTGGTCGGCCAGGCTGATGGGCTGGCGCATCATCTTGCGCAGCGAGAAGGTCACGCCCACTGCGGAGAACACCAGGGCGGCGCTCCAGATCCACATGCCGGCGTGATGGCCGCCGATGTAGCTCGACAGGCCCACCCACAGCGCCACACCGATGGCCAGGACCATGGAGCAGAGCGTGGCCAGTTCCAGTTTGCGGGCGAGGTCGCTGAGCCCCAGCGTCACCTCCACGCGAGGCCCCAGCTGGAGGTCGGGCGTCAAGTGTGCGGCCTGCTTGATCTGCTGGTTGAAGTACCACTTCGCCAGAAACAAAAGCGCCAGGAATGCCAAGCCTGCATATACCAGCAACGTGCTGACATCACCGAGGCAGAAGCCGATGTAGGCCAGGCAGAGGCAGCAGTTCTGCAGGCGGATCTTCCAGATGTAGAGCGCATACTGCTGAAGGTTGGTGTACTCGTCGGTGTCAAGGCTGTCCTCGGGGTGTTCGCCCCGAGCAGCATTTCGGACAAAGACAACCGCACCCAGGGCCAGGATGGCCAGCTCCAGGTAAAAGTGAAAAGTGTGAGCCTGGTCGTGGTCGCACAGCCGTACGATGGCCACGAGCACCAGGACGGCCGCGAAGAATGAGTTGAGCAGACGGCCTGCGAGGGTGGGGTGCACCACGACCGGACGTTTCTTGTCGCCAGTGGGCGTGATGTGACGGGTGTCAAGTATCAGTTGTTTCATGTCAAGTTTGTGTTGTCTTCTGTACCTTTTCCAGTCTCGTCGGTAGATGGAGGTGCCGATGGGGCATGCTTGGGCAGCCGGCGGTTGCGTCGTAAGGCATCAGCAATGATCCATTGCAGTTGGCCGTTGGTGGACCGAAACTCGTCGGCAGCCCATTTCTCCACCGCCTGCATCGTGGCGGCATCGAGCCTGAGCACAAAACTCTTGGTAGTTTTAACCATTGTTGGATGCAGGTGTTTTTACATGTTCAGCGTGCCGGTGTTGACCACGGGCTGTGCGGAGTCGTCGCCGCAGAGCACCACCAGGAGGTTGGACACCATCGTCGCCTTCTTGTCGTCGTCGAGCTCCACCACCTGCTCGGCCGAGAGCTTGTCAAGCGCCATCTTCACCATGCCGACGGCCCCCTCTACGATCTTCTCGCGAGCGGCGATGATGGCATCGGCCTGCTGACGGCGCAGCATCACGGCTGCGATCTCGGGCGCGTAGGCCAGGTAGTTGATGCGGGCCTCCACAATCTCGATGCCCGCCATGTCGAGCCGTTCGGTCAGGCGCTCCTCCAGCTGCTTGTTGATCACGTCGCCACCGCCGCGTAGCGTCACCTCGTCGCTGGTCTCATTGTTATCGTATGAGTAAAGGCCGGCCACCTGGCGGAGCGCCGCGTCGCTCTGGATCTTCACGAAGTTCTCAAACGCATCCATGATGCTCTTCACGTCAGTGCCGACGGAGGCGGTGCTGCGGGCCATGGTTTGCGAGTCGATCTCGAACATGGCCTTGTAGGTGTCCTTCAGTCTCCACACCAGCACGAGACCGATCATCACCGGGTTGCCCTGCTTGTCGTTGACCTTGATGGGCTCGGCATCGATGTTGCGCGAGCGGAGCGAGAGGCGCTTGGTGTTGATGAAGGGGTTGACCCAGAAGAAGCCTACCCGCTTGAACGTGCCCTTGTACTTGCCGAAGAACATCATGACACGGGCCTCGTTGGGCTCCAGCTGCACGAAACCCGTGAAGCAGACCATCAGGCACAGCAGGAGGATTGCACTCGCGGTACAGGTTATGGCGTTCTCCTCCAGGATGCCTTGCACCAGCCAAGCGCCAGCGGCCAGCGTCAGGATGATCAGGGTGGCGAGGACGGCGAAACCGTTGGCGGTGAAGCCTTCGAAATTGCGTTCGCCGCTGGTGGTGTGCGGACGCTGCTCCTGGGTGTTTTTTGTTGTTTCCATAATAGAATGTGTTAGGGTGAATATTGTTGTTGTTATAATATCATTTTGATGTTGCAAAGATATATAGTTTGCCCATTGCTTCCAAGTTTTTCACCATGATTTAACACCCGTTAACCTGCTTGCTTGTCCTTGCGTCACCCGTCACCAACCAGCCATCGGCTCTTGGCTGAGGTTATTTATTATTAAAAAGAAAAGAGTTTCAATAGTTTTTTATTAACTTTGCACACTGTAAGAATATATTCGATAGTAAGGTATTATGAACATTTTAGAGTTAAGTGAGCAGGAGATTGGCCGCCGCCAAAGCCTGCAGGAGCTGCGCAACATGGGCATCGACCCATATCCCGCCGCCGAGTTTCCCGTGAACGCCACCAGTGAGGACATCAAGGCTAACTTCAAGGACGACGAGAAACGGGAGGTCACCATCGCAGGCCGACTGATGGGCAAGCGCATCATGGGCAAGGCCTCCTTTGCTGAGTTGCAAGACGGCAAGGGACGTATCCAGCTCTATGTCTCACGTGACGACCTCTGCCCTGGCGAGGACAAGGATTTATATAATAAGGTATTCAAGAAGCTCCTGGACATCGGTGACATCATCGGTGTCAAGGGATACGCCTTCCGTACGCAGATGGGAGAGATCTCGGTGCATGTGGAGGAGCTCACCGTGCTGAGCAAGAGCTTGAAGCCGCTGCCCATCGTGAAGTATAAGGACGGTGTGGCTTACGATAAGTTTGACGACCCCGAGATGCGCGCGCGCCAGCGTTATGTGGACCTCATCGTCAACGACGGTGTGAAGGACACGTTCGCCAAGCGAGCCACCGTGTTGCGCACCATGCGTGCCTTCTTTGACAAGCACGGATACACCGAGGTGGAGACACCCATCCTCCAGAACATCCCCGGTGGCGCATCGGCACGCCCCTTCATCACGCATTTCAATGCGCTCGACATCGACATGTACATGCGCATCGCCACGGAGCTCTATCTCAAGCGTCTCATTGTGGGTGGCTTCGACGGTGTGTATGAGATCGGCAAGAACTTCCGCAACGAGGGCATGGACAAGTTCCACAACCCCGAGTTCACCTGCATGGAGCTCTATGTGCCGTATAAGGACTACAACTGGATGATGAAGTTCACCGAGGAGTTGCTTGAGACCATCTGCGTGGCCGTCAATGGCACCGATGAGGTGGAGTATCAGGGCAAGACCATCAGCTACAAGGCTCCCTTCAAGCGCCTGCCCATCCTCGATGCCATCAAGGAAAAGACCGGTTATGACCTCAACGGACTGAGCGAGGAGGAGATACGCGACATCGCCATCAACAAGCTGAAGATAGAGACCGTGGACGAGACTGCCGGCAAGGGCAAGCTCATCGACGAGATCTTCGGCGAGTGCTGCGAGGGCACATTCATCCAGCCTACGTTCATCACCGACTATCCTGTGGAGATGTCGCCGCTCACCAAGATGCACCGCTCCAAGCCTGGGCTGACCGAGCGCTTTGAGCTGATGGTCAACGGCAAGGAGCTGGCCAACGCCTACTCGGAGCTCAACGATCCCATCGACCAGGAGCAGCGCTTCGTCGACCAGATGAAGCTTGCCGACAAGGGCGACGACGAGGCCATGATCATCGACCACGACTTCCTGCGCGCCTTGCAGTATGGCATGCCGCCTACCAGTGGCATCGGCATCGGCATCGACCGTCTTGTCATGCTCATGACTGGCAAGGAGAACATTCAGGAGGTGATGCTCTTCCCGCAGCTGAAGCCTGAGGCCAAGATGCCACAGACATCGGTCAAGGACTGGGCGGAGTTGGGCGTGCCTGAGGACTGGGTGTACGTGTTGCGCAAGGCTGGCTTCAACCTCATCTCTGACATCAAGGGCCAGAAGGCGCAAGGACTGCAGCAGAAGTTGGGCGAGATTAACAAGAAATATAAGCTGGGCTACGAGAAGCCTTCGCTCGACGATATCCAGAAGTGGATAGACGGGGCGGCGGCCAGAGAATAAGCTTCGCGGGTGAGGGCCCTTCGCGGGCTCTCGCCATAGTGTTATCAGCCGGATTTCCCTTTTCACAAAGGGAGACGGCTTAGAGTCTTAGGGCTTATGTACAACGTAGGAAAAACAGCTATCATAGGTGGAGGGTCTTGGGCCACGGCCATAGCCAAGATTATCGTGGGGCATACCCATCACATCGGATGGTACATGCGGCGCGATGACCGTATTGAGGATTTCAAGAGACTGGGGCACAACCCGGCTTATTTGACATCGGCTCATTTTGATGTCGATGAGATCTGCTTTTCCTCTGACATCAACAAGATTGTCAAGGAGTATGACACGCTCGTCTTTGTCACGCCGTCTCCTTACATCAAGAACCATCTCCGCAAGCTGAAGACCAACATCCGCGACAAGTTTATCGTCACGGCCATCAAGGGCATCGTGCCCGATGAGAACCTTGTGTGCTCGGAGTATTTCCACCAAGTCTATGATGTGCCGCTGGAGAACCTCGCGTGCATCGGTGGCCCCTCGCATGCTGAGGAGGTGGCGCTCGAGCGGTTGAGCTACCTCACCGTGGGCTGCAAGGATCTTGACAAGGCTGAGGCTTTCACAGAGGTGTTGGCTTCCGACTTCATCAAGACGAAGACTTCGAGCGACGTCATCGGCATCGAATACTCGTCGGTGCTGAAGAATGTCTATGCCATCGCAGCGGGCATCTGCAACGGACTGAAGTATGGCGACAACTTTCAGGCGGTGCTCATGAGCAACGCCGTGCAGGAGATGAACCGCTTCCTGACGGCCGTCCACCCCATACAGCGCTCCATCTATGACAGCGTCTACCTGGGCGACTTGCTCGTGACGGGATATTCCAAATTCTCGCGCAACAGGACCTTTGGCACGATGATTGGAAAAGGCTACTCCGTGAAAACAGCGCAGATAGAGATGGAGATGATCGCCGAGGGATATTACGGCACGAAGTGCATGAAGGAAATCAACCGGCACATGCACGTCAACATGCCTATCCTCGATGCGGTGTACAACATTCTTTACGAGCGCATCAACCCTCAAATAGAGATTAAGTTATTAACAGATAGTTTCAGATAACAATGGAAAATATCAAATTAGACATTACGAAAGCCGCTCAATTCCTGAACGCAGGGGTCGTTGAGGGCTATGAATCGAAAGTGAAAGAGGCTCAAGAGGCATTGGAAAAAGGAACTTGCCCAGGCAATGATTTCCTGGGATGGCTCCACTTGCCCACAGAGATCTCCGATGAGTTTCTCGACAGTGTGCAGGCTGTGGCTGACACGCTGCGCAAGGAGTGCGAGGTGGTGGTGGTCGCCGGCATCGGCGGTTCCTATCTTGGCGCACGCGCTGTCATCGAGGCTCTGGGCAACAGCTTCGCTTGGCTGGTTGGCGATAAGAAGAATCCGACAATCCTGTTTGCCGGCAACAATATCGGCGAGGACTACCTCGCAGAGCTCACCGCTTACCTGAAGGGTAAGAAGTTTGGCGTGATCAACATCTCGAAGTCGGGCACGACCACCGAGACTGCGCTCACGTTCCGTCTGCTGAAGAGGCAGTGCGAGGAGCAGTTGGGCAAGGAGGCTGCCAAGGATGTCATCGTGGCTGTTACCGATGCACACAAGGGCGCCGCTCGTGCCGCTGCCGACAAGGAGGGCTACAAGACTTTCGTCATCCCCGACAATGTGGGCGGCCGTTTCTCTGTCCTCACGCCGGTGGGCTTGCTGCCCATCGCTGTCGCCGGCTTCGACATCAAGGCCCTGGTGAAGGGTGCGCAGGACATGGAGAAGGCTACTGCCTCCGATGTGGCTTACGCCGACAACATCAGCGCCCAGTATGCTGCTGTGCGCCAGGCACTCTATACGCAGGCTGGCAAGAAGATTGAGATTGTGGCCAACTTCCAGCCGAAGCTCCACTACATCGCTGAGTGGTGGAAGCAGCTCTATGGAGAGAGTGAGGGCAAGGACCACAAGGGCATCTTCCCCGCCGCTTGTGACTTCACGACCGACCTGCACTCCATGGGACAGTGGATCCAGGACGGCGAGCGTTCCATCTTCGAGACAGTCATCTCTGTGGAGGAGCCCAACGAGAAGCTGCTCTTCCCCCACGACGACGAGAATCTGGACGGTCTCAACTTCCTCGAGGGAAAGCGTGTGGACGATGTCAACAAGATGGCTGAACTCGGCACTCGTCTGGCTCACGTCGACGGTGGTGTGCCCAACATCCGTGTCAGCGTGCCCAAACTCAACGAGTATTATCTCGGCCAGCTCATCTATTTCTTCGAGAAGGCTTGCGGCATCAGCGGCCTGCTGGAGGAGGTCAATCCCTTCAACCAGCCGGGTGTGGAGGCTTACAAGAAGAACATGTTTGCCCTGCTCAACAAGCCTGGTTATGAGGCTGAGAGCAAGGCCATCCAGGAGCGTCTCGCCCAGGAGAAGTAAGCAAACATTGGCGTGGCAGGTGACGGACCGTTGCTGACGGTCCACCGCCCCACGCAAGCATACATGATGAAGAGCCATTCCTTAACGCAAGTGCGGGAATGGCTCTTCTTGAAAACATCTGCAAGCTGCCCATGGGGGTGAATGCTTGTGTTTTGATCAAGTTGGCAAGAACGCTTCTCGCCAACCATGCCTATTTTTACAATGATACAGGAAGCTTTAAACAAGTATTTTGACCGTGCTGAAGCGCAAGGCGTTAAGACCTCAAGGCGGTTCCGCGTGGTTCTCTTCGACATGGATGGCGTGCTCTATGACTCCATGCCCCATCATGCCATTGCCTGGCAGAAAGCCATGGCGCAGTTTGGACTGGTCATGACGGCGGCAGACGCTTACGCCACGGAGGGCGCTCGCGGCATTGACACCATACGCTTCTTTGTCAAGAAACAGAAAGGGGAGGAAATCTCGGAACAGGAGGCGCAACGCATTTATGATGTGAAGACGGCCATTTTTCATGAGATGGGAGAGGCCAACATTTTTGATGGCGTGCGTCCGTTGATGCAGAAGATTCACGATGCAGGATTGCAGATAGGCGTGGTGACAGGCTCTGGCCAGCGCCCCCTCATCCAGCGATTGCTCCATGACTTTGGCGATTTCCTGGACGAGCGGCACATCGTGACGGCCTACGACGTCAAGCGAGGAAAGCCCAATCCCGATCCCTATCTGATGGGATTGCAGAAGGCTGGCGGCTTACAGCCCGTGGAAGGTGTCGTCGTGGAGAACGCTCCCTTAGGGGTTCGTGCCGGCGTTGCGGCGGGTTGCTTCACGGTAGCGGTGAACAGTGGCCCGTTGCCCGATAAGGCTCTGAGAGATGAGGGAGCGCATGTGCTCTTCCCGTCCATTGCCGATCTGTGCGGCCGTTGGGCCGAATTTTCCAGTTGTTTTCCACGATGAATGAAGGCAGGAGTTCGTGAGTGAGGAAAAGGTATGTAGGTTCGTCAGCCAGGCGAACCTTTTCTTTTGCCTATGCTAACGCTGCCAGTGACCATCCGTCCCATCTCGCTTCATTAAGATTAAATAACATAAAAGATGATAAGGAAGGCAAAAGAAGACATTTGAAAATATTACTTTTGCAAAAATGAAGCGTTTAGTCTGTCTGTTTTTGCTTTTGTTGCCCTCTTTGGCGTTGCTTGCCCAAGAGGTGAAGCGGGTGGCTCCAGTCCCTGACCGGACCGTGCGTAAGTTTGTCGTGGCTGACATGGAGACCCGCGTACCTATCCGCAAGGCCGTTGTGACCACCAAGGATGGCTACCGTGACAGCACCAATTATCGGGGCATAGTGCGCATCCCCAAGGATTTCGACACGCTTCGCGTCTACAAGGCGGGCTATCTGATGACCAAGCTTTCGCTGAAGGAGGTGGGCGACACCACATTCCTCATTCCCAGCGGCAAGTCGCTCCGCGAGGTGACCGTGTGGGGAAAGGACGGTTCCAACCGGGCCAATGAGAACATGGCGGGCGGTTTGCAGCAGGCCATCCGGGAGGGAGCGGCTGCGGCACCCAAGGGCATTGCCAGCTTTGACTTTGCCAACATGCTTGACAAAAGGGGCAGACGTGACCGCAAGCATCTCAAGAAGGTGAAGGCAGCTTTTGCTAAAATGGATCAGCTTGACGATGACCCCATTGTCAATGCCTACATGAAAGACCAGGAAGCCAAACGCTTGAGGGAAGAACAACGACAGGCGAAGAACGAGCGTGACTCGTTGTTGGCCGCGCAAAGGGCACAGGCCTTGCGCGAGGCAATGGCAGAGCAGGCAAAACAGGGGAAGGCGGATAGCACAGTTCATGGCAATGACTCGTTGTGCCAGGTCGTCGACACAGTACCTGCACAGAAAGCCTCGCGCCAGCCGGAGGCGACCCTTCTCTTGCCGCAGAAGGAGCAAAAGGGGCAACCCGCCCAAGCAAATCAGTTGCGGGAAGCTACTGAGAAGTCGGTTGCTGACAGTAGGAAAAATCAAGAAAAAAACGCGGTGAATCCTGACAGTCTAACTCGTAAGAAGGCAGGTATGTGAGTTCCAAGATTTAGGAAGCAACCCTTGGGTCGTTTTAGAAACGGCAGAAAATAAAGGTGGGCGTATGCGATGTATCCCCGATGGGGAAGTCGCATACGCCCACTTGCTGTCTGTGTGGCAGGTTTACAGGGTAATCTCGCCGGATCCGTAGCAGCGGTGGTGTTCAGCGTCATAGATGACACAGAACTGGCCAGGTGCCACACCGTGTATCTTGTCGTCCGACAGGATGCGGTATCTGCCGTTCTCCTCAGGCACGACGGTTGCTGCGTGATGGTCTGGCGTGTGCCGGATCTTGAAAGTGACACGCTCGGGCAGCTGGCTGACCCCTTCGGTGAGGAAGTCAAAGCCGTGCATCACAAATTCCTTTTTGTAAGCATCCTGGGGATCGTATCCATGGCTGACGTACAGGATGTTGCGCTCCACGTCCTTCTTGATGACGAACCACGGGCCACCCCCGAGCCCCAAGCCTTTGCGTTGTCCGATGGTGTGAAACCACAGTCCCTTGTGCTCTCCGATTCTCTTGTCGGTCTCGAGCTCAATGACATCGCCCGGGTTTTCACCAAGATAACGCCTCACATACTCGTTGTAGTCGATGTTGCCCAGGAAGCAGATGCCCTGCGAATCCTTGCGCTTGGCATTGACGAGATGCTCCCTCTCGGCTATCTCGCGCACCTCATGCTTGAGGTAATGTCCGATGGGGAAGATGGCTTTCTTGAGTTGCCACTGGTGTATCTGTGCCAGGAAGTCGGTCTGGTCTTTCACGGGGTCAGGGCTGGTGGTGAGCCATTTGTGCCCGTCGATCCACTCGGTCTGCGCATAATGGCCCGTGGCGATGAGGTCATAGTCGTGCCCCGCCTTCTCGTCGAAGGCACCAAACTTGATGAGCCGGTTGCACATCACGTCAGGATTGGGCGTCAGGCCGGCCTTCACCTTCTCCATGGTGTAGCGTGTCACTTGGTTCCAATACTCCTTGTGACAGTCCACCACCTGCAGCTTGCAGCCATACCGGGCCGCCACGGCGGTGGCCATCTCCAGGTCTTCCTCCGAGCTGCAGTCCCATTCTTCCTGTTCCTCGGGGCCTATCTTGATGTAGAAACAGTCGGGATGCAGTCCGAGCCTCGCCAGCTCGTACACCACCACACTGCTGTCCACGCCCCCCGAGAGGAGCACGGCAATGCGCTTGTCTTTGATTTCGTCTATGTTCATTTGCTTGGTCTCGTCACATGATGGCTTCCCCCTGAGGAAGAGGGGGAAGCTTGAAGGAGTTAAAACAGATGGCCCGGTTTTTACAGTTTCCTGAGGTCCACCATGTCATTGTGTCTCTTGTGCCGCTCCTCTACGAGCTTCAGCAGCTTCATCTTGCGCTTGGGTTGTATCATGCGGCGCACGAAGATGTTGGGGATAGCCACACCGAGGGCTATGAAGAGAATGGTGAGCGAAGCCTTGATGGCCCAGTTGAAGGCGAACGTCAGCTCACCCACGACACCGTCCATCTGGATGAAGCCGAAGAGTGCGCGGTACATCATCACACCCGGAATCATCGGGATGACTGCTGGTATGGCTATGATCTGATGGGGGATATGGTGCCAGTGTTGAGATTGCGTGGCAATCAGGCTGGCCACACACGACCCCACAAAGGAGCCGATGATGATGCCCTGGTCGAGACCTACGTTGCCGTTGGATGGGCCAAGGTTGACAAAGTTGCGGGTGCAGACAGCGATGATGCCCATGATGGCCAGCACCGGCATGATGCGCTTCGGCGTGTTGTAGATGGTGGCGAATCCCATGGCAGACACTGCCGCTGCGATGGCGTAGTTGATGAAGCTGTTGTGTGGCGTCATGCTGAGATCCTTGACGAAGTTGTCGATGCCGCATATCTGTATGGCAAACACGATGCCGAACGACATGGCGATAATCATCATCAGCGTGATGACGGCTCTCGTGATGCCCACCTGCACATAGTTGCTCACCATGTCGCTGACAAAGTTGATGAGCGGAACGCCCGGCACGATAAACAGTGTGCAGGCCATCAGCGGGTGGTAAGGCGTGTCGGAGTGCATGAAGCTGGGCAGTGCCGCGGCGACTTCGGGGTTCAGCGAGATGAATGTGGTGAGCCAGCCCAGCAGGGTGGCGAGGAATGCGCTGATGGCGATTCCCACATATGTGTTCCAGTGAAGCTTGGCCAGGTACATCTTCAGGCGGAAGCCGAGGATGGCGGGGATGGATGCATAGAAGAAAGCGGGCCAGTCACAACCGAACTGCACGCAGAAACCTCCGCAGGCGAACCCTGCCGCCACGGCGATCATCCAGGGTGAGTATTGCTTGTGCACATGGTTGAGGGCGTTGAGCTCCTCCTCATATCGGTCGAGGCTCCAGTCCTCGTTGATGGCAGTCCAGAGCATCTTGCTCACCTTCGATATGACGGTGAACTCCACGCAGTGGCTATCGATGCGCTGGTATTTGGAGAAGGAGTGCGTCTCGTCGCTGAGGTTCACCATGATGATGTTGAACCCGAGGTTGATGTGGATATACTCATGAGGCAATCCTAAGTAAGCCTCACATCTGTGCAGGTTACGCATGATGCGTGCGCAGTCGGCGTTGCTGGCCATGAGCAAGCATCCCGTGCGCACCAGCAAGTCGAGCTTGCGTCGCAGCAATTGCACGTCGGCGCTTTCCTCGGCCTCGTGCACTTGCCTGTTTACGATCATTTCTTCTTGTGTCATTAGCTCTTCAAACGATAATTCTTGTTTCTCTTTCTTCATGTAAGAATGGTGGTGTGTGAATGAAAGGGTATGGTAGGTGGACGCTGCCTATGAAAGGAAGAGCAGCACCATGATTTGTATGGAGATGATGCGCAGGAACATGGCGAACGGGTAGACCGTGGCATAGCTCACGGCCGGCTGGTCGCTGTCGGTGAGCATGTTCGAGTAGGCCAGTGCCGGCGGGTTGGTGTTGCTTCCTGAGAGGACACCCATCAGCGTGTAGTAGTTGAGGTGGAAGAACTTTCGCCCGATGATGCCCGCCAGGATGAGCGGTATCATGGTGATGAGTATGCCATAGGCAAACCAGGTGAGTCCCTGCACATTGAGCAAGGTGCTGATGACGCCATGCCCTGCGCCCAGTCCGACGCAAGCGAGGAAGATGGTGATGCCCATCTCGCGGAGCATCATGTTGGCCGAGATGGTGTTGTAGGTCACGAGGTGGTAGCGCGGACCGAAATATCCCATGAGGATGGCCACGATGAATGGGCCACCGGCCAGTCCGAGCCTGACAGGCTGTGGCATGCCGGGGATGAGCAGCGGTATGTTGGCCACGAGGCAACCGAGGGCGATGCCCAGGAAGATGGGGATGAGGTTGGGGTAGTTGAGACGCTTGAGCGAGTTGCCGAGCATCTTGCTCACCTTGCCGATGGACAGTTCGGAGCCCACGACGGTCAGCCTGTCGCCCAGTTGCAGGCGCAGGTGCGGATGTGCCACGAGGTCCACTCCCGAACGGTTGACGCGTGTCACTGTGGCGTCGAAGTTGTCGCCGAGGTTGAGCTGGCTCAGCGTCTTGCCGTTCATCTCGGGCTTGGTGACCAGCACGCGTCGGCTGATAAACTCCTTCTCGTAGGGGCTCCAGTCCACGTCGACAGGTTTGCCCACCAGTGCCGTGATGGCGTCGATGTCCTTGGGCGAAGCCACGATGAGCACCTTGTCGTGCAGGTGGAGCGTGGTGGCGCCGTTGACGAGCATGTTGTGGCTCTCGTCGGCGTTGAGGATGATGCGCGAGATGACGAAGTGCCGCTCGGCGAAGTGTCGCAGCTCCTTGACGGTCTGTCCGTCAATGCGCGGGTTGGTCACCTCCAGGGTGAAACTTCTCACGGTGAGTTGCTCCAGTTGTCCCAGTCCGCGCTCGGCCTTTTCCTCCTCCTTTGTGGGCTTGATGCGCAGGAGGTAGCGCAGGAGGATGAAGGCCAGGATGACGCCGATCACACCCATGGGATAGGCCACGGCGTAGCCCATGGCGATGTCGGGTGCGTCTACGCCTGTCATGCTGAAGTAGGTCTGCTGTGCGGCTCCCAGTCCGGGCGTGTTGGTCACGGCACCCGAGAGAATGCCCACGAGGGCGGTGACGGGCGTGTCGGTGGAGCAGGCGATGACCACCGTCACCACCAGGCTGAGGGCGATGGTGATCAGCGAGAGCATGTTGAGCGCCAGCCCTCCCTTCTTAAAGGAAGAGAAGAAACTGGGACCCACCGACAGGCCAATGGAATAGACGAAGAGTACCAGGCCAAACTCCCGGAGGAAGTGGAGCAATTGCTCGTTGAGGTTCATGCTGAAGTAGCCGAAGACCACACCGATGAGTAGCACCCAGGTGAGGCCGAGCGACACGTTGCGCACCTTCAGTTTGCCGAGCACCAAGCCCAGGGTGATGACTATGGACAGGATAAAAATAGAATGGGAAACTCCGCCACCCCAATATTGGGATGAGCCGAGAAACAGGTTGTTTAGCAATTCCATGATAACGGTGAACTATGCTTATGCGTAAAATCGAGTGCAAAGGTACGAAGTTTTTCCGAACCGACCAACGGAAAAGCCTCACATTCAGCCGCCGGGGAGCAAAAGAAGGTGGAAACAGCCAAGCGTCCCCGCCGCTCGATAAGGGCGACGGGGACGCTTGCGGGGGGAGGGGTCCTCAGAGCTTGATGTAGATGTGCCGTTTCCAGAGAGGATAGCCCATGAGGGTCATCACTGCCAGGAAGAGCAGGCTGTAGGCCACGCTGGCCCAAGGCTCGCTGGGGATGAGACAGAGAAGCAGGCCGTAGATGCCATCCTTCAGGCCGGTGGCTGAGAGGATGATGGCCAGCGCCTCCGAGGCCACGTAGAGGAAGAGCGGATTGGTGCCGAAGACGAGTGTCAGGCGTCCCGCCGCCCTGGGTGCCGCCCTGTGCCGTGCCACCTGGCGCACGTCGATGGCTGCGATGAGCAAGCCTTGGAGCATGGCGGCCAGCGCGCAGGTCATGAGCACATAGCTGGGGCTCCACACGCGCTTGTTGAGGCTGATGGCCCCACAGGCCAGGGCTGCCACGACGATGAGCAGTCCGCCGCCGTCGGCAAACACACGCTGGGCGTGGCGGGCCCTGTCGCTGCACCGCTCGCCGAAGGCCAGTGCGGCCAGCAGGAAACCGACGAGCGTGTTGCAGGCTGCGGCCAGTGTGGAGCCCAACCCCTCAGGGTCGACGGGCGACTTGTGGTAGAGATGGTCGTGTCCCAACACCGACAGGTCGATGTGGGCCAGGTAGTTGGTGGCGGCATCGTAGTCGAAGCCTCCGTGGGCCAGCAGCATGTAACTGTGGCCGATGAGCACGGCCATCACGATGGCTCCCAGTCCGCCTGTCATGACATGGCGCGTGCCACAGGCGCGTGCCGATGAGGCGAGTGCGAGCACGATGAATGACGTGAGCCCGTAGCAGAGGCTGATGCGCTGCATGACACCCATGATGCGCAGATGCCCCAGGTCGAGCGGCCGTCCGTCGCAGGCCATGTCCAGCCAGTTGATGGCCAGGCCGATGGCAAACAGCAGGAGGGTGCGTTTCACAATCTTCCTGACGAGCGCCGCCGACCACTCAAACCTGAACTTCTGGAGGCTGAGAAACATGGCCACGCCCATGATGAAGAGGAAGAAGGGGAACACCACGTCGGCCAGCGTCATGCCGTTCCACTTGGCGTGTTGCAGCATGGGGAAGATGTGGTGTCCGGCGCCGTTGTTCACAAAGATCATCAGCATCACGGTGAGGCCTCGCAGCACGTCGAGGCTCACCAGGCGCTTCGGCCGGGCTGTGGCGTTGGTGTCAGTCATGGCGTTGCCGGTTGAGGAAGCTGATGGCCTCCTTGGCCACGTCGGCCGGTTGGCCCACGGGCTGTGGTGAATAGGGATTGTGCTGCAGGGTCCACGGCTCCTCAAGGGCATACCAGTCGATGTTGACATCCTGCTCCAGGGCCAGCTTGAAAAGCTCGTCGGTGGTCATGCCCTTGTACTTGCCCGAGCCCAGCTTCTCGATGTCGGGCTTCTGCTTGGCCTCCATCTGCTTGGTGAGCTCGCTGAAGTAGGTGCTCCACCTCTTATGATAGAAGTCGCTGAGCAGGCCTTGCCACTCCTTGTGGGCATAGTCGCGCAGGCCGCCGTTGTCGGCGCAGAAGCGGTTGCCCCATGTGGTGATCTGCACGCGTGCGTTCCACTCGTAGAGGTCTTTCTCGGCTTCGGTGTGCCCGAGGCTGCGTGCCTGCGTGGTCCAGCGGCCCAGGCGGAACTCGCTGCGCGTGCCCAGCAACTTGTCTTGCAGGAGCAGCATGTCGAGGAATCGCTTGCTGTCCTTGGCGAACGCCTGGGGACGGAACGCCTTGTAGTCGGCCATCGTCTGCTCATACTGCACACGGCCCTGGTCGGCCATGGCCTGCCTGACGATGTCTACGAGGTCATACTCGTAGTTGTTGTTGCCGCGGTACTTGTCGGCCACACTGGCGAAGAGCGTGGCGGCGCGCAGGATGTCGTCGGGATTGTAGTAGTTGGACATCTTCGACCAGCTCGACACCTGGAAGTTGTAGGCCGACGGGCGGCCGCAGAAGATACTCTCGTGAGGGCCCTGCTGGTTGTTGCCCATGGGGCAGTTGTAGATGGTGGCGCCCAGGATCTGCCATGCCTGCTGGAGTGCCGGGTCGTCGGTGCCGTAGCGGGCGCGCACATATCCGCGCAGCCATTCTTCCTTGCCAAACTTGTCGGGGCGCCAGGGCAGTTCGCTCATCAGCTCAAACATCACGGGATTGTTCTCCGAACCCTCCATGGTGAAGCCGATGCCCTTGAGGTGCGCGGCCTTGGGGTTGGTCTTGGTCTGGTAGAAATTGTTGAGCAACTGGTCCATGCGTCCGTGCAGGCCCACGTTGGCCCCGAAGTTTTGTAGCAGGCAGAAGAGCCACTGGTGGTTGCCGTATCCCTCGTCGTCCTGGAAGATGGAGGCGATGCCCCACTTGGGTCGGCACTCAGAGAAGAGGTCGAGGATGAGCAGGTCGCCTTGCGGCAGGTTGTGTATGAGCGCTTCGCGCGGGTTCTCGTTCCATCCCTGTATGACCCACACGGCCTTGGGGTTGGTGGCCTTCATCTCGCGCATGATGCTCTTGCCCGATGCGTCGAGGTCCACGCCTTTCGTGTTGCCGCCCTCGTGGAAGGGGTCCATCGAGTAGTAGTTGGCCTTGCCGTAGAGCTTGGTGAGCTCCTCGTAGTAGAGCGAGGCGATCTCGTGGAAGCGGCTGTCGGTGGGCTGGAGGAAGGTGGGCCGCACGTACCCGTTCCAGCTGCCTCCGTCGGCCACGTTCACGCCGAGCTTCTCGTGGGCGTTGCTGGGCAGCATGCCGCTGTAGCCTGGCAGCACGGGCTCCATGCCCCATTCTCTCATGCGCTTGAGTATTTGCTTCTGTAGCTTCTCCTGCTGCGCATACCAGGAGTCGGGCAGAGGACCGCCCCATCCCTCGAGGTTGTCCATCTCCCACCAGGCCAGGAAGGCCGGTCCGGCGATGAACTTGCCCACCTCGTCGCGGGTGTAGCCCAGGCGCAACAGCAGGTTGCGCCACACACACTCCTCGCCGACCACGGCCAGTGGCAGGTTGACGCCATGGAGTGCCATCCAGTCTATTTCGGTCTGCCAGCGCGTCCAGTCCCAGAAGGCCATGGAGTAGGAGAAGGTGCAGTAGTTGAAGTCGTAGCGCAGCTTGAGGTCGGTCTCGCGTCGCTCAGCCTTCTTGGGCAGGGGCAGTGTGGCGGGCAGTGTGGCCTTCATCTGGTTCCACGTCAGCTGCACGCCGGCGTAGTATTTCAGATACCAGTTGAGGCCCGAGGCGATGTTCACCCAGGTGTTGCCCTTGATGCAGGGTTTGCCGCCCTTGGCGGTGATCTCGAAGAAGTCGTGGTCTTGTTTCACCAGCTCGGTCTTGATCTTGTGCGATGCCCCGCGGTCGATGCGTTCCAGCAGACCGTCGACGGGGTTGGCCCGCAAGCCCAAGGCCAATAGGCAGAAAAAGGCTAATATTGTTTTTCTCATGTGATGTGATAGGTTGATATGAGCAGGTTAGTGTGGAAAGCGCCTCTCCCGGTTTGTCACAGGTCAAACCTGTAGCCCAGCGTCAGCTGGAACACGCCGTGCTTGGAGTCGGCGTAGTCCACGATCTTGGTGCAGCCGATATTGTAGCGCGCGTCGACCACCACGTTGTTGTATTCGTATGACAGGCCGACGGGTATGGAGAAGTCTACAGCCTTCACGCCGCTCATGCTTTGCGTGGTGCTCGTGTTGCCGACGGAAGCCTTTACCGAGCTGTTGACCTTGAATGCCGGCTGCACACCCAACTTGACAGCCAATCCTTTTACCACATACACGTTGGCCAGGATCGGGACGTTGACGTAGTCGAGCCGCATGGTAGCATCCGCATTGCCCACTTCTGTTTCGACGTCGCCTTTGCAGCCTTGCTGTGAGTAGAGGGCACCAACCGACAGGCCGACCATGCTGGTGAGTGAACATTCGAGTTCCGCGCCAAGGACGAGTCCGACGCGAGTGTTGCCGTCACCTTTGGTCACATTAGCAAAGTTGACGCCCACCTTGGGCGTGATCGAGACAGAGCGGGTGGCGTCTTGGGCATGGGATGCCGTTGTCATGAGGGCAACAGCGGCAATGAGAAGTGTTTTTTTCATTTTGGATAGGTTTGGATTAATTTGCCACAAAGATAGGACAAATAGGGATAACCACCAAGAAATCCGGCCATATTTTTTGCCGTCATCGCTGCTGCCCAACGTAGTGCGCGCCCTGTCTGGAATGAGAAACAGGTGAGTGGTTTTCGTGCTTTCTGTCAACGGGGTGGGGCGCTCGTCTTCCCTTCCTTGTCATGTCAGGCACAGCCGCCGTTTGTGTTGTCATGATTTTTGGTCGAAAAGTTTGTCACGGAGAGCGGATGAAATAGAACG
>ERZ808258.308-NODE-308-length-21202-cov-3.230340_pt1 | contig 21202 bp, 18 predicted proteins | sample MGYA00521280_ERZ808258 | MGnify/ENA primary metagenome ERZ808258 (study PRJEB31516, sample SAMN03275585) | gut metagenome | biome: mammalia-associated habitat; material: feces | host: Papio cynocephalus | place: Kenya | collected 2012-07-19 ...
CCGCAGCGGCCAAGAAACGTGACGAACTGGTCAGCTCGGCCGAAACCAGGTTAAAAATAGAACGCCTCAAGTCGGAAGTACGCACTTTGCGCCAAGAAAAAGATAGCCTTTTAAACGCTCTGGCCCTGAAAGTTTACGAAGGCTACGTCAAAGGCGAAGTTAAAGATCCCAATTTGCAGGCAACTTGTCAAAATATTCAGCTCAAACAATGGGAAATAGATGAAAAGTGGGCGGAGATCAATCGTGTCAAATCAAGTAATACCTAAATTACTTTTAGCTACCGGCAATGCTCATAAAGCAGCGGAAATGAAAGAAATTTTAGCTGGCTTGCCTGTAGAATTAGTCAGCTTAAGTGAAATAGATCCCAAGCATACTATTACTGAGCCGGAAGAAACTGGCAGCACTTATTTAGAAAATGCCCTTATTAAAGCCAAGCATTATGGGCAAGCAGCTAATATGGCCTGTCTCGCCGATGACTCTGGACTAGAAATAGAAGCTTTAGAAGGAGCGCCGGGACTTTTTTCCCATCGTTTTTTAAGCCAATGCCAAACGCAAGCAGAAAAGAACGAACGCGTTTTGGAAATTTTGCACAATGAACCTTTAGAAAAGCGTCGTGCACAATTTCGTTGTCTGTGTGTAATTTATGGCTTAGACAAATTGGGCTTAGCCTCTTCTCCAGAGGAATACATTAAAGCCGAAGCCACTTGCCCCGGTCATATAGCTTTTGAAGCTTATGGTCAAGGCGGTTTTGGTTACGATCCTATCTTTACACCAGATCTGGGCAATGGTCGCCATATGGCTGAGCTTAGCGCAAGCGAAAAGAATAAAATCAGCCATCGAGGTCAAGCCGTACGCCAAGCTATACAGATGTTATTGGCTAAGTTAGCTTAAATGACGAAATTGCTTTTCTAAGCAAATCTATTTAATAACCCGGCGCATAATAAAGCGCACTGGATAGTTGGAAGCCCCTTCTGGAAGGGTAAGAAGGCGCACGACCGCACTTTGTCCAGCAGGTACGGCAAGCGAAGCGGCTTTATATTCGCTAAAAGGCTCAGCTTCTTTAGACAACGAGCGATCAGTATATTGGTTGCCAAAGCGGAAATAAGCTAAATCTGGCACTTGTTCGCTCAACCAGATATCTGGTTCAATTATTTGGTTGTATAAATCAGTTTGTTCTAAAACAGTAGCCGTCGCTTTGCCTCCTCTGGGGTTAATAATAAGTTCAAAATCGGCTTCACTTTCAGTTTTGTTGATAAGTAGAAATTGCAAAGCATAAACTACACCATAATCTCCCCTAAGTTCGGGACCAGCAATGATATTGGGCTGCCTAACCGCTCCCACAGCAGCCCTAGCTTCAGCAACTTTACTATCACTTACAACAACTACTTTGTTGATAAATTGATCGGCACAAGCGTAAATGCCACGAGCATGAACATCCTTAGGATTGGAGAGTAAGTTAAAACTTAACATCTCCTGGGGATCTTCTAGAGCATTCAAATAAAAAGAGACTTCGCTACCTTCTAAAAGAGTAAATTGAGTTGTGCCGCTGAGAACTTGACAATAAGGAAGCTTTTGGCAAAAAACCGTCATACTTTGGCCAGGATCTATTTCTAAAATACGACCGCAGCCAGCAGTCAAATGGCGCAAGAATTGTACATTATTCTTGTGTCCAGCCTGGAAATAATCGCAATCTGGTCCTCCTTCCCCTTCAATAAGCATAATTTTTGCCTTCTTGCGTTGCGAATTGTTGCGTAAATCCAAGCGAAGCCACAATTGGTTATCTTCCTTACCGCCTTCATGATAATATTGAAAGCGCAAAGGCTTAAAAGGAATAAGTCCACCTTTAAATAGCAAACCACGTTCTTTGACGCGTTCAGGATGATCAGAAAAAGCTAGAACCTCGGTTTTAAGATTAGGATAGGCAATATTTTGAATTAGCCCTCCATTAGGTAAGTGAATTTGTTGGCCTGGATAAAGATTGGGCAAAGCTTCATCTACAGAAAATCCACAACGTTTGGCTACAGCTTGTAAATAGGCGCTATCGGCAGGATAGCCAAATACGGTTAAGGTAGAGCCTTTTAGCTTTACAGATTCGGCCTCATGAACTTTAACATGTGTCTTTTCAATTTCACTTTTATTTTGAGCTAGGGCCGAAGCAGAAATAAGCCCAAGTAAGCCCAACCAGCACCCTAATCCTAGAAGAAAAATGTAATATTTAAATGGCATCTATTTATCCTAAAAGCTAGTCGTCTTCAGCGAACATTTCTTCTATGCTGCTGGGAGAGCGATGAGTATAAATAAAAGAGAGCATCCTTCCCTTAGTACGACAGTTGGGCAAATCTAAGTTTTCACTGCCCAAAGCGTTATCGAGATAAGTTTTTAAAGGTATAACCAGCTCGCTATTTTCGGTAATAATTTGGTAAATAATGGGATGACTGCCTGAAGAGAATATACGCACTGGTTGCTTGCCTTCCAAATTGGCAATGACTAATTCTATGCTGCCAGTATGATTTATGCGTGGATACACACTGACAAACAGAGGATTATCAGAGTCGTCGCTTTCACAGACAACCTCTTCCAAAATGTGCAAAAATTCTTGCTCTTTACTATTAAAGTTGAATAAATAGGAAGCGTGGCGCGAATCTTTGGCCAGCTGAGGCAAATTTGAGCCTGGTTGGTAAACGGTATCATACAAAGGCAAAGCGTAAGGGTAAGAAACCCAGCGACGTGTGCCTATATATTGAGTGCGATCGAAACGTTCACTGCCTATAACTCTATCCAGCCAACCTTTAAAATCGTTGGCAAATTGAGTGCGTGAAGTCATAAAAGCACAAGAACAAGATAAACCGCTAATACAATTAAGTTTTACTTTTTGGCAAACACCATTGATGGTGACATATAGCATTATAGAAGAAGCCGGATTGTAACGCGGTTGCAACTCAAAATCGAGTTGATTCTGATGCAAAAACTCAATTAAATATTCTTCAGTAATAGTTAAACTATAGATAGGTTCTTGCACATAACGAAATAAAGTAGGTTTACTTTCCAGCGATTTCCAGGTCAAATGTTCGACCATACGACGCTGACGTCTTAGAAGCTCTTGTCCGGATTCAAGCATATTTTTTATTTCCTTAGTGGACTAATTTTGCCTGCTTCTCGTCTTTAAGCTATTTATTTCACCAGCGAAGACGCTTCCCATTGCAAAGTATTTATGGAATTTCCCCTGTAGACTTGCAAAAGAAAGCTGTGCCGTCCCGGACTTAAAGCAGCAGGATAATAGATAAAACCAGGATGTTTTATTTGACCACTATTGACAGCTTGTCCATCGACATAAAGACACAGAGAATCATAGGGAGACAGCTCCTCTGCTGCATAGAAACGAACAAAAACAGGCTCTCCTCCTTGGCATTCAACTTGGGGGCCACATTCTAAAAAGACGAAATCGCGAGAAATCTGGTGAGGAATAGCGACCGGATCTAAATGGAGTTCTGTTACCAAACCTACTTCGTTTAGGTGGGCGCAACCAAGCATTTTGGCATATTTTTTATCCAATTTGCTAGCTGGCAGCGGCACTTTTTGCACAGTTACTTTAGCTTTAGGAGCTAAAGTCAAATTGTTGACACCTAATAAAATGTCGCCATAGCGGCAATCATAGAAAGTCCCACCAACCACAACTTGCTCTCGAGCTGTAGCTAAACCACTCGCCAAACTTAAACACAAGCACAAAAAAAGAAAAGTCCGAAGGCAAAACTTGTTAAACATAAGGCCTCGTTAAACAAGAAAAGCGGTTTAGTAGACCGCCAGGAAAAGCTGCCGATCCCTAAACCGCTTCAAAATTGATATATTCCCCACGACTAAGGTCAGGGGCTTTACGCCACTTATTCGTAACGCAACAGAGCTACGGTAGTTTCCACTGGCAGAGACTCTTGGGAAATATCCATAGACATGCTAGCCATATCTTCTACTCTATCCATACGTACCACAAAATCATCCAACGTATTGGAGCACATGCTCAAGTTGGCAATTTTGTCAGTCTTGTAATGCATAGGCAAAACTATATTAGGCTGAAGTTGGTTGATAACTAAACCTGCTTCAGCCGGACCTAAGGTGGTATTTCCGCCAACAGGAATAAAGAGTACATCAGCTTTGCTTATTTGCCCAACCTGAGTGTCAGTCAGAATATGGCCCAAGTCGCCTAAATGGACGAAATGGATACCTTCCCAGTAAAAATGCCAAACGGTGTTAGGCCCACGACGGCGACCGTTGAAATTGTCGTGATAGGTAGGAACACCGTAGAAAGTCAAGCGCTCCTGAGTACGAACGACGTTCAATTCATTCTCCATAAGATAGGGAGAAGTGGGCTTAACCAACATAGGGTTGCCGCCAACTCGATAGGAAGCGTTGTGATCACGATGTTCGTGCGACATAACTACAATATCAGCATCTATAGAAGGAAATTGATAAGGTATGTTGCTTGAATAAGGATCCAAAACGACAGCAGTACCCTTAGAAGAACGGATATAAAAACTAGAATGGCCTAAGTATCTGATAAACATTGTGGGGCAACTATTTGCTTTTTAACACTTTAATTTTTGTTATTTGGAGGGAGCTTCATTAACAGGCGCGACCATAAGAACCAGCTCTTTGTTGACCGCAATGAACTCCAAAGTATCCACGGGCTGACCGCTCACGGGATCGAAGAGAGTGGCGTTGGTCAGAGGAATAAAGCCTCGTTCACGATTTATCTCATCGAGCAATCTTCCACCCGGGACCACGTGCATGTCGCCTTCGAGACGATAAGAAGTAGTTAGAACAATTACGGGAACTTTTTCTTTTACGGTCTTTACCGCCATAATAACCCTCCTGACTGACGCCGCAGCACCAAGACGCACTTTCATCAAAAAAACTTTATGCAGCAATCCTCCGAACTGCTATCTTGCTATAGGCAAGACTGCAGCCAGCCACAGCGCTGAAGCCAATAAACATTAGCCATAGGCAAATTTCTTCCTGCCTTGTCCCAAGTTGGCTGCTCGTAGTAAAGCGCGAGAAGAAACCATAAAAGCTGAATTAAAACCGAGTCTAATAATTAGGCGGAATTACGAAGCCTGAGAAATAGCTAGATACGAAGCCGAACGACTTTAGGAACAAGTATAACTTTTTGCCTATTTTGAGCAAACAATTCTGCAGGACGGCAAGTTTTAGGCACGAATTGGCACGGCTATTGCTGTAAACAGCGGCAGCTATTTTTCCCTTTCAATGAGGTGTTCTTATGGAGAGATTTACCGGATTGCTCGGTATGCTATTCATCCTAGGCATTGCATGGGCGTTCTCCACCAATCGCAAAAAAATCAACATAAAAACCGTAGGTATTGGTTTAGGGTTGCAAGTAGTCTTAGGATTATTCGTATTAAAGACAGAGATCGGCCACAATATTTTTGCTTTCTTGGGGCACCTCGTCAATAAGCTTCTTGAATTTACCAACGAAGGTTCACACTTTGTCTTCGGCGCTCTCGTACCCGCTAGCAGCAACGAACAAGGCGCTCTGGGTATGATCTTTGCCTTCCAGGTACTTCCGGCTATTATCTTCGTCGGTTCTTTAGCTTCTATCGCTTACTACTTAGGCATTATGCAATTCATTATCAGAGTTGTAGCCAAGTTCGTAGTAAAGTTTATGAACACCTCTGGCGCCGAGAGCCTTTACGCTATCGGTACTGTATTTGTAGGCCAGAGCGAAGCTCCCCTTTTGGTTCGCCCCTACTTAGAGAAGATGACCCGCTCTGAGCTTAACACCATCATGACCGGCGGTATGGCTACTATTGCCGGTTCCGTGCTCTTCGCCTACGTAGGCATGCTCGGTCCCGAATGGGCTCCCCACATTATCACCGCTTCTATCATGGGCGCCCCTGCCGGCTTAGTTCTTTCCAAGATTCTCTGCCCCGAAGAAGGCGAGCCCGAGACTTCTGGTGTCGTCGAATTAAAAACTGAATGCAAAGAAAAGTCTATTATTGAAGCCGCTTCCAAAGGTGCTATCGACGGTATGCACTTAGCTTTCATCGTCGGTACCGTACTGATTGCTTTTATTGCTATTATCGCTACTGTAAACGGTGTATTAGGCTATTGCGGCCACGTTTGTGATATCGTAGCTGGCTGGTTCGGTCAGACTTTCCTTTATGCTGACAAAATCTCCATTCAGAGCATTTTGGGTATCGTGCTTTGGCCCATAGCTTGGTTAATTGGCGCTCCCGCTTCTGACGCTCAGATCGTAGCTTCCTTAATTGGTGAAAAGCTCGTATTAAACGAGTTCGTCGCTTACTCCGACCTTTTGAACCACATGACTGTTGGCGACAAGGCTGCCGCTTTGCAAGAACTCACCCAAAAGGGCAAACTTATTGCCACTTTCGCTCTCTGTGGTTTTGCTAACTTCTCCTCTATCGGTATTAACGTTGGATGCATTGGCGGTTTGGCCCCCAGTCGTCAGTCCGAATTAGCCAAACTCGGCGTCAGAGCTATGTTTGGTGGTGCTATGGCTTCCATGATGACCGCTTGCTTAGCCGGTATTCTTATGTAAGTTTAATAAATAGCTTAACCAACAGATAATAGAAAGCGGCTCTCTGTATGGAGGGCCGCTTTTTTTATAAGCAGAACCAAGTGTATTCAATAGTTTGTAATAATAACTTCTTTGCCTACACGCTTTGAAGCATCTCTGTTGATAGCTCGCTTAACATCGATTCCTTCAATTGTAAACCCCTCGTATAATTCATAAACTAGATCGACATTGTGATTACTTAGCATTACTTTAGCTCCAAGAGTATCAAGTCGTCTAAATAAGGATGCAAGCTGGCAATGTTCAGCGTAGCCAAAACCATCTTTAGTATAATCAGTAAAATTAGCTGTTTTACTTATAGGTATATATGGAGGATCAAAATATACAAAGTCGCCAGCTTGCACGTTTACGCAGGCTTTTTCAAAATCTCCATAGAGAATTTCTACTTTACATAAATTCAAATAAGCCCCTATATTGCGTAAATTTTCTTCGCTCATAGAAGCTCCCCCAACTTTATTGTTATAGGGCACATTGAATAGCCCTTTGGAATTAACTCGATACAACCCATTAAAGCAATGTTTATTTATCCATATTGTAAGAGCAGCGCATTCTGCGTCGAGAATATGTCCAGTTATTTTTTGGTTATACCGCTCTCTCATTAATAAATAATAATCTTTGTCACACTCTACAGAGTCAAAATGGGATAAGCTCTGAATCACAGCTTCGGCATCAAATTGGAGCTGACGGTAAACATTAAGTAATTGCTCATTTACGTCGTTAATGACAGCTCTGCGGGGCTGCACATCAAGTAGAAGAGCACCTCCGCCAATAAACGGTTCAAAATATTGGCCATATGATTCAGGCATACGCTCCTTTAACTGTCCAAGAAGCTGTCTTTTTCCACCTGCCCACTTAACGAATGGACTTATTTTGAATTTGTCCATATGAACCTCAAACCATTGCTGTCTAAAATGGCCTTAAATTATAGGATGGTTAATAATACCCTTTTGACAATTTTTCCAACTATAATGATCAATATTTAACAAAAGTAGCCAAATATTGTTTTTTTAGCCTCTAACTAACATTTTTCTGCCTATTTAAACAGTAAAAATACAGGAATGAAACATTAACTTAACTAAAAACATCTAAAAAATTAACAAACAAATTCTAGAATGGAAGTGTGTTTGTAAAATTACCTGTTTTTGGGGGAATATTTTTTTGCTAGATCAGTGTGCGTATTTTCTGCCCTGCGGTCGAGAATATAGCTATATGATTGTTTGAGCAACCTATTTGCGGTAATATTATAGCGTGTTTAGGGGAAAGTTTGCCGCCAACCTCGGGGGGACGGAGAAAGAGCCTGTTATACTGATGCATAACTCTGAATCTTCAGCAGAACAGAAAGCTGCCAGTACTTCTACGCCAGAAAAGGGCAAGCTGCTTCATTTCGCTCAATATCGTAATTCGAATAGTTTTCGCCAATATTGCGATTTGGCCGGAACTTTGCAAGGGCAAGGAAGATATGAAGAAGCCAAGTTGGCTTGGACTAAAGCGGTTGAATTAGATCCGGATAATATCAATATTCGCATAGATTTTGGCGTAGCTTTGGCCGAAACTGACGATATAGAGGGTGCTTTAAGTCAATTTGAAACGGCTGCCAAGTTGGATCCCAACAACATAGACGCCAATTACCTTTTAGGCATGGCCCATTTCCACCTCGAGCACTTCGATTTAGCTTTAAAATATTGGAAGCGCTGCTTAGCTGACAAAACTGGACAATTGGAAGATGAGACTAGTTTGCGCATGTGTCTAGCCGAAGCTTACCGCGCTTTAGGCCGTCCTCACAAAGCAATTTTCCAGCTCAATAATATTTTGGAAAAAAATCCTGCCGACATAGACGCCTACAATTTGTTAGGTATGATTTTGCTGGAAATAGGCGACAAAACTTTTGCAATGGATGTGTTAAAGAGAGCCGTAACTTGCAATCCTGATTTTTATCGCTCCCATTTAAATTTGGGCGTAGTTTATTTCGATTGCGGAGCTATCGATTTTTCCATTCACGAATTTAAAAGAGCTTGCCAATGCAACCCTAAAGATACAGATTCTTTTTACAATTTAGGGCGTGCCCTAGCTGTCAAGGGCGAACTTCAACAAGCGTGCCAAGCTTTAAAAAAGTCATTGGAACTCTCTCCCAACCAACACGATTGCTTAGGCTTTTTGGGCAATTTAGAGCTGCTGTGCGGAGATTTCCAAGCTGCTTGCGGTCATTTTAAGCAAATTTTAGCTGACGATCCAAATAATATAGAGGCTCTGTGTTCAATAGCCGACGCTGAACATCGCCAATACAACTACCAAGAAGCCGAAGCTTATTTGCAACATGCTTACAAATTGGCTCCAGAAAATTCTTTAGTACATTACTCTTTAGCTTTGCTTTACCGCGATCAGAGCAAGAAACTGGACAAAGCGGTAAAGCATATGCGTAAGGCTATCGATTTGCAACAAAACAATCCAGAGTATCAATTGCTTTACGGCGATATTTTGGCCCAAGCTGAAAGAGGAAGTAAAGCTAGAGACGCTTGGGAAAAAGCCATAGAATTAGATCCTTCCCTGGCAGACGACGTTCGTTCTCGCTTAAAAAAGTTTGACAAAACCTAAAACTTAGCTAATTTTCATATCTGGATCTTTATTTTTTTGACCTAGTACTTTATAAGCAGGCTAAAGAGTTAGCCAAGCTGAATAGCGGAGAGCTTAATTGAGTTCTTTTTAGTCCGGAAAGATTTTTTGACATGAATATTTCACTTTTAGGCGATGGCAAGTTGCTTTTTATTATGGCTTTAGCTGCCATCGTCTCTATGCTGACTACCCTAAACACAGCTGCCCGTCCGGCGGCCATTCGCACCAAACAAGTAGCTCTATCTCTGGCCGTGTCAGCTATCTTTTTTATGTTTACACGTTTTGCCAACCTCTTTTATTTGCCAATTTTGGGCAAATACGTTGACAGAGCCGTACAAAGTGGCAACGTAAACATACTTTACGAACAAATACAATGGGTAGTGCTTAGTTCAGCTTTAGGTGCTCTTCTCTCCTGGCTAATGTTACCTACTTTTACAGCCATCTACGAACGCGGCATTGCCAGTATAACTGTGCGCGGTTCTATGCTAAAAATGCTCTTGGCCCTTCCTTCAGTACGCGGCGTTAAGGCGCTGTTTGGCTGTTTGCGTTCTCCTTTAGAACTCAAAGCTTGGGCTTGTCCCAATAATTGTGCACCCTCTGAAGCTGGAGAAAGCGAATCGACTAATGAGCCTTTTGCTCTCCCTTGGGATTTGCTCAGCTGGAATATTTTTGCTACTGCTGTTTGGACAGTAGGTGCCTTAGCTGCTTTGCAAGTAAGCGCTCTTTACCCAGATTTAGCTGCCACAGCCGTGCTCCTTTCCGGTTTGGTCAACTCGTTTGCGGCCATCGCTTTTAGCCTTTTTGTCGATCCTAAAGCAGCCGTCATTACCGACCAAGCAGTATCCGGCCAACGTCCGGCCAGCCACGTATTGCAACTTACTTTCCACTTAGGACTGGGCAATTTTATAGGCGGTTTACTCGGACTTTTTACCTTTCCCTTAGCTATTAAGATTATAAGCCTAGCTACCGAAAGACTGGGCCACGCCAAAATGGACGAAAATATGTGGCTGGTCATTGGTCTGAATGTAGTTGTCACTTGCTTAATGTGCACTTCTTTAAGCTCGCGTATTTCAGCCGTAATTACTAAAAATGTTGCCACAGCATTAGCTATTTACAATGTTTTCTTCTTAATTACCCGTTTAACTACTCAAGTTTATGCTCCTATCTTGGGTTCAGTCAGAGACTCCGTAGTAAAAGGAGCGGCTTCGGCCGCGGAATTGTTGCCTCTCTTCCGCTGGGTAATCGGTGGAGCTACTTTAGGTACTATTTTGGGTTGGTTGCTCATGCCTACCTTCGTGGCAATTTACAATACAGCTATTAAAGCTTTAGAAAAAAGAAGCGGCTCTATGGCTACTTTGCTTAAAGATTTGCTTAAACCTAAATATTGGGGCAAAGTTTGGCAATGTTGGCGCAAACCTTCAAATTTCGGAGTATTGGTCAGCGATCTAAAATTATTGCCTAAGAGCTTCTTATTGGCTAATATTTTCGTTGTCGGTATTCATGTAATTGGCGTTTTGGCAGCTATTCAAGCTGGCGCAGAATTAACTGGCCATTTAGCTCGTACTGCCACTTTACTTTCTTCGGTAATTAATGGCGCCGCAACTATTTTAAGTAGTATCATTGTCGATCCCACTGCGGCCAAAATTACTGATGAAGCAGTGAACGGAAAACGCTCTTTGCATGAAGTCGAAGCTATGGCCGTATTCCTTTGCTTAGGCTCAATTTTAGGAACCGTACTTTCCCAATTGCTCTTTACTCCCAGCGTTAAGATTATTATTTTGGGAGCTAAAATTTTAGGAGCTTTATTCTAATAATTGGCGGAGTAAAAAAATGAGTGAAAAAATTACTAATGTAATGCGCATCTTAAAGCAAAAGAAAATACCTTTTGTTGAGCATACGTACGCTGCCGATCCCACTAAAACAGCCGAAGATATAGCTCAAGAGGTAGGTTTGCCTCCCGAACGCGTTTTTAAAACTTTAGTCACAGTTGGACGCAGCAAGAATCATTATGTCTTTGTGATACCAGCTTACGGCCATCTAGACTTAAAAAAAGCCGCAGCAGTAGTAAAAGAAAAATCTATAGAGATGATCCCTCAAAAAGAACTTTTGCCTCTGACAGGTTATGTCCACGGCGGTTGCTCTCCTATAGGTATGAAAAAAGCCTTTCCTACTTTTGTAGACGAAAGTTGTTTGCAATTTGATACTATAGCTATCAGCGCCGGTAAAGTAGGCTTTCAAGTCGAATTAGACATAAAATTGCTCAATTTTCCCACTGCTTCATTGATATAGACTTGTCCAAAAATAGAAAAAAAAAACTGCTGTAAGTGAAATAGAAAAAGGCGCTCCATAAAATGGATCGCCTTTTTTATTTGCTTTTCTATTGACTACTTTATAACAATTATTTGGCAATTACTTTAAGCCAAGCGGAAACCTTTTCCGGAGCTTGGTTGAGAGCGCCATCATAAATAGCTAAACCTTCGGTAAGAGAAGCTTTAGGGGCAGCTTTGCGCAAATCGTCAATGCCAGTCATACCACTGCCTCCGTGAGTACTAAATGGCGCAATTGTTTTTCCTTCTAAATTGGCTTGCTCAACAAAAGTCAGTACAGCCATAGGGCAAGTTCCCCACCAACAAGGATAACCGATATAAACGGTGTCGTACTTACTTAAATCGGGCATTTGACCTTTTAATTTGGGGCGCTCATTGGCGGATTTTTCTTTTTTAGCTTCATCTGTGCAAGCACGAGATTCGCTAGGATAAACCTTCTCCGTCTCAATGCGGAACAAATCGGCGCCAGTTTCTTTGGCAATTTCTTCAGCTACTCGCTTGGTGTTACCGCTATAAGAGAAATAAACCACTATAGCATGCTTGCCACCATCTTGTTTGGCCACAGTTGTAGATTCGGCAGCAACCGTTTGCACAGCAGCTTTATCATTTTGCATTGAAGTAGAGAAATTAGAAGATGCTTTATTAGAATCGGCATTATTGCTGCAAGCTGGCAAGCTTAACAAAACGAAAAGAGCGACTAAAATATGCAAAAGTGAATTTTTCAAGAGATTTTTCCTCGTTATAACAAAAAATGCTACTCAAATAAATCGAAAAAACGCTCTGCAGCTCAAAAAGTTCGCAAAGCGTTTTTAGCTTGTGTTCAGGAGCCGCCTTTAGCTTACAACCTAAAGTGCACTTTAGGTCAAGCTCTATAAAATGGCTCCTATAGCAATTTTTACTTCATTAAATATAGAGCTATTCCAACTCAATTAAACCATCAACCACTTTTTTAATAAAGCGCTCCGGCACATCTTTGCCAGAGAAGCTGTAATAAGAGCCTTTGCGCCAAGAAGAGATCCAATCGGCTCTAAAGGCGACTCCTTCTTCCGAGTCTTTGGGGTAGACTTCAGCTGTACCTTTTCCATAAAGAATATTGCTGAACTGAACTTGTTTTTCTCCGGGAAAAACATCGCCAACTCCACCGTTGCAACCGAAAATTTTTACTTCTCCGCCCATGCCGTTGGAATAAGTTAATACGTAAGAAGCTCCTAAAGGCGACATATAATCCACATCAACATTGACAAGCTGCAAATCGTCATCCATGCCGCAATAATAAAAAACGGGAAAAGGTAAAGCTTTCAGCTGGTTCATTTGCTGCTCGTTCATATTATATTTAAGACCTTTCTAGTTAAAAAAATACTAAAAGAGCTGATCCGAAGCCGCTCCCAACCTCGATAACAGTGTTTTTTTCGTCTACCCCAAGCAAAAGCCTGCTCCATCAAACTAAGCTTAAAAACCGCAGCTCAATTAGCCAATTAGCTATCGGCACGTTTTACATCTTCGCAAGCTATGGGCAAACATTCACCGGGACGACTTTTAAAGCGTACCCATAACTTGCCAGAAGCTATAAAAGATACAGTACCTAAACCGTTTACTTTATGTTCAACAGTGCAACCAGCGGGGAAATTAACCGCAATTTCGCGGCGGCGGAATTTGCGCACTTGAGGAGGCATAATCGTTATTTGCCTCACTTTTTCTGCCGCAGTTCCGTGTTTATCTTTGAGCTCTTCGCTACCAGATCGGAAAGGACGGCCAGAAGATAACTTTTGCGCGACAGCTTTGGCTTTCCAACCATTGCTGCTTTTAACCTCAATTTGCTTTAAGGGCATTTCATAAATAAAACGAGACAACTCTGAATCTTGATCGCCACGATGGCAAGCTGCCGTAAGATACAGCATATCTTTAGCTCTGGTTAAACCGACATAGCAAAGGCGCCGCTCCTCTTCCACTCCTTTATCTCCATCGACTAAAGAGCGATGGTGAGGTAAGAACCCGTCTTCCATACCGACTAAAAAAACTACCGGAAATTCCAAGCCTTTGGAAGTATGGATAGTCATTAAAACTAAGCTATCCTGTTTGTCGGCGCTTTCGTCAAATTCATCACGACCAGATATTAAAGATATTTCATTCAAGAAAGCCCGTAAGGGAAGTTCGCCATCATAGTTGGGACTGTGGCGCTCTTTTTGAAAGCGTCTATCAAAATCTGTCAGTACTTCTAAAAGTTCTTGTAAATTTTCTCCACGCTCTTGATCTTCTTCTAAATCGCTGGAAAGCAACTTATCCTTATAGCCAGTTTCTTCCAGCACAACTCTGACCAATTCAGCCAAAGAGCAATCTGGACTTAGAGCTTGTTTGCTCAATTCTTCCAATTGATCATACAATTTGCGGCAACGCCCTACGTAAGAAGCGGCCACGGCAGCCTGATCGGCTAGACCTAAAGCATGCATAATGGGAATGCCATTGTGAGCAGCATAAGAGACAATTTTAGCTAGAGTGCTTTCCCCTAAACCACGCGTATTTTTGATAATTCGGCCCAAAGCTACCGAATCGCTGGGATTGCCCAAAACATAAAGATAAGCCAATATATCGCGAATTTCTTTACGATCATAAAAGCGACGGCCGCCCACGATTTGGTAACTCATGCCTTCTTCACGCAACAGCACTTCTTCAAAATTGCGACTTTGAAAATTGGATCTGTATAAAATGGCAATATCGGAATAGCGATAGCCACACTGCTGCACCAAACATTTGCAAGCTTGGACTACAAATAAAGCTTCACTACGAGCATCGTCAGTGATATAGACATATGGTAAAGTTCCGTCGGTACGATTGCTCCACAAGTTTTTTACTTTGCGGTCAGAATTATGGCTGACGACTAGGTTAGCTACATCTAAAATTTGTTGCGTAGAGCGATAATTTTGCTCCAGCTTAATAACTTTGGCATCATGGAAGTCTTTTTCGAAGCGCAAAATAATAGAAATATCTGCTCCGCGAAAACCGTAAATACTTTGATCGTCGTCACCTACAGCGCAAAAATTTCTATCTTCATTTAGAAGCAAACGCAATAATTCATACTGAATAGGATTTACGTCTTGAAATTCGTCTACCAAAATATAGCGTAAATGGCGACGATATTTTTCGCAAACATCAGGATTATTAGAAAACAACTCAACCGTATAGACCAAAATGTCGTCAAAATCGAGAGAATCATTTTCGCGTAAACGTCGGTTATAAGCTTGATAAATGGGAATAAGCAAACGTTCTTGAGCTAAAAGCGGACTTAAATCTTCAGGCTTGCGGCGAGCATTTTTGCAAGCGCTAATAGCACTAAGCAAATCGCGCGGCGCATGTTTTTGGCCGTCGATATTGAGCTCTTTTAAAATGTCGCGCATTAAAGCTACTTGCGCTTCGGTGTCATAGATGGAAAAGCTGGAGCTAACATCGAGATATTTGGCTTCTCTACGCAACCAACGAGCACAAACGGAGTGAAAAGTGCCTACATTAGAAAAGAAACCACTGCCACAAAGTCCCTCAATACGCTCAACCATTTCACGCGCAGCTTTATTGGTAAAAGTGACGGCCAATATTTGTGAGCGCTGGGCTAAACCCGATTGCAAAATCCAGGCAATGCGCTTGGTTAATACCGTAGTTTTACCGCTGCCAGCTCCGGCCAAAATAAGCAAAGGGCCTTCGGTAGTAGTAACAGCCTCAGCTTGCTGCGGATTCAATCCTGTCAGAATAGACTCCATAGTCACAAAAAGTCACCCCTTTATCAATCATGCAAATGGACTTTGTAGCCAAAACGACGTTGCAAAACATTGAGCAAAGCTGGCATAAATATGGCCGAACTTAGCAAGTTAGCACCTACACCCAAAGTCATAACTAATCCCAAAGTAGCTACTCCTTGATGGTTGGCAATAATCATAGTGGCAAAACCGATCATAGTAGTGAGGGCTGACAAAGTAATGGAAGGGCCGGTAGAATGGCTGAAGATGCCAGCTCCACCTTCTTCAGAAACTCGGTGAATAATATGAATACCAAAGACTAAGCCTATACCCAAAATTAGAGGCAAAGCTAAGAAGTTGGCGCTATTGAAATCACAATGCACAGCTCCCATCATGCCAACCATCCAGACTATACCTAACACTTTGGGCAACAAAGCCAATAAAGCCACACCTAATTTGCGAAAATGTATAAACAGCAACACCCAAATGGCACACAAAGCCCACGTGCCAGCTTTTTCGTTAGATTCGCGCAATTCTTGACAATCGTAGTAGCTCATAATAGGCATACCCACAACTTTAGGATCGACGCTTTGAACTTCTCGCACAAAACGCTCCTGAGCTGGGCGTTCCCAAATATTTTCTTTAGGGAAGATACGCACTTGGATAAGTCCAGTACGGCCTATTTCACGATTTCTCAAATCATCAGGAATATCACTTATTGTCAAAGGAGGCGCATCTTTTTGCGAATGCAAAAAATTGACAATATCAGCTAGACTTTTATAGAAATTGTCTTCAAAAGTATTGAGGCCATCTTCAATAGGTCCCGGCCCCATAGTAGACATAATCGAAAAAAGCTTGTCAATTTTTATTTCCAAACGTTTAGACGTTTGACTGACTTCCGGAGAAGAGCTTTTTTGCAACTTGTGCAAAACTGAGCGCATTTCTTGGTCGCTACTCTCTATAGAATTGCCTAAAGCACGGAAAGAAGCAATGCGACTCTCATCTGGATCGCGATAAATTTCGCGAGGCACGGGAATAGAAGAAACGCTCTCAGCTATTTCTTTTAAATAGGGATATTTTTCCTTATAATTGACTGGAATCATCATCGCCACAGTTTCCACATCGGAAACGGTAGGTAACTGAGAAAATTTTTCAGCCAGTTGGCAAGCTGTGGGCACATCTTTAGCTAAGGAAATACCACAAAGAAGCGAATGCTCACTGGCATTGATTAAATGCATTTCAGTGCGTACAGATTGTAAGCCCTTGGCTTGTAAATTGAGTAAGTTGTAGTCGTAGCTAACATTTTTGCCATACCAAAGAGCTGCCAAAGTAGCAACTAAGCCGACAATAACTACACCTTCGGAGCGATTAAGTAACCACTTTTCCATATTGGCCAAAAAGGCAAAACGAGAAATGCCCTTAGCTTCGTAAACCTTATTTTTATCTTCAGTTAGGAAAATAAGTGAAGGTAAAATAAGCATCATGGAAAGATAGCAAAGCAAAATACCGCTGCCAGCAATAATACCTAGCTCGGCAATGCCCGTAAAATCGGTGAAAGCCAGCACATAAAAGGCCAAAGCGGTACTGACAGCTCCAGTTAAATTTTCGTAACCTGCGCCACGCATGGTCGCTTGCATAGCCACTAAAATATCAGCCGTTTTGGCTCTCTCTTCATCGTAACGATAGAGAAAATGGATACCGAAGTCGATACCTAAGCCCATTAAAATAGTGGCAAAAGTTACGGTGAGCAAATTTAAGTGGCCGATAGCCAGCGTAGTAAAAGCCATAGTCCAGCCGATACCAACTATCAAGCCCAAAACAGCCATCAAAGGCTTAAAAATTTCTCGGAAAGCCCAAATAAAGATAATGGCAATTAAAACTAGAGAAAGGATGGCCGATTGTGTAGAGTCATTGGTGGAAGAATCAGCTTCGTCGACATTAAGAACCAATTCACCAGTCAAGCCAACCAGCACATTTGTGTGGGAGCGTTCTAAAACTTCCAAAATTTCTCGAATGCGGCTGACTGCCCTATTTATGGAAACATCTTGGCCCTCATTATCGCGGTAGACTGGACGACAAAGTAAAGCATAAAAACGGCCGTTGGCAATGGTATTGTACTGAAGGATCCTCTCTTGAGAAAACATGCTATTGATAGCATCTTCGTTTTCGTCGCCTTCTTGTCCCAATTGCTCAAGCATAATATCAGTCCAAGGAGAAACAAACTTGCCTCTTCCTCTAGTTTCCATACTCTGAGTAAAAAGATCAAGAAAACGTTCAGCTGTAGGCAATACGCCTTTAAGCTTATTGAGATCTGGAGCGCCAGAATTGCCCATTTCACGCGAAAGCTGAGGAGCTTTTTGCATAAGATCGGCTAAACCGCCTGAAGAAGCCAAAGCTTTTAGCCCAGGGCCGTAATCTTTTAATTGCTGGGCTATTTCACGCAATTGCTGCGGTTCCAGGTAATGCAAAGCATAATTGCGCAAAAAAGTGACGTCTACTTTTTCGAAGACATCCTTAAAAATATCAGGCTCTTCTCGCAAACGCTGAGCCAAATCGTCAACAAAGGCTCGGCGCTGAGCGGCGGTGCCATCTTCCACGATCACCACAATATCTTCAGAGCGCGGAAAATCGTTAGTGTAACGATCTTGCTCGGCTTGTAATCCGGCAGAGCGTTTAATTAAGTTAGCTTGATCGGCATCAAAAGTGAGATAGTTGGCCGTATAAATCATACCTAAAAGGCAGCTTACCAGGCCAACAATTATGATTAAACGCGGAAAATGGAAAGAAAACTCGGCCAACTTGCCCAACATTTTATAAGTAAATGCTTCTTTGTTGACAGAGCCTTGAGGCGCCGCCTTTTCTTCTGCAGCTAACGATTTATCGGAGCCTTTTAAATCCATAATTTAGAGGGTGTCCAACCAGTGAGCGTTTTCTAAAACGGCTCCTATCGAATGCAAGTTTCTAACGTTGAAAATATGCTGAGCGCTAAGTTGCCAACGTCCACAGCAAGCAGCATGTACAGCATCAGCAACAGAAACGGCACAGTGTTGCATCACGCTAGCATCACGATAACAATCGATCATACACTCTGTGCAACCATCGCGAATGATTTGGCTGCCGTTAAATTCACAGACATGGCACATGGGACGACGCCAATTGCAGCAACGCCACAATTGTAATTGCCAATCCAGATAGAATTGCTTAAAGCCTCCCAGGCAAACGAACTCTTGCGGTTCTTTATTGAGATAGCGATGCATATCCATCATAGAAGCAGTGGGATTAAGCACTCGATACGATTTTTTCAAAGCGATTACTTCATCGATCAAATGATGCATCTCTTCGGGAGTATAATTTACTAAATCAGAATCTTTGCACCCGAGATAGTTGGAATCTAAGTTGATCAGAGGGAAAGAAAAAGTGACCGCCTCAAAGCCCATACGCTCCAAAGTGTGAGGCAATTCTTTCAGATCGCCCAAAATTTTGCTCAGAGTGACTGAAGCCACGCGCCCTACTTTATGTTGAGCGAATATGCGGTTGGCAGCAGTAATGCGCTCAGTTACGCCAGGCAAACCACGGTTTTTTTCGCTGACAGATGGATCAACGGAATCAACAGAAATAATTACTTCGCTTAAACCATTACTTATCAAAGAATTGACTTTATCAGCAGACAAAGTAGAACCGTTGGTAACGATTAGGCTGTCCATACCCAAATCACGGCAATGAGCCATAAACTCTTCTAAGTTGGGATTTAAAGTAGGCTCTCCGCCAGTAAAAATTAAAAAGCGCACTCCGTTACGATAGAGACAATCGATAGCGTTTAAGCCAGCCGACAACTTAACCAAAGTTTTGGGATTTTTATCATTTTTAGCTTGTTCTCTGGAGAAATTGCAAAATTCACATTTAGCATTGCAAGCATTGGTAATGGCAAATTGACAAGTAGAAGGGCCACCATCTAAAAATACTTGACTAATAATCTCTTTCCAATTCACTGATTATTCCTCCACCGATCTATTGACAAGACCAGCACATATTTATTCACTAAAAATACTTAAAAGCGGTAGAATATAGAGAACTAACTGTCTAACTTAAAGCTAACAGCCTAAGAAAGCACAACTACAATTATGCCGCAAAAAATTATTAAAGTCCCCGCCCAGCGTAAAGGTGAAACGTGTTCTTGCAAATATATTTTGGCCAAAAAAGCGTTAATAATGTAATTTAAGGCCGTTAAAGGTAAAAGCAAAGAAAGATCGGCCATAGAGAGCATAGCCAGCCACAGGAAAAACGATATGGCCAAGAGGCCTGCTCCCAGCAGTACGTTACCATTGGTAATAACTGCACAAATTATGCGCCAAATATCGCGTAAACTATGGATTGAAGAATCTATAGAGCGCATTCCCTTTGACACAAAAATATCAGCCACAGCTGTAACGCTGACGCCAGTCAAAATAAGAAGTAAAACTTTTAACATGATCGCGCTCTTTTCGCTCCTAATACTTGCTCGGCCTTCTGAAAAGACAGGCGGCGCAATTCTGTACTTATGGCTAATAGCCTACCGTTTTTTAGCAACAATAAGACAACATTTTTTACAGCACTAAGGGCTTAGACAGGTATTTTATCAGCCTTTAAAGAAGCAATGGCGGATCATAAAGTTTACACTTGACGAAGGGAAAAAGATTAGCTTTGCGCAAGCTCATATTGTTACTTTCGGCTCTTATATTGGCAATTGGGCTGAATTTTGTCAGCTTTACCTCCAATGCCATAGCTCAAGCAAATTCTTCTAATAGTTCTTTAATATTAATTCAGTCGGAGATTGCCGGTACAGAAGTTTTCGGTAGCGGTGTTATCGTGTTGACTGGTCGTGAAAGTTGCCAAGCTGTAACCAGTTACGAAGCTATTAAAGGAGCTTCTAGAATTACGGCTTTAGCTAGCGGCTATTCACCTGTACCAGCCAAAATTTTGCGTTTTGCTCCCGACGCCAACTTGGCTTTGCTGGAAATTCCTATTCCCGCTCTACCTGCTGCCAAACTCGGAGACAGCGAAGTAGTCAAAGATGGTACTCCAGTGGCTATTTCTTACGCTTCACCAGTTTTGAGCGGCGACGTGGCTACTTCTTTTGGTAATGGCAAACGCGGCGGCAGTGTCATTGATATTATTAATCGCCCTGGCGGCTCAGTTATGCGTATCAAGATGTCCGCTCCTTTGCAAGAAGATACCAGCGGTGCTCCAGTTTATTTGCCTAACACTAATGAGCTGATTGCCATTTCCCTTTCTATCGAAGCAGCTTCCGGTCACAACGATATGCGCTTTGCCATTCCTATTGCCATGGCTAGTGCTCTATCCCCCAATATCAGATCTTCTTCCGACTCCATTGCCAATATAAGAGTATTGGACGGTGAAGATGCTCCTGTTCTTGAAGGTGGAAATAACGAAGGCGACAGAGCTGAAGAAGGCAGCCCCTTAGTTCCCATTATTGTGGGTGTAGTCGTAGTTGCTGTGTTAGGCGGTGTAGCCTACTTTGTTTTGGGTGGCAAGAAGAAAAAAGCTGTAGAGCCCTTCTCTGTTTTGCCTATCTTACCTGAAGACATGCCTATGGCCTTTGTCACTGCCGAAGGTAGTATTCTCCCCTTCACCAAAGATTCAGTCATTGTTGGACGTTCCGAAAGCAGTGACTGGTGCTTCCCTGAATCGAGCGTTTCTGGTCGTCATGCTCGCATTCGTAAGAGCCGCGACGGTTCAAGCTATGAATTGGAAGACTTAGGTAGTAGCTATGGAACTTTCATCCGTGGTCGACGCGTAGGTCGCAGCGATGTTATTCATCCTGGAGATATCGTCCGCTTTGGAGACGTAACTCAAGTAAAACTTCTTACTAGAGCCGAATCTCAAGCCAAAAATGCCATAAATACAGCTAAGCTCGAAGAAGATGGCGAAGAATAAAT
>ERZ808258.312-NODE-312-length-21084-cov-3.729897_pt1 | contig 21084 bp, 15 predicted proteins | sample MGYA00521280_ERZ808258 | MGnify/ENA primary metagenome ERZ808258 (study PRJEB31516, sample SAMN03275585) | gut metagenome | biome: mammalia-associated habitat; material: feces | host: Papio cynocephalus | place: Kenya | collected 2012-07-19 ...
GCCCCGCACTAGGGCACATTGAACGATATAGTGCTAGATCTTCGTTCATCTAAGGGTTAAGGATAAGGATGCCGTCCTCTGCGGGCGATGCGTCGGACGGCGGGAAAAGGGGCTTCACAGGGACGACATCGCGTCCCTGATATGGCCAACGAAGAGCCTTCTGAAACCTTCGAACTCCCCGAGGCCGCGGATGATGCATTCGACCTCGTAGCCCTCGGACTCGAGGAAGGTCCTCAGGGAATCGTCGTCGCCGGCCATGTCGTTGTTGGCGTGGTCGCCGGCGACCACCATGAACGGGATCGCCACGACCTTCCTGCAGTCCCTGCGCCTCATGAGCTCCAGAGTATCCTCGAACGAGGGGTATCCTTCCACGGTGGTGACGAACACGGAGCCTAGGCCGTGACTCCACAGCTTCATCTGGAGCTCGCAGTACGCGGAGTTGGCGTAGTGCGCGGTGCCGTGCCCCATCAGGACGAGGTCCCTCCTCTCTGACAGGGGGAGGAGGCAGGACTCCACCGCCCCGACGGCGGCGTCGTAGTCCTCGGAGGTGGTGAGCAGGGGCTTCCCGACGGCTATCCTGGCTATGGATCCCCTGTGGCTCTTCACGGCGTCGACGATGCTGTCGTACTCCTCGCCGTTCATGATGTGCGTCGGCTGCACGACGACCTCTTCGAATCCCTCGGCGGACAGCCTGTCCATGGCTTCCGTGATGTAGTCGATGGACGTGCCGTCGCGCTCCTTCAGCTTGGTGATGATCCTCCTGCTGGTCCAGGCGCGTCTGACATCCCATTCCGGGAACGCGTCCGCGACGTCCTTCTCGATGGCGTCGATCGTCTTGGCGCGGGTGTCGTTGTAGGTCGTGCCGAAGCTTGTGACGAGAATGGCTCTTCCAGGCATGATGGAGCATACATCCAACTGTATGATAATCCCTTCCACGGGACGATCGGGAAAGGAGGAGAGAACCCGAGGGACGGAGCCCTCGGGAAGAAGGACTCACTGCACGAGTCCCTTGGCCTTGGCGAGCTCGGCGTTGAGGACTGATCCTCCCGCGGCGCCGCGGATGGTGTTGTGGGACAGGGCGAACGCCTTGTAGTACCCGTTGCTCTGTCTGAGCCTTCCGACCGTGACGGCCATGCCGCGCGCCCTGGCTGGCCTTCCGGCCATGACATCGAACATGGGCTGGGGGCGGTTCTGCTCGTGCCTGACGACGACGGGCTTCTCGGGAGCGGTGGGAAGGCCCAGCTTCTGGGGCTCTCCGACGAACTCGGACAGGCAGCGGTCGAGCTCCTCGAGGGAGGGCTGCCCGTCCAGATCGAGGACGAGGGATTCCAGATGCCCGTCTACTACGGGGACTCTGGCGCAGTTGGCCATGACCTTGAAGGATGCGGGATGGAAAGAACCGTCGGAATAGGTTCCGAGGATCTTGGCGAGCTCGGACTCCATCTTCTCCTCCTCGTGGCTGATGAACGGGACGACGTTCCCCACGGCGTCCAGCGAGGGGACGCCGGGATATCCTGCTCCGGATAGAGCCTGGTACGTGGAGACGAACACCTGCTTCAGACCGTACGCCCTGTCGATCGCGTACAGAGGGGCGGCGATGCCCGTGGATGCGCAGTTGGCATTCGTCACGATGTATCCCCCGGACTCGGAGAAGGAGGCCTGGTCCCTTACGGATTCCAGCTGGTCGGAGTTGACCTCCGGGATGATGATGGGGACGTCGGGGTCCATCCTGTGGGAGCCGGCGTTGGAGTAGACTCCCACGCCCTTCTCCGCGAGCTCGGTCTCCGTCGCTCCGGCGAGGTCGGAAGGGATCCCGCTGAACGCGATCCTGCAGCTCCTGGAGATCTTGTCGAGGTCCATGACCTCGATCCTGCGGTCCAGCGTGTCGTCGGAGTACTCGTGGTCCCTGACCTTGAGGACGTCTCCGAACCTCTTGCCGTCGGATCTCTCGGAGGCGTACAGCCCCTCGATCTCGAACCACGGGTGGTCTTCAAGCATCTGGACGAACCTCTGGCCCACCATCCCGGTGGCGCCCAGCACGGCAACGCTGATCTTGCTCATGTCGATCTTCCTATGGATGCGCCATTGCGCGCGCATATAAAGGGTTCCCCCTGCCTCCGACAGATAGTTTTTTTATCGGCGCATCGTAGAGGAGCGCCGATATGCCGAACACCGAGGAGCTGAGAGGCCAGATTGAAGCCATAGACGAGAACATCATAGACCTCATCGCCACGCGCATGGAGATCGCCGACGAGCTCGCGAAGGCCAAGAAGAAGTCCAACCAGCGGTATTGGGACGATGAGAAGGAGCGCGAGGTCAAGCAGCACTACCGCGAGCTCTGCGAGGAGGTCAGCCTGTCCGAGTACGAGGCCGCCCAGATCGCCGAGGTCATCCTTGCGATATCCAAGGAGAGGCAGAAGCACATATTCGAGTGATCGCCGTGCCTTCGAAGGTCACAGTTCGCATGAGGACATGCGACAGGACTCACCGCATCACCGTCAGCGCGAGGGAGGACGGCGACTACGACGTCAGCATAGTCTCCGACTGCGCGAACGTCATGGAGTACGCCAAGAATCTGACCCGGATAAGCGCGTCCGACGGCGTCGACTTCTGTACAAGCAGGATCAACGATCCCGAGGTCAGGATGCCCCTCTCCGCCACGTGCCTGTGCCCGCTGGGAGTCCTCAACGCCGCATGGATGGAGATGGGCATGCTCACCTGCTCCATAGCCCATAGGGCGCACGACAACTCCATCGTCCTGGATCCGGAAGACCAGGATTTCCGAAGGATACGATGGACGAGATCCGCCTCAGAAGATTGTTGGAGGATGTGGCCTCCGGCGCGCTGTCTCCGGAGAAGGCCGCATTGGAGCTGCGGCTCGAGCCGTTCCGCGACCTGGGATTCGCCAAGGTGGATCTGCATCGCGGAATCCGGCAGGGGGTGCCCGAGGTCGTGTTCGGCCAGGGCAAGACGCCGGAGCAGATCGCATCCATCGTCGAGACACTGATGTCCGACGGCGGCCCGGTCCTTGTGACCCGCCTGTCGCCCGAGGCGGCCGATGAGATCTCCCGCGGCATCGATATGGAGTACGATCCGGTCAGCCGCACCGCCTTGGTCGGAGATCCCATAGAGAAGCGGACAGGCTTGATATGCGTCGTGAGCGCAGGGACGAGCGACATCCCGGTGGCGGAGGAGGCGGCGAGGACGGCGGAAGCCTTCGGAAGCCGCGTCGAGCGCATCTACGATGTCGGAGTCTCCGGAATCCACAGATTGCTGGCGTACTCGGATAAGCTCATGTCGGCCAACGCCGTCGTCGCCGTCGCAGGGATGGAAGGAGCGCTGGCAAGCGTGGTGGGCGGCCTCGTCGACTGCCCTGTAATAGCCGTTCCTACCAGCGTGGGATACGGGGCGTCGTTCGGAGGACTGGCGGCGCTGCTGTCGATGCTCAACTCCTGCTCCAGCTCGGTCAGCGTCGTGAACATCGACAACGGCTTCGGGGCCGGGTACATCGCCAACCTGATCGACCGCTCCCGTAGCGCTTTTAACCGATGATCCATCCTGCAGGCCATGCCTGCCAAAATTCTGTTCGTCAACGCGTGCGTGAACCGCTCGAAGTCCAGGACCATGCGTCTCGCGATGGCGTTGCTGTCGAGAGCTCCGGATGCGGAAGTCGAAGAGCTCGTCCTGGAGGAGATGGATGGCCTGAGGCCTCTCGATTCCGTCCGCCTCGCGGAGCGCGGGAAGGCGGTCTCCGAAGGGAGGATCTCCGATCCGATCCTGGAGATGGCCGTGAAGCTCGCATCCGCCGATGCTGTGGTGATGGCGAGCCCGTATTGGGAAGGGTCGTACAACTCGCTTCTGAAGCTGTTCATCGAGAACGCGTCCGCGGTCGGAGTGACGTTCAGATACTCCGAGGACGGAACTCCTGTGCCGCTGTGCAGGGCGAAGGTACTGTACTATGTGACGACTCGCGGCGGCCCCGTCGCAGACGATGAGGATCTCGGAGTCCTCAGCATGAGATCGCTGGGAAGACTGTACAGGATGGAATGCCGCGTCCTGAGCGCCGAGGCCCTCGACATGCCGTACACCGATGTGGATGAGGCGCTGGAGAAGGCTATAGAATCGATTCCGGCCGATCCGTTCGATGCATAAGGATTGTTGAAGACGGGGCCGAGGCCCCTGTTTGACGGAAGACCTTCAGGCCTTCCTCATACGGATGACCGCGACGGCGACGATGGCGGCTATGACGACGACCGCTATCGCCGCGATGGCGATCAACGAGGAGCCGGAGTCCTCCTTGTCGTCGTCCCCGGACGGTTCCGGCTCGGGCGACGGAGCGGAGGAGTCCTCCGCGACCATGTACACCGAGAAGTGGGTGAGCTCCATGGTGAAGCCTCCCTTCTCGGGGTCGTAGAGGGAGCCCTCCACGACATGCCTGGAGCCCTCGTCGTCCACGTACCATACGCGCAGCTTCGAGACGTTCTCGCCTTCTGCGGGCGTGTACCCGAAGCTCACGGACGCTTTCCCTCCGAGGTCGTGGATCCTCTTGTCTCCGACGACCGCGTCGAGGACGATGAAGAACCTGTCCCCTACGGCGCCCTTCTGGGAATCGAGGAGGTCCTTCTCCTGTCCTTCGCTCATGGAGAGGTCGATAGCGCCCTCCTGTCCGGAAAGGCTCCTGCAGGCGTCCCCGTCCAGATGGACGGAGTCCTTCTCGGATGCGACGAACCTGAGTCCCGCGCCGTGGTCGGCGATGGCTCCGAGAGCTCCGGGCTCGATGGACACGGACGCTCCGGAGACCTCGAAGGTCTTCTCAACATCCTTCTCATCGATCCCCGCCCTGGAGATCGCGTCCTCGGAGCGCTCGACGGCGGCCTTCGCCGCGTCGGCTCCGACCTTTCCTTCGGAGGGTGCGATCACGGTGGTCGACTCGGCCTTCTCAACCTTGCCGTCGACGATCGTCGCCTCGACCTTGGTCTCGGCGGAACCGTCGGCGGCCTTGGAGACGACGGTCTTGGACTCCGTGGACTTCCCGTTCTCCTTCTTCTCGAAGGAGTCGGTGGTGACGGTGCCTTCGGCGCCGGTCTCCTTGGTCTTCTCCTCCCTGGTCTCGTTCAGGACCTTCCCGGAGGAGTCCTTCTCGATCACGTTCTCGGTGTTGGTCTTCACGACGGTGCCGTCGGGCCTCTTCTCCTCCGTGTCGAAGATCTCGGTCTTGTTGAGAACGTTACCGTCCTTGTCGGTGACCGTCTCGGTGCCGGTCTTCTCGACGACCTCGGTGCCGTCCTCCTTCTTCTCCATCTTGGTCTCCGTCTTGATCTCCGTCTTCGAGAGGAGGTTACCGTTCTTGTCGGTGACGGTCTCGGTCTTACTGGAAACAACGGTTCCGTCGGGCCTCTTCTCAGTCTTGGTCGTCGTAGTAACCGTATTCCCGTTCTCGTCGGTCTTGACATCGGTCTTCTCGCCCTCGCCCTCTCCGCCGGAAGGAACATCGGTTCCATTCTCCTTCGTCGTCTTCCAGATGATCTGGAAGTCGCCTCCTTCGGTATAATGCCCCAGGGTCATCTGGTTATAGACCCATTGATTGTCGACTTTCTTATATTGGACCCAATAGGTCCAGAGACTCATGTCCTCCGGGCCCTGGTACTGCTTCAACCCGAACATGGAGGTGATCCAGCCTCTTATGTCCTGCGAACCGGATGATCCGGACCAGGCGGAATAATCTATGCCTTTCTCCCTGCAGGCCTTCTCCAACGCCTCCGCGGCATCGTACGCCACGGCAGAGATAGATATCCCCACTCTCAGGTCGGCCTCCGTATACGGGTGGCAATCCGCCTTGTCGAAGTCCTTCGTGATCTGAATGAAGAAATTGTAGGTATTCAGCACCTGTATCTCGGGCTTCTTCGAAACATGAACCGTGACCTCGGCATAGGCGAGTTTTCCGCATCTGACGATGACCTTGGCATCCCCTATCGATTCTGCATGGATACGTACGATTCCGGATGCATCCATGGATCCGACGCTCACATGCTCCGTGGATGTCGATTCCACGGTGACCTGCGAATGATCGCACCCTTTCAGAACGAAACGAAGATCGTACGAATCGCCCACGTAGATGCCGATCTCCTCGGATTGCGGCACTATCTCGATGTCGGAGATGATCAGTTCCACCTTATCGCTGAGCTCCGTCTGTCCCGTCGGATACACCGTCAGGTAATAGACACCGTTCTTCAGATCCAGAGAGAGCTCCGAATCGAAGCGCCCTTTCTCCACAGGAAGGAATCCGCGCTTCATCTGACTTCCATCGGATACGGTGTATTCCACTGCTTCCGCATCGGAAACCAGACCTGCTATGCGCACCTTCCCTGTATCCTTCGAGTATTCGGCGACCTGCACGGCCACGTACTGCAGTACCGGGATCTGCTCGATATCGTAGAGATACGGTCCATCGACTATGGCCGTCAGATACAGCATCCCTATCGGCAAAGCGCCGACATCCATCGTTCCGGAGAACCTGCCGTCCGAGACGGAGACTGTCGTCTCCTTCACGACGTTCGAGTCGCTGTCGGTCAGCGTGAGGCTGACGCTATCGACTCCGGATGCGGTACCGTCGAACACTACTTCCCCTGTATGGGGATCATAGGATGCTTCTGTAATCCCGAAGCCTCCTTCAGATTCCACGACATCGGAGAATGCAACGGCGGCGGTCATGAGAAGTATGACCAGCGATGCTGCGAACATCAATCCGGATCTCATGCTCCCGCCTCCGCTATCAATGCATAGCCGTAGCTGCTCTGGACATCATCGGACTGTCCGGGAAGACAGACCTTGATCAGGCAGCCTGCCGCATCGATGGTATCGAGAGAAACGGTTCCGCTCATGCTCTTGCTATCTATGGCGATTTCCATGGTGAGAGTCTTTCCGTCCTTGCATAGCACATGGATCATCAGGATCATGGATCCGGCTGGATCATTTCCGCTGATATCGTATGTGACGGAGGTTTTTCCATCCTTCATTTCCATGGAACCTGTTACGGTGTATTCACCGGGCGCATCCTTCCATGTAAGACGATACGACGAACCGGCTGCGAACTTCTCCTCGCGGATATCGTTCACGGGTTTTCCGTCCTTCATCCATAAGGGGATCTTTCCGTCCACAGATACGGCGGGCACGGCATCGCCGAGCCTTCCTCCGACGGTTCCGACGATCTTATCGATCAAATCGCCATCGTCATCATAGAAGGATACGGTAGCCGTCTTGTCTGCAGGAACCATCCTGATCCCCAGATAGGCGCGGTCGTCACCGATGTTCTTCACGAACGAATAGGTCTTGGTCCAGCCGTTCGAATCGAGGTATTGGAACTGCGTGCCGTCGACTATGGAGCCGGCTTTGCCCTCCGCCCTTATCAGGAAATAGTGCGAGGTGGCGTCGGACGCATCCGCCAGACTCGGAATGGACACCCAGGCGTACTTCCGCAGGTCGGTGATCTTTCCCGTGTCCGCGGTGTTCCTCAGCACCCATATGCCGGGAGAATCGGTCACGATTCCGCTCAACGACCCTATGGTGGAACCTGGTCCCAGAGTCACAACGCTCTCGCCCAGAGCCGCAAGGGCCTCGGCTGGATCGCGTCCATAGGACTCGTACCACATCGCCTTGGAACCATCGTCTATGAAGAAGAAGTAGGGATTCTTCTCCGGCGTGGTGTATGCGAATATATGTCCCGAATCGTTGTACCATACCATCCTTCCGTCCTCATCCGGACGGATCGTCTGAGAGTTGTAGTTCTGAGGCAGACTGGGTGTGGTGTATCTCGTCATGACCCTCTTGCCATCAACCTCGATATCCTCTATCATGCAGAACGTGGTGCCTGATGAAGATGAGACGTAGGGGATCATGTAGATGTACACCGGAGAGCCGCCCTCGTCGACATGGGTGATATCGACGGACATGGAACCGTGACCGAAGGCCGACCTTACGGTCCTGGGAGTCTGGCTTTCGATATCCTTCGTCATATCGAACGCGTAGAGGATACCGTTGCAGTTCACATAGCCCGTGCCGTTCGCAACGACGAACTGGGACGCGAATCCCTTGCCTTGGAACTCGTAGTACCTAACATCGCCGAGGTTCGTTCCATCGACCTTCATGTACGCCATCCGGGCGTTGTTGTCGCAGGCCACGGCCCCGAAGAGACCTTGGGAATACGCCGTGACATAGAGCTTCCCCTCGTGATAGCTCATCCAACCGTCGTCCATGTACATGGACTGGAGGCAATCGAGCCATACAAGTCCAGTATCTTTGGTTGCGGTGTTGAACGCGGCGATTCCGCGCTTCTGATTCTCCACCACTATGCGGTAGATGACATCTCCGACGAAGATGCTGCTCGTGAATCCATAGGTCGAGTAGACGCCCGAAATGCTGCCGAGATACTCGACTTTCGGGACGGTCGCACTACCCTCGGGACGAGGCGTGAACCTGTAGATCGATTCTCCGGAGGTGTAGAAGTAGCCGTCATGGTACTCGGCCCCGGATAAGGTCAAGGTGCTGGGCAGAGTATAGAGGAGATTCAGATCCAGATCGTAGGCCTTGTTGGTCATGTAGTCCAGGATCACTCCGTCTCCGTACCCTATATGGTGGTAGTACAGTTTCGCATCTCCCGCCTCTGCAGACGGGACGCTCCTGTCGATGAAGCCGGTGTCCGATTCGGCTCTGTAGAGATTGGGTCCGCAACGGAAGAACACCTTGCCGTCGACGATGAGAGGAACCGAATCGTGTCCTCTCCATACCTCGCCGGACGTGTTCAGATATCCCCCGATCTCATAGACCTTCACCAAGTCGAGGATGTCGTCCGGCGACGGAAGATCCCTGTTGCTGACGGGATCCAGACCGGAGCTGGAGGAGTGGAACCGGTACGTCACGCCGACGACCACATCGGTATCGATTGCAATCGTCAAAGGTTTCGACACGCTGCCATGCTCCACACCGTTGACGGTCCAGTTGAACACCTCGTATCCCGGATTCACGGAAGTCATCGTGAACGTCCTCGAATCACTGGAACCGGAGAATTCAATCACAGCAGCGGTATCGTCTACCTTCACAGTGAACGGCCTTTTCGTCCAACTCGCAGACAAAGTTATGTTTCCACTCACGGGCTGGGACGGATCGTAGTGATTACCATCGAGCATCCATCCTGCGAAATCGTATCCCGCACGGACGAAGCTCGGCAGATCTATGGACTCCAGCGACAACCCGGATGCTATTCTGATTTCGATGGTGCTACCGTCTTCGGCAACGCCCCCGTTGCCGTCCAGGACGATCGTGACGTATCCGTAGATGGAACGGTCCAACGGAACCATGACGATCTTGGAAGTGCTCGAAGATGAGACGATTCTGAATCCTACATCGGTGCGTTCGATCGTGCAACCGATGCCGATCATGGACACGTCCTTCGTGGATGTTCCGCTGATCGCCACCGTTCCTGCCGATTGATCGAACTCGTATCCGAGGGCCGAACCTTCGTATTCGTACGGAACGAACACCGTGGATCCACCCACGGTATATCCGATGTAAACAGACCCGCAGGCTACCAGTTGACGAAGACACGCATCCGAAGTCCCATGCATTACATTGAACTCCATGCCGTCCGCCATACGGGAGAACGCTGCGAAGTACTCCGGATCATCCACTACGGAAGAGACGGTCACGGATCTCAGCATCCCCAGCGAAGCCAGCGCATCCCTGCCGATGGACTGGTCCGCGCGAAGGACCAATCCCTCCACGGAATCGTTCAACGCTCCGGGAATGATGATGCGATTCTTGAACAGATCGTCACTCAGATCGATGGTGGGCGAGGAATCGACGACCTTCACGATCTTCTCGCTCCTGCCATCTCCCGGAGAGAACACGAGCACTCCGCCCTCTACCCTGAAATACGGATTGTCCGGGTCGCAACGGATGCCTTTCAAGTCATCCGTTCCCATCATGTTTATCACGTAAGCCACGGTGTCCTTCTCTATCACGAGCACCCCGTCGACGACCTTCGCCACAGGAGTCGAAGGATCGAGAAGACTGCCATATCCAGTCCTCCCTTCGAATACGCCGACAGGCAGCTTCACCCTATCTTGAGTACCCTCATAGACGAGGTCGAGACAATTGGTCAGATCGAATTTAATAGCTCCCAGGGAGCTGTGGCGGATCGATTGGAGCTTGGATCCCTCTTCAAAGGAGACTTCGGCTACGTAGCTAAGGCCGCAATCGCCGACTGTCACGACGCTAGCAGGCAGAATGGTGCTACCTCCGGTGATACGGATTCTCGAATCGAACGCGCTTCCACCGATCGTCTCGATGAAATGCGACCACAACACCTCTGTTTCCGAATCCAAGGATCCAATGAATGCACCGGCACCTATGGAATGCAACGAATCGCATCCACTCATGTCGATGATGGCTGCCCTATCGAAATAGGCGAATGCTCTTTCTCCGATGGATTCCAGCCTGCTGCCTTTCTCGAACACGATGCGCATCCCGTCTTCGTACTGCAGGGTTTTTAAACGATTGACCGACGGATGCATACCGGAAAACGTATTTTTTATCGGCTCTCCACCACCCGCCAAAGAACTCACATGAGTGAACGCCCCCTCGCTGATTATTTGGACAGAAGACGGTATAGTTATTCCGTTATCCGAGTTGAAACAAATTCCTATAGATTGAGGGTCGGTGGTGCTAATCCCACCATTATTACGCTTTGCGAAAGCGTAGTAACCGATCTCACTGATGACAAAACTACCTGTGGTTACTTTCTTCAGATCGTTGTCCGCGATGAAGGCGCATTCACCGATGATACAGCTGACTCTCTCTGCTGACGACCCGAAGACCACGGTCTCGAGATTGCTGCAGGAACTGAACGCATAAGCACCTATCTCGGACAGGCGGCTGTTCTCCGGAAACTCGAGATTCTTGAGATTATCGCAATGATAAAACGCCTTCTTACCTATGGTCTCCACAGAGGAAGAGATAGTGACGGAAGATAGAGACGATTTGGCAAATAGATAATCCGGCACTGTCGAGATGCTGTCTTCGATAAGAACGGACTCCAGATCTGATACCTTCTCCAGAGGAAAAACAGCAGTATCGGTCCAACCTACCTTCTCGTATGAAAGGTTCCATGAAACTTCGCGATCCAAAATGAATTCACGGATGCTGCTACCACTAAAGGCACCGCCTTCCACCGTTTCCACTGAGGAAGGAAGGCGATATACATCCACCTTTCCAGTGAACCTCAACAATGTCTTGCCGTCATCACTAAGAGTCGTGCCCGCAGGAAGATCCGATGATCCGGCAGTCAGCACCCTCCAGACCACGGAATCGCCGGCGCTTGCGAACAGTCTGTATTCGCCATCCGGAAGATCCCCGATGATCATGGCTCCCGAGAATCTGCCACCGACAGGGATGCATGCATCTACAGAAGATACAGCCCCTGAATCGCCCATCAGAACGACGTTCACCATATCGTAAATCGTCTCACCAGAATAGACTATGCGCTTGGTGGCACTGTCATAACGCGCCATGGTCAAATAAAGGGCGTTGGAGACCTCGAACGATTCCGATACCATTGCGGAACCGTTGCTGACCACTGCCCGATACGTACCGTTCTCAAGATGTCCTATGTAAAAAGTATCGACGAAACGGCCTTCGACCACCTCCACTGCATCTATTATCTGTGATTCATCGCCGGTAGCGACATAGATGTTCACCAGCGGAGCATCCGAACTGCCTGAAACGGTGACCATGCCTGTTCCGGGATCGTAGAATACGGAATCCAGGGACACCGATCCTCCGATATCGGATGAAAAGGTTTCGGCGGTCGCGGAAGAATCCCCGTCCGCGACAGCAATGCAAAAGAATGATAGCATGGCGGCTATCAGAAGCACCGCGACCGCCGTGATCTCACATCTATGCACCATAGCCACCTTCATGCGCCGGCGCTCTGCGGAACATAGATATGGTAGCACAGGAACTTGACCGCACCACCCTCCCCAGGCTGGATTCCGTCGACCAATTCCAGAACCACGCTGGTGAGGCCCTGACTGGAGACCACGATCATATCGGACCCCTTGCCATCCGCGCCTATTACAGGCTTCGAGTACACATTGATGACGTTGTCTCCGTACTTGGCTATGACAAGGATACGAAGATCGCTCTCGCTCGAAACGCTCTCTCCGCAATCGATAGATACATCGAGGATCGTGTTGGCTCCGCTCAATTTCGAAACGCACGTCAATGAAGAATTATCTGCCACGAACTCAGCGGACAATTGGACGTTTCCTGCAGGCATAATGAACGAATAGCCGCCGGAGACTTCGTTCAAAGTCAGATTCTTGCCTCCAGACGTAGCTGAGATTGAGGCCAGCTTGTATCCGGACGAGGGAATGACGGAGATAGTGACCGAAGATCCGTATTCGGCTGTGGAAGAACCGGATACGGTACCGTTCTGCACCGAAGGATAGGCTATCGAGTAGGACTTGATACTATACTCTGCTTTGATCGAGACATCCGACCCAGGCATCGTGAAAGTATTATCGGCTCCGATGGACGCATTCTTCGAGACTACCTCAAATCCTGTAAACTCATAACCATCGGAAGGTTCACAATCTAACAGAATCGAATCTCCCTCGAAGAAGTAGTTGTTGATTCTGGAATTGACTCCTGTATAGCTGCTTGGATCACTGCCAGAGAGTCTTGCGGAAACGGTTCCGTGTTCGGATTCGATCGCGAGCTTATGTGCGGAAAACTTGACATCAACCATCACCGAGGAAGTGGGCATCTCAAACCAGAAGACACTGTGCCCTTCAACTTCTTGCAAAACTCCATCGACGCTTTCATACCTTTTGGATTCATGTACTTCAACAACATCGCCGGAGGATGTTTTTACACTGCATGTCGCATATCCGGGATTCAATCCAATGAAGATCAGATCGCCGGCGGAGGCGGTTGCCGTGCGACACGTCATATATTTGTGAGTTACTCCATCGGAACCGCTTATCTCAATCTCCTTATCCTTGATTTGATACGCACTGTCGTAAGGGAATGTCAAATCGTTGCTCTGGCCCCCCCCCCTCAGAATCACCAAATCGTCAGCATCGATTGCCGTTCCATCGATTTTCGTAATTCTATGAATGAAAATCGCGTCTTTATTCAGTATAGCATCAATATCATTGGAGACGCCGATTTTGTACTCATTAGAGAATGCAGGTAAAATCAATTCAAAGGGTATCGTTTTAATCTTATCGTCACCGTTCATCTTGCCATACAGCGTCAAAGTGAAACTGAGATTCTTAACATCGATGGCTTTTGTTGCATCCTTAATGCTGAGGTTCACCGAACAATTGATCTGAGTGCCTAGCTTGTGTTTCACATACACGTCAATAGATATACCAGATAATTCCCCATTTCCGGAATATGAACCATCATCATTAATCACAGCATTGATAGTTTCTTTTTTATCATCAGATACGACTGATAAACTAGCAAAAGATACCGATTGCATAGCAATCAAAAAGGTATGAGGCCCATCTCCCATTGAGGAAATTGTGATTCTACAATCTGATCCTACATCCCATTCTCCTATTCTTTTATCAGCGGCGGATGAAGGTGTATCTTTACCAGTCATCGGCCCACAAGAGATAGTGATGTCCTGAATCGAGTCGGCATCCACATCATTGCGCGATTCCAACAACAAGCTGGTCGATGCCAGAAGCAATGTGACCAGAATGCCAATAACAATTACTTTTCTACTCATATAGATTCGTCCACGCACTCGTCTTCGACTTCATCCTATTAATCGTGTACATAAACGCAAAAACAATTGTTTTTGTCGAAGACGGGGGCTATCGCCCCCTGTTTGATCAGACGTACATTATCAGGAATGCAGACATCTGGTTGGTCGCATTGAAATGGACAGAGGAATAGTATCCCAGAGTCCATGACAAGTAATCGGTCATGGTCGAGTCATAACTGGACCAATAATGGTAATCCGATCCCTCGGATACTGTTTTTGCTCCGAACAAGGAGTCCATCCAGGAATAGTACGTGTAGTAGCTGTAATCTACCATGTCGTGGTATTCCCAGGCATCTGTCTGCCCATCAAGGCTGGACCCTACTGCATCCCGAAGCGCGAGATACGCATCCGAGCCGTATCCGCACACCGTCACTCCGCTCAAGAGATCAGAGGACGTAATAGTCTGCGAGACGATTCCCGAAGATGTTTGAACCTTCACCTGAGTTCCAGCAGGAACGGAAACCATATTAGCGGAATCCATAAGTGTGAAGGTGTGAAGGTACGCAGAATTGCCCTGGACTTCAGTCGTTGAAATCATTCCCGCAAGAGAATCGCAATCAACCGTTGCAGAAGTGCTTATCGCCACATTGGCGTACACCGAGGAAGAACTCCCCGGAACCGTGACGACAGAATAATCGGCGAAGGGCCTGAGCCATCCGAGAGGAACGTTCTTGATATCGTCCCACCGATCGTTTGTACTATCGTATCCCTTGATGCTGAATGTTGTTGAGTTGTTGACCTCGTCGATGAGGCCGTAGTTCATATTGGGGTTGCTGTACCCTCCCTCATCGACATCCCACTGGGTGTTCGCCCCGGTGGTCGTGATGGTGTATCCCAAGGACATCGCTCCGTAGACCGCAAGATACAGATTGTAAGCGGTCTGAACAGAGGACTTCCATCCGTCTTCGCCGGCATCGTAGTACACCTTGACCGATCCTCCGGCAGCGGTTGCATCTGCATCTACCGAATCTGAATTCGATATGCCGACCATACCCGCCGCAGAGATCATCAGGATTGCCGCGAAGATGGCAAGCGCCTTCCCGTTCATTCTTATCTCCTGCCCACATCCGGACGCAACCTCAATCGACCGGACTATTCGTGGACAATAAACAAGCGCCATTCATCCTATTTAAAAGAAGATAAACAATTTTGTCCACAGATTCATCCAACCATATTGGATGCATGGTTACAGAGCGGTCAAAGGAGCTAGCACCTATTTCCGAAACGATAGACGTCTCCGATTCAGAAATCTATAAATACAACAGGTGAAAACGCCTTCAAAATCGGCAAGATCGACCGCCTCCCGTGAGAGAAATCCGAACAAACGTAGACCGATCGCCGTATTCTCTATAGATGAAAAACTGTACTCTGATGTACAATAAAGGTTATCAATGCGTTCAGCATGACAGCAATCATGGACATAGTAGGAGACGCCTTCGCAAGGTATCCGTCCCAGGAGAAGGTCGTTCAGCTGCTGCTCTCCAACGGGATGAGGGTGGAGGATGGCCGCGCGTTCTGCGGCGATGTGGAGCAGGGCGACTCCGCCCTAGGAAGGGCCTGTGGCGTGGACCGCAGGGTGGTCCGCACCACGCTCGAGAGGATCTCGGGCACGCCGGAGCTGGACAGGATGTTCTCCAAGCTCAGGTGCACCCTGTCCATGGTAGACCTGGCACCGGAGATCGGGTGCTCGTCCATCATAATAACCCCGACGGACGCGAGGATCCCCGGGATACTCGCGGACGTCATGCGCGTCCTGTACGACCACGGCATATCGATAAGGCAGGCGATGGTCGACGACTCCGGCGACGAGGGGAAGGCCGTGCTGATCATAGTGGCCTACAGCAGGATCCCCTCGGACGCCATATCGGAGCTCAAGTACTGCCGCGGCGTCGACAGCGTACTGATCAAGCGATGACGATCGGATCCTGAGGGAATCGCATCTGAGGACCTTCTTCGCGCAGGCCCTCTCGCATCTCCTGCAGGCCGTCCCGCCGCAGCGCGACGAGTCTATCCTGGCGACGTGCCCGGACATCCCTACGGGCTCCACGGAAAGCGCGTCCTCCGGGCAGGCCTTCACGCACCTGAGGCACCCGGTGCATCCCTCGAGAGACCCCGACAGCACCGTGCCGCACGGCACGATAGCGACCTTGCACTCCTCCGTGTCCGGAAGATCGCGCACGGCGCGGCGCTCCACCGACACCGCATCAGGGCCCATGTCGAGAGGGATGTGCTTCAGCCCGTACATGTCCAGCATGTCGTTGTACATCGACATGGGCATGGACGAGCACCATACGGAGTACTCTATCGAGTAGAGGTTCTTGAAGACCTCCGAGGTCGCGAACATCACATGGTCCGCCCTCAGACGCTTGGCGAACTCCCTCAGGCTGTCGAGGTCCTTCTCGCCCGTGGCGAGCATCCTGGCGAGGCCTATGGACGTGTTCCCGAACTGGACTATCTCCTTCGCTCCGGGAGCCACCATCCCCAGGGACAGCGCCTTCCTCGCATCCGAGTACAGGCCGGAGGCCCCGGACATGTACGCCTTCCGCACGTCCTCCACCCATACCCCGGCCGCCTCCATAAGCGTGAGGAACCCGGCGCGTAGCGCTCCTATCGCCTTTCCTGCCTCCTCCACGTCGTTCGACGAGATCTCTATCCCGTCCTGGAGGACCAGCGTCCCGGTGGACGTCGATATGGCGGGAGGATTGATCAGACCCGTGCGTATCCCCAGGGAGAGAGCGGCTATCACTCCGGTCCCGGTTATCCCGACGGCCTTCCCGTGCATGGGGCCCTCTTCGACGACGGTCCCCGTGAGGGGATCCACCAGATCGCCCTCGACGGGAGCGAGGGTATCGTCCAGTACGTAGCACCTCCATCCGCCGTCCTCGATCTCCACCCCGCAGAGCGCGCCGGGAGCCGCCAGCATGCCCCTCTCGATCTCCTGGCCCTCGAGCGCGGGCCCGGCCGCGGCCGAACCGCTGTAGACCTTCCCGTCCACGACGAGCGCCATCTCCGCATTGGTGCCGTAGTCCACCACGATGCAGGGCTCCTTCTCGTCCATGATGCCGGTGAGCATCATCATCCCGATGGCGTCGGCTCCGATCTCGTGCCTGACCGCCGGAGGGATGATCACCTCTGCACGGGGCATCCCGCGGAGTCCTATCGACTCGGCGGACACGATGTCCCCGTTGCGCGGAGGAGAGACCACCCCGAGATGCTCGAGCATGTTCTTCCCCGCATACGCCAGATCCCTGATCTCTATGTTCTGGAAGAGCGACAGCTGGAACGGGTTCCCGCAGACTCCCACCCTCTCCACCTCGGACAGGTCGATCCCCAGGGAACCGAACATGTTGTTCGCGGCATCCACGAGGAGTCCGTGCGCGACATCCTCTCCGGAGCGCATGGCGAAGTTCACATGGTCGATGACGTTCATGCCGGGGATGGGATGCCTCTCGGTGATCGCGGTGCCCACGGTCCTCCCCGTATCGAGGTCGATGGCCTGGCAGCGCAGTCCGCTCGTCCCGATGTCGAGCGCGATGCCGTATCTCACAGCAGCCCCTCCTCTCTCTTTATCGTGTATGCGGCGCTGTTGACGGCCATGACCGCGGCGCCGATCTCCAGCGGATCGTGGATTATCGCCCTGCACCGCCTCCTGCCCTCGCGGTCGAAGTAGTGCGGGACTCCGGGACTGGAGATGATCGAGCCCTCGGCGATTATCTCTCCGGGGATGATGTACGGAGCGGCGTTGAGTATGAGCGTGTTCTCGGATACCGCCTTCTCCACGTCCCTCAGCGGCCTCGCCCCGATCGCGGACAGGCGCTCGGCCTTCTGCGGGACTATATCGGTCACCGCGACGTCGGCTCCCCATCCCAGCATTATCTTCGCGGCCCATGTTCCGACCCTTCCGGCGCCGATCACGAGAACCTGCTTCCCTTCCAGTCCCCCGGCCGCGTTCTTAAGGCAGACCGCGTATCCCATGCCGGTCCCCCAGGAGTTGTCGGTGTACATGCGCTCGCGGGTGTTGTAGGCCATGAACAGGGGGTCGTCGGACATCATGATTATGTCCGCGCCGGAATCGACCGCCTGAGCGAATCCGACGACGTCCGGTTCGGACGTGGCGTGGCTGTCCATCCCGAGACGCTTCATGATCGCGTCCACGGACTTGGCGAATCCTCCGATTATGCCTAATCCGGAGGTTATGGGGACCGCCGCCGCCTTGAAGCGGGAGAAGTCGTAGTCCGCGCAGTCCAGTCCGGCGGCCTCCAGGGCTATGCCCTTCACCGTCTTGCCGGTCGTCTTCAGGAGCCTCCCGTCCAGATCCAACTGGTCGTCGGGAACACCCCAGATCATATCCGCTGTAAGTCTTGTCATCCCTAATCATGCCTCCTTCGGAACGGAATCGACGAAACGTTCGACCCCGCACTCCTCCATGATCGCCTGTATGACCGACAGGCGACGGCTCCTCGCCTCCTCCGGCGTGGCTCCGGAGACCATGAAGGTCCCGTGCCATTCCTTCTTCCCGGGAGAGTAGTCGGAGATCGAATCGTCGGATCCGAAAAGACCCGACTCCATGACGGGCTCCGACACGCGGGAGAACTCCTTCTCCCCGGTGGTGCGGAGCACGCCGTCCTTCAGCATCAGATGCCAGTAAATCCCGGAGCGGCCCGACGGCTCGCAAGCCGGAATCCCGTGACCCCTCGAACGGACCAGCATCTCCAGGAGGTTCACCCCCGTGGCCGTCCATATAGCGGCCGGCGTCTGGCTGGGGATGCGCGCATCGATCTCCAGGAACCTCAGGCCCTTCGGGGTCAGTATCGCCTCGACATCCATTATGGCGGATAGCCCAAGCGACTCGGCGGTGCGCCCGGAGCACTCCCTCAGGACCCTCCAGTCCTCACCATCGAGGAAGCAGGGGAAGCAGTCGACCTGCTTGCAGTCGTAGCCCTCGTCGAGGACGACCTCGGTGGTCACACAGGGCACGGCCTCCGTGCCGTCGCCTATGACCTCGATGGAGACGCTTCTGCCGTGGACGAACTCCTGGACGACGGGATCGTCGCCGAGTCCGCGGACGATCTCCAACGCCTTCTCCATCTCGGCATCGTCGTGCACGACGGATACGCCGATGCTCCCGCTCTGGGAGGAGGGCTTCACGACGACAGGATATCCGCAACCCGGCCATTCGCCCGGAAGAGGCACCCCGCACTCCGCCATCAGCCGGTTCGACTCCAGCTTGGACTGCGACACCGCATAGGCGTGCATATCGAAGAGAAGATCCGTGGACGAACCGCGAAGCATCCTGTCCAGGAACCCGAGCACGTCCAGCTCCTCTATCGCCGGAAGCACGCAGTCGCACGACTCCAGGACATCCAGAGCCTTCTCCGGCTCCTTCAGGACGTCGATGACGTGGGGCTCGTCGCATATCGACAGGGCCGGAGCCTCCGGCCTCCGGTCGATCACGACGCTTTCATATCCGGCCTTGTTCGCAAGGAAGACCGCTTCCATGCCCTGAAGGGCGCCGCCGACTATGCACAGCCTCATCCTAGGATCCTCCGATCATGATATCAGTCGATCCTGAGACCGTTCAGGTACGTGTTGCTCTTGCCGGTCTTCCTGACGCTGCTGTTCCCGTTCTTCAGCATGAGCAGCCTCTCGAGTCCGAATCCGACTCCCGCCCAGGGCTCGTGGATGTCGTGTGCGGCGTCGAGCCTGTGCGGACCGACGGCGCCGGAGGCGACCTCCGTGCCGTCGACCTCCACGTCCAGGGTCTCGACGTACACGTCGGACTCCTCTCTGGTCAGCGTGTAGTCGAGCCCGGCGGCCTTCATCACATCGCCTATGTAGGTCTTGAGGCAGTCGACCGGATCCCCTTCGGGACCGAGCTCGACGAGATTCATCATGGTGAACTCCTCCAGATGCCTGTAGCTCTTGGACTCCTTCCTGAAGCACTGCCCGATCTCGAATATCCTCACAGGGCCGTCGGTGTGGTCCCTGAACCTGCGCATCACAACGTACAGGTTGGGGGCGAGCATCGGCCTGAGAGCCCTCTTGTCGTCTATGAAGAACACCTGCTTGTAGAGCGGATGGTCGGGGGTGATCGTCATCTTGGAGAGCTGCTGCGTCGAGATGATGGTCGGCGTCCTCACCTCTATGAACCCTCTCGCCACGAGAGCGTCGGCGATGGACGCTTCGAGCCTGGATAGCTGATGGCGCGTCGGATCGGCGATGAGGCCTTTGATCGCCTTGTCGTTGGCGGCCTCGGTCCTCGACATGAGCTTCGCGAACTGCCTGTCGCGCTCCGTGGCATCCGGGAATCCCATTCCGGAATAGTCCTCGTCGCCGTATTCCATCAAATGCTGAATCTGAGGGTCCGTGAATCCGATCATGTTATGACTACCATGGCGAAAGGCCGGGGTGTCGATCCCCGCTGGCTAGGTTTTAGAGACCCGCTGGTCGCCGGACCGCCCTCCTTGTAGTCAATACCCGGAAGCTCATTATTTAATGATTGTCATCAGTATTTAATGATGACTCCTTGTGGAGAGGTTTTAAGAAGGTCCTGGAAACTCTATATTTAATCGTTTCCCGGACCTCCCATAAATCCGTATAAAAATTTATGTATTAGTTGAATTCCACATCATCGTTGTTCGTAGTGGTGAACTTGATCCCCGCTCCTGTGAGGATCTTGCCGATGAGGTCCGAGACGCGACCCAAGTCCTGATTCTTGGTATATGTCTTGATATAGAACTCGTTGCTGTCCATAGGGAATACGAGACGGATCTTCCCCTTCCTGTTGTACCCTTCGGGCTTCAGATTCCTCTCGAGATCGTGGACGTTGAGATCGACCAGCATCTGGAAGAGCTCCTCCTCCTCGGGCATCTGGTCTATCTCAGTGAGTAGCGTTCTGAGTATCTCCGGGAACACCGGAGCCAGGTCCTTGTAGGGGGTCTTGCCTTTGAGGTGGAAGTTGATGCTGTAGACCTTCATCGTCCCCTCTCACGCTGCGCCGATATTAGAACATTGACCCCGTACGAATGGACTTCCCGCACCCTATCCATTTCGAAGAGCCGTATTTTCCAAAGAGTCGTCAAGGGCCTATAGTGAAGGGGTGAACAGTTCCTCCATCGGAATGCTGTCATACGAATCCATCGTGATCGGATGTTGCTTTCTGAAAGCGTGGGGGGGGGGCGATGGAGTCGAAGGGCGTAGATGATATAGTTTTGGGAAGCATATCAGCAAACGCGGAGGGCGAAAGATGG
>ERZ808258.314-NODE-314-length-21023-cov-8.168781_pt1 | contig 21023 bp, 32 predicted proteins | sample MGYA00521280_ERZ808258 | MGnify/ENA primary metagenome ERZ808258 (study PRJEB31516, sample SAMN03275585) | gut metagenome | biome: mammalia-associated habitat; material: feces | host: Papio cynocephalus | place: Kenya | collected 2012-07-19 ...
CTCCTATTGAATAGAGTGGTCTTGTCCTTTTCTTCAAGAATTCTTCCTTTGAAATCTTTCCCTGACATCTCTTGATGAAGTTGTCCTTCCCACCAAAGATTATTCTCTTGTCTTCATCTGTGGATGCTTTTATCTGGAATGACTCCTTTATGGAGCATTGTATGAGATAATAATTCAACAGTGGTATATTATTGATTGTCAGACTTCTCATCTCCTTTTCTGTGATGTCTGAATTGTCAATCAACCTGTTATACATAAAATGCAGACAGGAATTGTATTGTCTAATATATTCAAACAACAAGTCCTTGTCTTCTTCACTTACTTTGTATTTCAGCTTTATTGTCTGCATTTATGTTATTATAACAATATAGTATATTTATGTAAAGTTGAAAAAATATTAAAATATTCATTTATGTGAAAGCGGGAGAAATATTTTCTCCCATTTTATTATAAATTTTGTTCATCTCCATATCCTTCCTGCATTTCGCAGTCAACTTCACCTGCATCAATTGCAGCACTTTCATGTGAGAGAAAATGGTAACATTTCAACTTCCATGCTTCCGGTATAGGATCATTTGCCTTTCTCAAAACAAATCCTTCCCTCGGAACCTTGTTTTTGCACATAGGTTCATTTTTTTCCATCAGAAATCTCTTTTCGTTCTTCAAAAGTTCAAGCACGTTCTCATGCCAATGTTCTGTAGTTGAAACATCAGGATACAAGTCTTTCATCAATCCCTGATACAATAACGGAAATTCAATGATAACGTCTCCCAGTTTATCATGAAGATACTTTCCATATCTCATTACATCAGGAATTTCAAGTTCCTTGCCCTTGTCTGTCATACGATATACCATCAATTTCGACTTTTCTTCATCAAATGGTTTGCATCCATAGTCATAACCTTTCTGTATCGCTGTTCCATTTGGTGTATAACCTACAATCTCTGCAAATATCTCACAGTCCTTCGGGACAAGACCTTCAAGTTTCTTTGCCCAGTATCCCCATACATCATCAGAATAATATCCACCTGGTTTCTGGTTCTTGTTGATATACTCATTCTTGATGACAGTCCTTGAAGAATATACCAGATTATATTTCTGATCATACTCATTTATATGTTTCACATATTTTCTCCAAAACCTTTTATACCAGGGAGTTGGAACATTTGTGAGAACATTAGCGAATATCGATGATGTACCATGTGCCTTGACTGAAATATATACCTCATCATCCGGATTTATCTCATTCATATGCTTCTGCAATCCTTCCGTATCATAATGAAACCTGAAAGTTCCCTCAATGAGCATCTTGAACCTGTCAAGTTTCTTCTGTCTTCTGTCAGACTTTGACATATTCTGTCTATTGTTTCTCACAGGTGGTATATAAACCTGTATAAACTTTTCTCCATTGATCTCATCAAAATCTTCCCCCACATGTGATTCAAGAAATTCCACAACCTCATCCTTTGAAATATTGAGAAACACAGCAAGACTTTCAGGATTGAGAAGAAGTCCATATGACGGAACACCACCAAGCTTGACGATACGAATTCTTCCATGCTTGTTGATATACCCCTTCTTTGTATTGTCAAGATTGAGAAACGGGTCATCATACATAGAGTTGAGATGTAGATACAGTTCGTGTATCATTGTTTCATTTGCACAATAAACCGCAACATCACCAGTCTTGAACTCATCCTTTCCTATCACAATGGAAAGACCATTCACCATTGTCTTAACAATCCTATCCTTACCTTCAATAGGAAAAATTTCTCCTATTCTTACACAAGTTGCACAATATTCATCCTTGAACCCCTTGCTTTTGCTTATTTTGATATTATTCATAATTTATAAAAATTTGAATTCCTTTATTTCTACTTTATATAATAACTTCAATTTATCATAAAAATCATTTTCATCATAACCGCAGTTGCAACCGATATGTGGAATAATCTTATGTTTCCAATATAGTCCATCTTTTACTGCATTTTCGGCTTTCTCCCTTGAAGAAAACAACATTGATTTCAAACCTTTCTGTTGTTCCGATTTGAACACCTTTCCATCAATCAAAACATACCAGTAAGATGGATTCTTTGTAGTCATTGCATCAATCACAACATCATCACTGACTTCAAGTTCATAATTTCCTTTTGCAGTTTCATCATCAGGAAGTTGTGTGCAGTTATCTTTCACTTTTATAATCATATGTTTAATTTTTTGACATCAGTGTTAACACCGTTATAGATTTTGGAGAATATTCTTTGACATATTTGATTGCATTCTTGATACTTGTTCCTCTTGACATCAAATCATCAATAATCAAAACATCCTTTTCATATAATTTATTTTCATTTGCAAGTATTGTTTTATATGTATTGTCCATTTTTAATACATATTCCATATTGTTTCTCATCTCAATATCATCAATATAATGAATACAAAACATTCCATTCTTTTCTTCATCCATTCTGTTCAAATAAATTTCAAAGTTTTTTATTGCATTTTCCCTGTCCTTTATTTTAGGATAATATCTGTGAAAAAAATCAAGTTTTTCATCATATAATTCATATGCTTCTTGTGTTGTTAACTTTACGAGCATCTTATCTACTATTTCAGCACCACAGGCATCATGAATCAATTGTGCAAATGTATCATTGAAACCAGATGTACTTGGAACAACTACACAAATATCATGTCTATGAGACAGCAGATATTTTTTCAACACCTGTATAATTCTTGTAATTATCTTTTCTTTTTCTCCATCTGCAAATCTCCACACTTCTTCTTTGAATGCCTTGTTAAATGCATTTCCATCAGTAAAACTTTTATTACCATTTTTATCCCTACCTCTCTTGAATATAGAATAAATATCAACACCATCTATTGATGTTTTATCACAAACAGGTAATTTTGAAACATCAGTGATAACTTCATTATCATTTGAATCATCAAGATATATCAAATGCTTTATCTTATCTATAACAAGACCTTCATTTATCTTGTCAAAATAATTGATACCTTTATTTCTACATTCCTGAAATGATTCTTCATTTTCCTTTTCATATTTTATTATGCCATTCTTGAAGAAATTGAAAATGAAATCAACATCATTGTTCAATATGGCATTCATAACTTTATTGTTATCCTTTGTAAAATCTTCAAAACTCTTTATGTTCTTCATTTTTCTTTCTTCTTTTGTCAAAAATCTTCATAAGTTCCTTATATGACACAGGCTTATATCCATTCTGGTCAACTCCCACATCATACTGATTCCACCTTGTCTTCCACACAACATCACTATCCTCACCATTCACTGTTCCATCAGACAGTGTATGGACATGACCATACACTTGATAATCCCCATTGAAAGCAATACATGGATAATGCTGTGCAAATATCTTCTTACTATCGACATTGACAAACATCATATCATTGACAATCAGTTTGGGTTTGATTTCATCTTCAATACAATATTCACCCACATCAATTCTATCATGGTTTCCAGATGTCATATAGATAGTCCCATTGAGTTGCTTCATATATTTTGCATACTCCTTGAGTCCTGTATCATGTGGAAGCATAAAGTCTCCGCAACAGATTACTATTCCATCTTCCGGAACAACTGAATTCCAGTTCTCAATAAGTGTTCTGTCCATATCACTCCTTGACTCAAAAGGTCTATTGCAATACTGACAAATTCGGAAATGCGAAAAGTGAGTTAGGTGTCCGAAGTAAAGTATACCTTACTTAGATCTTCTATTTTTAGTGTATACATACTTCGGACTTAAATATATTAATTGTTAAACATTTCATTTTTTAATTCTCTAATTTTTTTGTAAACACAACCTTCTTTAAGATTCAATAATTTACAAATTGTTTTTATATCATAATGTTTTAAATATAATTCTTTTACATTTTTGAAATTTATTTCCGATTTTTCATATTTACCAATATAATTTAAATCAATTACATCCCACTTTCTCTTTAAAGGTTCAAATGATATATTTGTCAAATATTTTCTTTTAAAATCTTTTAATAATTTTGTATTACCTATCGCAAACATACAATATCCATCTTTGGTAATTTTAACATATTTATATAATCCAAAGAGTCTTTCAGCAAATACATTGATAATATCATACCAAGATGAATGAACTCGTATACTCAATTGAAAATCTGTTCTTTTGTATAAATTTGCAATATGTCCATCACCATCAACAAAACCAATAAATAGATATGCAAGTAAATCTATATCCATTTGTTCAAATATTTCTTTTTTAGGTGGATTATATGTTTTATTTGATTTTATATCAAATTTTTTTGCAATTTGTGAAATAATATCTTTATTCATAATTGAAAAACTTGCTTGATCTACATTTTTACTATATTTTATATCACATTTACCTTCTAAATATAGTCTAAATTTTTCAACAGAAATTTTATCAGTCCCATTTTGTGTAAATTTGATTCTACAATTCTTATCTATATGTCCATCAGATAACAGATATCCAATCCAATAATAAGTTTCTGGTGTATCTAATAATAATTTCTCTATTTTGTTAGGATATATTCTTTTAAACATATCCTTTCTGGCACAACTTCTACATATTATATGTTTTTTATTTGCTCTAAAACTATCCAATGAACTATATATCATAGGAGAACCACAAATTGAACAGTATTTTACATATTCACACATACATTATAAACTTATTTTATAATGTATTTATGTGTATATCATTTATAAAATAATTACATAATCACAAATAAATTATTTCATCTACATTCTCATCCTTGAACTGTGAATTTAATGTCTCCTTATACATCTCATACTGTCTCAACAATACCTGATATGAAACATTTGACCTATCAACACCAGTATTCAAATCATTCTTTATCCTTTCATTTGATACATTCACATCGGCAGGGAGTATCACATAAACGATTTTCACATCTGTTCCTTTATATTTGTTCACAAACTTCTTCCTGTATTCGCTATTAATATTAGTTGCATCATAAAACACATCTCTGTCATTTGCAATGCAGTCATCAATCATTTTTTGTGCAAGTTCAAACACTTCCCTGTTTCTTGACTGATCACTTATATTTCCTGTCAATTCCCTACGAATATCATCTGGACATACCTTCACATAATCCTGATACTCCATATCATATAATCTTGATTTTCCAGAACCTGAAATACCTATTGGAATTATAATTTTCATACCCATAAATAATTTATCACTACAAAAATAACAAATTATTTTGTAAATTATAAACTATTTTATGAAAAAATTGAGTACATTATCAGAAGGGATTCTTGGAGACATTGCAAGAAGAGATCTTACTGGAAAAGAAAAAAAAGAAGATGACATCAATAATCTTGACATGAATGAGTTTAAAGATTATTTGAACAAATTATACAGGAGAACTGATTATGTTAATGATGATGTTTTTTTTAACACAACAACATTTGAGATAGTAGTAGGATTAAAAACATCTTTATCACGAGAAAATATGTCATATATGCATTTGAAGTTTTCATCAAATGGACTGAAACTTCATAAAATCTTGCTTGTTCCAGTAACACCATCAAAACCGTTTGCTGACATACTTGATAAAAATGGATTTGATGTAAGTTTATCATCTTATATATATATCATCACATCAAAAGAAAATAAAGTTTCAAATGATATGGTTATAAAGATAATGGATTTGTTTATAAACAATGTTGATGATTTATACATAAAAAGAAATGATAAGATAACAGAAGGTATTCTCGGTGATATTGCAAAAAGAGACTTATCTGGAAACAAAAGAAAGGAAGAAACAGGATATGTTAACAGTCTTGATATGAAAGAGTTTATGGATTATCTTAATGACAGATATAAAAGAACAGATTCATCAAAACCATTTTATAAAACCCACACAGATCAATTTTGTGTAAAATTGAATTCTTCAGATGATGACATCAACCCCCCTGTTCTCAAAATAGGTTTCACAACAGACTTCACAACAGACTTTATGAGAATAGAAGAACTGAAATTGATTCCATTCACACCATCAGAACCAATTATAAATATGTTGATTGATAAAGGTTTCAAAGTAGAAACAAATAAATATCGTGAAACATTTATTACATCAAAGTCAGGAAAAGTCTCAAATGATCTTGTAATTGATGTAATTGACACCATCATAGACAATATAAACAATTTATATATAAAGAAAAAATGAAAGTTTTTGAATTCATAAAGAAATACAGGGACTTGATTTATATCATCATATTGATTGTGATGGGTATAACCATTTCAGGACAGTGTTCAAAGATAGACAATCTTGACAATGAGATTGACAGACAGGAAAATAACAGAAAGGTTCTCACTGAACAACTTGTATCATATAAAGATGAAATAGGAAGAATAAATGCGGAGAAACATGCATATCAGCTCACACAACAGGAACTCCGGGACAGCATAGGTCTTCTCAAAAAGAAGAATATGGAATATCTGTCTTATATCAATTCGAGTATGAACATAAAGGATACAGTAAAGATTGAAACTGTCATAATCAGGGAAGTGGGTGTAAATGACAATGACACAATATCCTTTGCAAGAAAAGACAATTATGGAAAGTCAAGCAGGTCAATATCAGGAAAGATACCATATGAAGTGAAAGACAATAAATTATACACTGATAAAGCAGAAATAGGTATTGAACAGAACATTTTCATAGAAGGATGGCTTGAAAGAAACACAAAGACAAACGAGACATACATACATTTGAGATCTGATTATCCTGACCTTGTATTCAATTCGGGTATGGGTGTGGTTGCAGAAAATGGAAAGACATATGAAAGATCAAACAGAAAGAAGAACGGTATAGGTATTGCTGTCGGTCCAAATATAGGTATGGGTTATGACTTTTCTTCCCAGAAGTTCATCCCCACAATAGGTGTGGGTGTGACGGTGGGATATACATATACACCGCGATTACTTCAATGGTAATCAAATGAAGGACAGTGATTTACACTGTCCTTCAACTTTTTTTAGAAATAATTTTTCACCAGAACCACCGGTGTTGCCCTTTCTCCTGATCCAGTGGTCAAGTCCATCAAAGATGCAAGAAGATTCACATATCTTCTCGGTGTTGTTCCCTGTGTCTGCATCTTGTTCTTACCAAGATCACTCATAAGGTCTTTCTTGAATATTTCTTCTTGTATTTCCTTGTCAGTGTATCCCAGATCTGCAAAATATTTGAGCTTGATTTCATAAGGAGTCCTGTCAAGAAGACCTTTGTCAGTATATCCCGGAGCACTCACAGGATCAGCCATTTCCCAGATTCCAGCATCAATATCCTTGTATGATCCATCCCCATAAATCATCACAATCACATTCTTTCCTGTTCTTTTCTTCACTATTTTCTTGACTTCATCACACACCCTGTCAGCAAGTTCTCTTGTAGGAAAGAGTTTGAGCCTTTCTTCTGTAGCCTTGTTTGTTCCCAGAAGACCGAAATCTGGATTCTTGTCTGCACATATGTCAGCAAGGCAATAATGTTTGTTTTCTCCAGTATGTCTTGTATAGTTATGAAGATGACAGTCTATCCAATTGCCATCCTTCCAGTCTGATGTAAATGACAAAGATTCTTGTACAAAAAACTCACAATTTTCTGTTTCACAGATTTCTTTATAATATTTCTCGACATTCACTCCTGTAAAGGGATTCACACCTTTCGGATTCCCAACTTCATCACATTCAGGCATGATACATACAATTTTCTTTGATGCCCGTGCGATACCCTTCAAAATCATTGAAAACCTGTTCCTACTGTAAATGGGACAGACAAGTGTTATTGTTTGATCTTTACCGAACTTCTTCACAATATCTTCTGCAATTTCATCCACAGAAACATAAAGTCCATTTGCTCTTGCCACCACACTTTCAGTAATTCCTATGACATCATAGTCATCAATCTGGTGTTTCAGGACATTATTAACAACAATATTTACAATATCATCACATTCTCTTACAATGGGACATTCAATTCCCATACTGATTACATTCTTGCTCATATTTATTTTTTATAGTCTTTTTCCAGAAGTTCCCATAACTTCTCATCCGTTGATACATCAATTACATTCTTATCACTGTCCCACATATGAGGTTCATTGTCTTTCGGCATTTCATAAAGATACCATAACAGAAGATCATAACCATCATCTCCATAGATTTCTGAAAACAATACAAGTTCTATTGACCAGATGTTGTCCAGAATATTTGAACTTGATATATCAAATCCAAGTTTATAAAGACTGTCATTATCCACATCAATGCTTCTTGCAGCGTCTATGAATTTCTTGAACTTCTCAAATTCCATAATTACTCAAATTTTTCAATTGCCTTACAAATGTTGTTATAATGTGTCTTCACTGATTTGTCTGCATCATCAACAACACTGACCTTCACCTTATCATCAGTGGCAAGTCTTGTCTGGATGATGACATCCTCAACTCTTTTATATCCAACATCACAGGTTATCACGATTCTGTCTGTCCAGTCATCAGGAAACTTCTGTTTCATTCTCTCTATATTCCTTCCAAGTTCATAAAGACAGATGGGTTGATCAGAAACCCCACCATCAAAATACATAGTGAACAAATCACATTTCTCAATGGCATTAAATTCCCACACAATCTGTTCTTCTGCTGAATCTTTCTTTATATCAAAGTTCTTTCTTCTGGGACTGAAAAGACAGACATTATAATTATCTGTCTTTTTAAAATTGTCAATGATCATCTTCTGCCAGTCAATACAGTTTGTTATTCCACCAGCAAGAAAAATTTTTAATGCACCAAATTTTGCAACCTTATGTTCTGGTGCTATCACAACACTTACACCCATAATTACATATTAAATATCGTCCCACCAAACATATTACAGATTTCTTCTCTGACAATTTTTTCAAAATCTGTGATGATTTCATCATTTGGAAACTTCTTCTTAAACTCATTCACGACATAAAGAGTTTGAAGAAGTTCATTAACTGTGAAATTATCTTTATAATCATTCAATTTCCAATCAGGATTTATTTCAAATTCCAGATTCCTATTAGGACATTCATTGTTCATACAACCCATAGTTGATGATACATTCTTACTATTCAATGTGTATTCCATACTATTTCTTTTTAACAACAATTTGATCAACCAGTCCATATTCAAGACTCTCTTGAGCATCAAGCCAGAAGTCTCTGTCAGCATCCTTCCAAATTTTTTCATAAGGTTGTCCAGTATTATCTGAAAGAATCTTATATAACATTTCCTTATGTTTTTGAATTTCTTTGTATTCAATTTCTATTTCAGATGCCTGACCTCTTACACCACCCAGTGGTTGATGGAGAAGATATCTTCCATGTGGAAGTATGAACCTCTTTCCCTTTGTTCCGGATGAACCTATAATTGATGCCATAGATGCCGCCATTCCTGTGGTAACAGTGGAAATGTCCGAAGATATGTAGTTCATAGTATCAACTATACTCATTCCAGATATAATCTCACCACCGGGTGAATTTATATACAATGTGATGTCATCATTTCCAACACTCTCCAGATACAATAACTGTGCAGTTATGATATTTGCCACATCTGCATCAATATCAGTTCCAAGAAAAATAATTCTTTCCTGCATAAGTCTGGAAAAAACATCCATCTGGGTAACATTTAATTTTCGTTCCTCCAGTATGGTGGGACTCACCCACCCATTTGTAATCACATTTGAATATTTACCCAGTGTTGTTGAAGACACATTACCATTGCATCTTGCAAACTTTTCAAAATCTTTCATCTATAATGATTTTATAAAACAATCTATAATAAAGATAACAAAAAGATTGCGAAATCATTCGCAATCTTCAATTTCAAGAGTCAAATATTCAGGTTTTCCACAATTGTCTACAATCCAGATATTTGTATCAAAGTTTTCAATCTCATCCTTCAAGTTGAACATTCTTTCAACCCTTGTATGACCCACCACCTGATTATATCCTTCAATATGACTTTTTACAAGAGCCTGTGGTCTTATCCATGTGCATCCCTGTCTTGCATTGTTTCCATATCCAGACCAGTCATATGGACTGTATGCACATAATTCTTCAAGTTCATCAATAGTCCATCCTTTTTTATTTGACAATATCATATCCTTGTATTCAATATTGTCATCAATCCAGTCCTGACTGACACCAGCATGTGAAAACAACCAGTTTCCTATTCTATATACAAGATAAGAATTCAACAGATTTGAAGTCAATGCATCAGTTATTTGCTTATATATATTTCTTATCCTGCAAGTTCTGTTTGTCTCACTGGATATTATATAACCATCAAGATCATGATTACCCAGAAGGGATATTATCCTATTATCATTCTTCAAATCATTGAGAAATTCATTATAATGTTCCATCATCATTTCAAATGGAATATCATCATATGGATCAAACCAGTCTCCACAGACGATTATTCTTTGACAGTCATTGTCATTTTCTCTTATTTTTCGATAACATTCATGCCATTTATCTGTTCCATGAATATCTCCTATGACACAGACCTTCATAATTATCTTCCTATAAGATAAGACTTCCTGACAGTCATTCTCAATACAAGCACATCCTCCCCGCTTGCCCTTTTTGTAAACCCGCAGGCCTTCCTGTTGATAAATATGTAATATTTTCCTGTCAAGTATTCAGTAAGTTTGAGATTGAGTATATCAAGAAATTCATTATTAGTCATTGACTTATATTTCACAGCCTCTACATTTTCAAAAGGAATTCTTGTTTCACAATCTTTATCAACAACAAGTCTTTTTGATGAACCTATGATTTTTCCAGAAGGAAGAATACTTATGACAGGTGCATTTATATTATATACATTATCAAACTTGCAGAAATTATCAAGCATTATATTTACAGAATCCTTCAAGTTCACTTCATATGTATAGTCATCTGTAAGTTCTTTTGTATCAACTCCTTTATCAGTACATTCATCCACTATTTCAAGTTCAGGACTTACATATTCATCCTTTTTCTGTTCAATCACGGATTCCATTACATTCTCCTTTTCAATGGTCTCAATTTCAGTTGTATCCATTTCTGTAGTTTTCATTGCATCTGCCAAAATAACATCCGCATCATATGTTTCAGAACCTTGATTATCGACAGTGATGATAAAATCCCTGTTTATCTGCTCAATACTCACAATAGGATAGTCAAATTTTACTGCACTTCCGCAGGAAATCCTGACTGCCACAAAATCCTTGAACTTTCCGGTATCAATGTCCTTCAGTCTCTTGTTCCACCAGTTTGACCACTCTATTACAATCTTGTCTGTGGTTCCATTATTTATACCCTCATATACATCCTTCTTGAGGGCAAGATTCAAAATATCACTCATTACTCTTCAAAATTATCAACTTTTGATTTCTTTCTTTTCTTTGTTTCATCTGTCTTCTGTTCATCTTTCACTTCCAGAAGTTTCTTCAATGAATCAAGTTCATTCTCTACACGGGATTTCTCCCTTTCAAGAACTTCAATTTTATCCTTCAATTTCTTGTTTTCATCAACAAGAACTTTTTTATCATTTTCAAGTCCAGCAATTATATCCCTAATTATCATCTTCAAACGCTTTTTTTATCTTCTGATCAAACCATTCCCCATAATCATTACAGTCTTCAAGATCAGGAACATGGAAAGGTTCATGTTCATTCAACCATTCACACTGCTCCTTTACCTCATTCCTGATTACGGAAAGGTCATAACCTGAATATTTATGGGCATATGCAAGAAACTTGAATATACTGTGTCCGAATATCATCTGCTCCGCATTCCTGTATGATGGAAATATGCTCTTTATTTCCTTTCCCTCATATGTATAAGTCTCATAGTAAGGTTCAATCTCATTCGTATATGACACATAAAGCAGACTGTCCTTCATAAAGTGATTTTCCTTGACCCACTTGTAATACAGACCCTTTATACCCTTCGCTGAGATGACATCCCAGTTTCCTGAATATCTCCACACATTGCAGTAGTATTCAGGAAGATTCTCCTTGTGCATCTTTGTCTTATAATCCCTGCTTTCATAACATGCATACAAATTTCCATCATGATAAGGATATGTTATCTTGCCATTCTCATCAACCTTCTCATCAAAGGTTCTCTCATATCTGTATCTGTTTATCAACTTCTTCATAATTACATCATTTATTCTAAATCAACTTCATCATCATTCTTGTCATCCGAAACCTTTCCAGAAAACATAAGATAGCAGGTTATGACACCCACAATAAAGACAATGAACACAGTCAATCCCACAAGAATAAGCACAGGAGCAAGTGCAAGCCAGATACTGCATTCTATAACACCGAACACCTTCAACAATATAAGCAGAACTGATGCACCTATCGCAAAACCATACCAGTTCAAGTTCAAATCAAATTCAATTTCCTTATCCATAATTATAGTTCCTTTATCCAATATCCATTCCAGAATTCTTTATATTCCATATGTTCCCAGAAATTCATTGCAGATGTATCAAATGGACTTACAACTATTCTGTCATAATAATCTTCCGCAGCATTTTCAATAGTTGCCACAATATTACCACCAATACCTTCTCCCCTCATATTTTCATTGACTTCAATTGTGTCAATCTCAAGAGAACCATTATTTTCCTTCAAGTTCAGTATGAAATACATTAAGTCATCATCATGTCCTACAATCCACAAACCTTTATGTGAAGAATCATTGAGAAACTTACTTTCATCCATAGACACTTCAAAGGAACTATCATCTGTTTTCTCAAAACATATCATAGGAAAATTCCAGTATCCTTCATCAAGCTTGTATTTCAAACTTTCCTGACTTCTGGTAGTCCATACATCAGGAACAATTTCTTCAAGATTTTCAAGAAGATCATCAAGAAAAAGACTGTTCATATTATTTCTTTATTTTCAGTTCAACATAATTCCAGACAAGATCAATAATAAGTTCCATATTCAGACTTATCTGTTCATACACATCAATCTTATGTGGTCTTGATTCTTCAACCCTGTCCTTATAAGGCCAGTCAACAATGATATATTCCCATTCACACTTTGACCAGTAATGATAGATGAAATAACCTCTCAAATGTTCCGCAAGCTGTTCCTTTGAAGTGATGGGAACATATTTTGATGTCTTTTCATCAAAAACTGTAAACTTCTTCTTACTCAATGTTCCCTTTTCTGTAAGATTTTCATTGAAAAATCCGGAAAGCACATCAACTGTCTTCAATGTTCCATTATTGAAGTCCTTATAGAAGGCATAAAATTTTGGTTTCTGATGCTTCATATATGTAAAATTATGTTTATTATAATGATTATCAAAACTATGAACCATCCGAATGCAGTTTCAGAAAAATAGTCAGCAATGGTATATTTGTCCTTATATCTCTCACATTCATCAATCTCCTTCCTTGATTTCTTGTTCAAGAAACAATAATGAAATGGCATATAAGTCCATGTATCCATACTTTCCTTACAGTATTTACATTGTCTGCATTTGTCAGTCATAATGTTTTACTTCTTTTCACATGCAAAGATAACAAAAATAAATGAAACTGCAAAAATATTTTATAAATAAATATATAAAGTTGTTATCAAATGCGGTAGTCAGGGATATGTTCGACACTCAAGACAACAACAAAAAAAAAAATGACTGGTCATTTCCAGTCATTTTTCATATATAATTTTCATATCAATTTTCCTCAATTACATCAAATGTCGATGCAATCATTTTATCTCCATACAGAAGAAGATGCTTGATATCATCATATTCCTCAAATATGTCATTGAGTTCAATACTTGATTTCCTTGAATTCAAGTCATTTCCTGAAAGACCTATTGACTTGAGATATTCCAGAGCATTTGTAGTATATACCACAACTTCATCTTTTTTCATATCATACTTCACAAGAAGAATGGGATCATTCACATCATAATTCTTCTCTTCACCATTCATAATGAATATACAGGAAACAGGATTGAAAGAAAACAACACATTATCACCTATGGGTTTTTCATCACTTCCATATATTATGTCATCATCGGGATTATAATAAAACCATCTTGCAGACAGTCTGCAATCTCCTGTATCTGATATGGTGAAATTCAAATCTTCATTCAAAAAATCTTCAAATGTCTTTATCATAATTTATTTATTTTTCAATATCAACAAAATCCTTCTCAGTTATCTTTCCATCAATAAGGAGTTCAAAATTCTTCAGTCCTTCATCAACTCTCTTCACATCATTGAAAAGATCTGTAAGAACGGCAACAGTACTTTCATCATATTCATATTTGCTTTTGAAATTATTGCAAGAATAATTCGGTGAAGTAATTTTTACTTTCTCATTCAAACATCCGAATGAACACCCCCCATTTTTATATGAAGTACAGTCCTTACATGCAGGACTATTGTTTGCATTCTCCACAATATCTGTCAGTATCTTCTTTATATCCATAATAAAAATCATTATATAGTTATTTATGATCTTGCATAAATATCTTATAAAGATTTTGAATAATAATCATTATGATGATAACTTGGAAACAGTTCCTCAATGAAGGCGCTTTAACAAATTACAGAAGTGAAAGGGAAGGACAGAAACTTACATACAACAATTTCAAAAATACCTTTGAAACAATTCTATGCAAACTGATTGAAGAAAGGGTACCATTCTGGTTTGACTGTTATGGGACAGGAGGTGAAATGCAACAATATACAAAACTTGGTTATCTTATGAATGAATCCATCAATGGACAGTCATTTGGTGGATATATTCTTGATTCTTCAAAATCTGTTGAACAGATAAAATCACATCTTATAAACAAGATACTTCCTAATGTTGTTGTAGAAAAACCAGGAAAACTATATATAGGAAGAACAAATTATTCAGATCTCACAAAAGCTACAGACCTTGATACAATAACAGTTGTAGTAAAGGCATTCAAAGGATATTATAAGGATAAAGGTCTTACATCAAGAGAAATATCAGGAAACAAATATGAAACAAAGGTGAATATAGACTTTCTTTGTGATGTAAATAATGTAAATAATATAATAGATTTTGTTTTCTAGAATTCTATAAATAAATTATTATAGAATTTTTAGAAAACATAGTTTAATCCTAATATATTATATAATATATACAAACGGTCCACATCAATATATAAAAAAAGAAGGTTTATAACCCTTCTTTTATTTTTTTCAGGAGATTTATCTGTTCATCAGTCAGTTTCTTTGGCATCTTCACAATGAAATTCACTTTCAGGTTTCCACAGTCATCAGATTTGAATTTGTGAAATCCCTTTCCACCTACAATGGTGAACCCTCCATTCTGGGTGTATTTTGGTATTCTGTATTTTACTTGATTACCAAATATTTCAACTGTTCCTTCACCTCCCAGTATAGCATCAATCCACTCGACTCCACACATTGTTTCAAGAAGACCATTGTCATTTAACCATAGTTTGTCTGTATTTTTTACCTTGACGGTCACTATGAGATCACCAGTGGTCTCCTGTCCGTATATGTTATATCCACTCTGACCCATACCTGGTATCTTTATTATTTTGTTGTTCAGTGTTCCTTTTGGTATATCAATAGAAAGGGTTTTATTCCCTATATTGATTATGTGTGTGCATCCTGTGTGAGCTTCTTCAATATCTATTATGATTTGAACCTGAACATCCGATGCCATTTTTCTGAAACCTGAAAAATTTGACCATGGATTGAATCCATTTCCAAATCCTTCTGTAAATGGATTGGGATTATCATACTGTCTTCTTTTTTGTTCATCACTCAATGTGGAGTAAGCCTCATTTATCTCCTTGAATTTTGTGTCATCTCCACCATTTTTATCTGGGTGATATTTTTTTGACAAAGTTCTAAATGCTTTTTTTATTTCATCCTGTGTGGCATTCTTACTCACACCAAGAATATCATAGTAATTTTTTTCCATTATAATTATTTATAGTTCATAAATAAATCAACAATAAAAATAACAACATTATATGTCAAAGTTTATTATCATTTTATTGACATTGTTTCTTTCAGTTTCAACATGTCAAAGAAAAGTTAATCACAAATTACAGGATTTGAAGATGATAACTTATGAAGACACCCTTTCAAGAAAACAGGTTGATTCAGTGTTTATCATGGATACATTGTCATTTGATATTGAACATGATTGGATACAGTCTTCTTCTATAATTGATGATACTCTTGGTAAATATATTGCATATAAATATGTATATATCAAGAATTTGACAGACTCAACAGGTGTTATATATACATTATATACATATCAGGACAGTCTGTTTATTATAAATAAAAAAGTTATTGAACAATGAAAAGAAATTATGGTTTTATTCCTACTTTGATTACTGATAAGACTGTCAAGTATCAGGCACCGAAGACTATGAACATCCCTGTGAAGTTTTCTTATAGACCATTTCTTTCCCCCATTACAGATCAGGGATGTAATCCATACTGTATTCCACATTCCATTGCGACATGGTTGAATTGGAAGATGAATACAAAGAAAGGACTTACCATTGATAATCATATAAGATATGAGGATATCTATAAAGGTAAGAAAAGTATGTTTGGGGAAGGTATGACATATCAGGAGGCATTTGATACTTTGAAGAAAAAAGGAGTGAAGACTGATTCTGGAATAGTAAAAATAAAGGATGCTGGATTTATATCAAGTCATATGTTGCTGAAGGCAGCCTTGCTTGCAAATGGTCCATGTTTCGGAGCTCTTCCTGTTTATGATTCAGAGTCTCAAACTTTTTGGAAAAAGACAAAAATGAAACCAGAAGGATGGCATTCAATCACAATAGTTGGATGGGATGAAAAGGGATACATAATCAGGAATTCATGGGGGACGGGATATGCTGATCATGGATATGTTCTGCTTTCTTATGAAGACACATCAAGTTTCAAGGAATTGTGGACAATTCTTTCATAAATAATTTATAGATATTGTTTTATGAAGAAAGATAACAGAGAAAATCAGGAAAATCCTATACTCAAAAGGATAAGATACTATCAGGGAAGTATAAAGGATTTTGAGACATTCTGGAAGGAGAAAGAAAATGAAAGTAAGTCCAGTTCAAATATTGATATTGACAGTATAAGAAAGAAAAATGATGAACTGAACAAATCTTTTGATATAGTCAAAGTAGATGAAAGCAATGATGAACATAAGTTCAACAAGTGTCTTATGGTTTATTATGAGCCATCAGATGAAATAATTGAAATACAGAAGGAAATAAGGAAAGATGACTTGTCAGATGATGATTACAAAAGTCTTGAAATGGAACAACACACAACCATATTGTACGGTTTGAGAGATGATGTTACTGTTGATGATCTCAAAGAACTTGTTCTTCCTTTGAAGGAATATGAAACTGTCTGCTATGGTTCAAGTCTGTTTGAGAATGAGAAGTTTGATGTACTCAAAATGACTGCACATAATGACAATCTATACAAGACAAATGAAAAGATAAGGAAGAATTGTGAATACAAGAACGATTATCCTGATTATAAACCTCATATAACGATAGCATATTTGAAACCTGGAATGGGTAAGAAATATGTCAATGAGAAGTTCAGGAAGAAAATCACAATGAAACCTTTGAAATTTGTCCTGTCTACAGAAGTTGATGGAACATTTGTTCATGATGAGTGGATATAAAAAATGGAGAGTTATTACTCTCCATTTTGTTTATCTGTCAAATGATGTCGTTGGAATCTGTTCTATTGAAACACCCACATTTGCACATTCTATAAATCCCACTATCGAGTGTTGATGGTTTTCAATCTTTACATTTGCACCTGAATTTGTTATCTTTACATTGTCTGTGTCAATGTCTGGTTTTTTGTTATACACATTTACCTGTGCAGGTATTTCCCCCAGATAAATCTTGTTCATTCTTTTTCCGTATTTACTTGGGTTCTTGCCATTGTCATAACCATATTTCAATGTTCCTGTCTTCACTATTGTAGTGTTGTCAAGAGTATTGACTATCTTCATCTGATCTTCTATGGTGAAACTTACAATTTTACCGCCATGAGAAACTATGGGTCTGTATGTCATAATCTTCTCAAGATCATCTTCATTTATTTCTGTTCCGTCATCAGTCTGACCGGCATTTACTATATAATGTTCCCTGTGTGTGGTTTCTGATCTCACCTGATTGAGATTGTCCGTATAATATTCAGTCAATGATAATTCATGCAAGACTATGATGGTGTCAGGTCTCTCACCGGATATCTTGTATATATAGTCTGAAAATGAAGTGGATCCATCATCTACCACTGGATATATTTCAAAATAATCCCCGTCATCGGCTTCCTTCAACTTTATACTCAAACTACTGTAAGAGTCTTCTGAAGGTATTGAGATGGAGTTGATTCTTTCTGTGTTATAGTATTCAAAATTGTTGTAGTCAGCAATTGATTTTATACCATATATGGACATTACAAGTGGAGTATTGCTCATAATTCCATAAACAGGAAATATGCTCTTCAACAGGTTTGATTCACCACCAAATTCTGTCATATTCAACAATGCACCCACACTAGGTATTCTGAAATCAAGATATGTTGTATAAAGTTTCTGGTTTATGAGCATAGGACTATGGTTTATCACCACATTGTCGGTCTTTTTTATGCAGTGAGACAGAAGACACATCTTGTTCTTGTTTGTGTCATAAACTATTCCTTTCAAGATTATCCCATCATAATCTCCAAATACATTCCTACTTGTAAAATGAACTCTGAAATTGTCAAATATGATATCCTTGTCATTTTCTGTGGGAACATCCAGAGACTTGTTTGACATATTGTTTGACAATATGTTCCATATATATTTTGTTGATGTCCCTGATTTGTAAGAACATTGTATGAACTTTGACTCAGATCTGTTTGTAGGTAATACAAAGCTTGATAATGAACTGTTCAATACAAAGTTGTTGCTTGCATCATATGAACTGTTTATGATTGATGCAGGATTGTCTCCCAAATCCACAATGTAGTCACTGACATCCCCGTCCTGTTCTACAGTTATGTTCAAGTCAGTATATCTGTATTCTATAAGGATTTCTGGAGTCAGTTGAAAATATCTTGTGGAATAATAGTTTGTCATATAGTCTCAAAAACTTATATAATTATTTATGATTTATAAATAACTATATGGAAATGTTTATATGAAAAAATTGAGCAAGATAACAGAAGGAATTCTCGGAGATATTGCAAGAAGAGATCTTGCAGGAAACAAGAAGAAAGAAGATGAAAGTCTTGAAAATTTGTTTAAAGATATAATTGCACATTGCAAAGTTGAAAATGATAAATTATCCACACTTATGATGATTGATGATGAGATTTTGTTCAGCAATATGGGAACATACGAAGGAATTTTATACTCAATGACCATAATAAAACCAAATAATGTTTATGACATTGAAATTTCAGTTTTTGTAGGAAATAAAAATATAATTCCTGAACTTTATCCATATTTTGAAAAACAATATGATGGCAATATGATAAATAACTCCACATATGGTTCAAAGATTATGAAAATAAAAATAAGAAGACAGGGTGATGTGATGAATTTCATATATGATTTGATTGATCATCTGGATAAGAAAATGATAATTTATCATAAATAACTATATAATTGTTTTATTATGTCAAAGGTCAGCAGTCTTGTAAATTGTTCAAATCTTGATGAAGTAGAATGTCTGAATGATTTTGTGGAAAGTATACAGAATGAACTTACAGTGAATGGTTCAATTCCGTTTACAATTCCCGCAGAATCCATTGCCCAGCTTGTGAAGAATGCGAAAACTATGTTCTATAAGATGTATGAAGATGCAACAGAAGAAATGTTCATTGCAATACCCCATACTGAAATAGAGAAGAAAAGTTTTATGAAAGGTATCGCACATATGAAGACAGAGAAGGACAGTTCTGTTCTTGATGACAGACGTGGAACATTTATGTTGCCGGAGGGTGTTGTGTCGGTAGTGGGAGTTTATGACAATCAATTCAGCGGAGAAGCTGGTTGGAACACAGGTCTTCTCGGTAAGAATTCCGGAGACATAAGTCTTCAAAGGATGGTATATCAGTCAGTATATGACAGAACTCTTGCAGTGAGTGCTGACAATACTATGTATTATGTTTGTACGGAAGCATTTCTTGATATGTCAAGACAGTTGTTCAATCATATGATTTCATACAGATATAACAGACTTTCAAATAACATCCGGTTTCTGGGGGAACTTCCAAAGGGAGATGTGGTACTTGATGTATTGGTAAGGGTATCCGATTGTGATTTGTATAATGATGATATGTTCCGTAGATATGTTATGGCGGACACGAAGTCGCAGATGGGTCGTATTTTGAATTCATTTTCCTATCAACTTCCAGGAAATATTTCTATCAATGCCGAAGCTATTGCAAATGAAGGCAATACTGAAAAGGAAAATATTATACAGGAATTGAAGGATATGTCTGCACCATGGTATATATTGACTTGTTAGAAATATGAAGAAATTAAGTGAAATAACTGAAGGAATTCTCGGTGATATTGCAAAGAGAGACCTTATGGGAAATGAAAAAAGAGAAGATGAAAATCTTGAAACTTTATATGATTATTTAACATCTCATTACAATACTTCAAATTTAAAAACAAATTTTTATCTTAAAGAAAATAGTAAATATCTTTACATATTTAAAAGTGATATGATGAAAGATGATGATCAAGGTGAATATTGTATCCAAATCAATAAAAACAATAAAATTTATCTAAAAAATAATAAAAATATTTTTCATAAATACTTTATATAGATATTTCAAAAAAAAAAAATCAATGACAACCCTGAAGATAAAATATTGTCTTGAAAATCAGGAAGATAGAAGTT
>ERZ808258.320-NODE-320-length-20856-cov-3.013942_pt1 | contig 20856 bp, 15 predicted proteins | sample MGYA00521280_ERZ808258 | MGnify/ENA primary metagenome ERZ808258 (study PRJEB31516, sample SAMN03275585) | gut metagenome | biome: mammalia-associated habitat; material: feces | host: Papio cynocephalus | place: Kenya | collected 2012-07-19 ...
CGTTAAAGTCGGCAACTACGGTTTCGGCAGCAGCTCCGGGAGAAGCGCCTAAAGCCAAGGGGCCTCCGTTTTCTTCAGCTTCGATACCTACTGAATCTAAGCACTCAACGTGGCCGTGATAGCAACCTTCAAACTTCATAATGCGCGGACGGCGAGTGACAGAGCGAGCTACGCGCAAAGCAGAATTGACGGCTTCGGCACCAGAATTGACGAAGCGTAACATCTCCATAGAAGGATAAGCTTCGCGAACCATTTGAGCCAATTTCAGCTCACCTTCGGTGGAAGCGCCAAACAAAGTACCGCGTTCGGCAGCACTCTTAACGGCTTCAACAATGTGAGGATGGCAATGACCGAAAAGCAACGGGCCCCAACCGCAGCAAAGATCTAAATAACAATTGCCATCGATATCGTAGACTTGGCTGCCCACACCCTTAGCAATAATGGGAGGGAAGCCTCCAACTTGGTTAAAACCGCGGAACGGACTGTTGACGCCGCCGGGAATAATGGAAGTCAGTTGAGAGTAAACTCTCTCGGATTTATCTAATCTCATAGTGCCAAGCCTGTTCGCTTTAGATGTTGCTGGCCCTGCTAAAGCCGTCCCTCTAGCGACACTTCCTAAGTTTTTGGTCGTATTTTTAGTTGGGGCCTTTCTAAACTTCGGAAGAAATATAAGGGACTAATTTTGTGTCGGTGCTACTAGGGGAAAAGGCAGGTATGTAGAAGAAAGAAAGGCTTTTTTAGCAATAGAGTAGAGTTGGCGCCGGTTTTTTTAGAGCTCAGTGTCGGTGCCGGAGAATTGGAGAATAATCAGCGCTATGCCGGTTTTTGATTATACTGCAGTAGACTCAAGAGGACGGAGTGTCGACGGAACTGTAGAAGCTCCCGACAAGCAAGCCGTTATCCGTGACCTGCGTAATATTCGTTATACCGTAACGACTATTAAAGAGCGTCGCGATCCCACTCGTATCATTAAGGATTTGACTGCTCGCTTTGAGAGAGCCGATTTGTATGCTCTGGCTATCTTCACTAGGCAGTTTGCTGTGCTCTTTAACTCCGGTATTTCTACCGTGCGAAGTTTAGACGGTTTGGGTCGTCAAACTCTCAACGGGCCGTTGAGTCGTGCTGTACGTGAAGTTCATGATGATATTCGCATGGGCTATACGCTGGCTAAGTCTATGAGTAAGCATCCTTTGGTGTTCGACCAGCTTTATATCGCTATGGTTCGAGCTGGAGAGATGTCTGGTTCCATGGGCGACATTATGGAACGTCTGGCCAACTTGCTTGAACGCGAAGTCCGCTTACGCGCTAAAGTATCTTCAGCCACTACCTATCCTTTGGTTGTATTTGGTGCTTGCTGCTTAGTTACTTTCGTATTGGTCAATTACGTATTCCCTACCTTCGTAGCTCTGTTTGAAGGCATCGACGTTCAACTTCCGGCCATTACTCGCAGCCTTATTTGGATTACCAAGATGGCTACCAATCCTTTTGTAGTCGTCAGCACTTTGGCCGTTATTGGTTTAGTTTCTTACTTTATCGGTCAGTATGTTCGTACTGAAAAGGGCAAACGCGCTCTCGATGGCATGATGTTAGATATGCCTCTGTTGGGTCCGGTTATTCAAAAGGTGGCTCTTTCACGTTTTTGCCGTACTTTGGGTACTTTGATCGCCAGCGGTGTACCTGTAGTTCACTCTTTGGAAATTGTCAGTAAGGCTGTAGGTAACTCCGTTATTGGTGATATTCTTCTGGAAGAAAAAATGGGTTTGAAACAGGGTATGCGCTTTTCCGAACCTATTAAGAAATCAAAAATTTTCCCGCCTATGCTTTATCAAATGATTGCTGTAGGTGAAGAGACTGGTAACTTGCCAACTTTGCTTGACAAGTTGGCCGACTTCTACGATTTGGAAGTTGAACACGTATTGGAAGCCCTCACTTCCATGCTTGAGCCTATTATGATCTTCTTCATGGGTATTGTTGTAGGTTATGTCTTGCTGGCTGTATTCTTGCCCGTTTACGATTTGGTGGGCAAATTCTAAAATTTAAGCCTTAGTATGGAGCCGTCGTCAGCTTATCGCTGGGGACGGCTTCCTTCGTTGCTAGGGGCTTTAATAAAAATTTCTGACACATCAACTGAAGCGCTTTGAGGCGCTATTAAAATGAGGAAAATATGGATAATACACAAACAAATGTTGGAGTAGTTGACAATGAACAGGGTGCTGCTCCGGCGATTGCTGTCGATGAGCGCATAGAAAAAGAAATTCGCAGAAGACGAACTTTTGCTATTATTTCTCACCCTGACGCTGGTAAGACCACTCTTACAGAAAAATTGCTCCTTTACGGAGGTGCTGTCAATTTAGCTGGTGTAGTCAGAGCTCGTCGCTCTCAGACCAGCGCCGCTTCCGACTTTATGGAAATTGAAAAGCAACGCGGTATTTCTGTTAGTTCCACAGTTTTGAGCTTCGAATATAATGACCATTTGCTCAATTTGTTGGATACTCCCGGTCACCAGGATTTTAGTGAAGATACTTACCGTACTCTTTTGGCTGTGGATAGCGTTATTATGGTTCTCGATGCTGCTAAAGGTATTGAGGCCCAAACTCTCAAGCTTTTCGAAGTATGTAAGCGTCGCCATATTCCTATGGTAACTTTTATCAACAAGCTCGACCGTCCAAGTTTGGATCCTTTGGAACTTACTGGCGAAATTGAGCGAGTGCTCAATGTGCACACCGTGCCTATGAATTGGCCTTTGGGTAGTGGCGAGCATTTTAAAGGCGTATTTGAGCCTTCTACTGGTCGTTTACATCTTTTTGAAAGACGCGATCACGGTGCTCGTAAAGCTGAAGTTAAGGTAGTCGATCCTCACTCTGAAGAAGTAGCTTCTTTAGTCCCTTCTGATATTTTCCAGAATTTCAGTGAAGAGATCGAGCTTTTGCAGCTGGCTGGCGAAGAGTTTGATAAGGAAGCTTTCTATCGCGGTGAAATTACGCCCGTCTTCTTTGGCAGTGCTTTAACCAACTTTGGTGTGCAACTCTTCTTAGATCAGTTTATTGATATGGTTCCCTCTCCGCCAGCTAGAAATAGCGACAAGGGACTTATCCCTCCGGAAACTCCATCTTTTTCCGGTTTTGTATTTAAAATTCAAGCGGATATGAACCCTCGTCATCGCGACCGTGTAGCTTTCTTGCGCATTTGTACGGGCCGTTTTGAACGCGGCATGAAAGTGCACTGTGCTCGCACTGGCGAAGTAATTCGTTTAACTTATCCTCAGCGTTTATTTGCTCAAGAGCGTGAAACTGTAGACGAAGCTTTCCCTGGAGATGTTGTTGGTTTAGTTAACTCTGGCGAACTTGTCTTGGGAGACACATTAGTTGAGGGAGAGGATGTACATTATGATCCTATTCCTTTATTCCCGCCGGAGCATTTTTGCCGTGTGATTGTCGACGATCCCTCTCGACGCAAACAATTTAATAAAGCTTTGGATCTTTTACAACGTGAGGGAGCCATTCAAATTTTCTGGCCGCCGGAAGAGAGCACCCGTATGCCTATTATGGGAGCTGTAGGTCAATTGCAATTTGAAGTAGTGGCTCATCGTTTAAAGACTGACTATGGTGTAGAAGCTAGGTTTGAGCCTATGTCTTTCCGCTTGGCCAGATGGGTTGTTGGTACTCCAGAAGATTTGGAAACTTTTGAACCTTCGCGTTTGGCTTTAAAAGTAGCTGACGGAAATAATCGCTTAGTTTGTCTTTTCCCTTCTGAATGGGACTTGGACTATACGGCTGAGAGAAATCCTAAGTTGCAATTTTTATCTGTGAGTCCTCGCTAATTGCTATGAATGATTGTCAAGCTTATCCGTCGCTTTTGGCTCCAATGGAGTATAAGTTTGAGAGTGTGCGTAGTTTTTTTGCTTGCACTCGTGTAAAGAGTACCTCGGTGCTTATTTCCGAATCGCAGCTTCGAGCTGAAGAAACCGATTCTAGATTAGGCGCAGAGGCAGCGGATAAGATTGCAATTGAAAATACTTCCGCCAAGGAAGAAAATGCTCTTCATAACCCTTACTTGGCGGAATTAGCCCGCGAAAGAGCTAAGCGCCCAATATCAGCTTGTCCTTTTCGCCTTCTCAATGAATCAATGATGCAAGCCGAAGTTGACGGCTTGATTTGGCTGCGCCCAGTTGCTATTGCTGCCCACCAAGGACAACTAAAATTTGCTAGAGATCCAGAGTTACTAAATGAAAGCTTAAGCTTATTTTTGTATAAAGCTTTTACTGGCGAAACTTCAGTTTTTGCTGTAGCTCAAGGACAAGGACGTGTTTATTTAGCTAATGGCGTTCACCGGATCTTCTTTGTTTACTTAGACAACGAAGTTCTCAATTTGCAAGGGACGGCTGTTCTGGCTTTTGAGGATAGTTTGGAGCATAAGGTGCAAATGATTGGCAACGCGGCCGGTTTAGCTGTGGGCGGCATGTATTCTTTGCGCTTGGAAGGGCACGGTTGGGTAGCTTTTTGCTCTTGCGGCTGGCCGGTTGCTTTGCCTTGTAGTACTGAAGATCCGCTTACTTGCTTGCCCATAAAAGCCTTGGCTTGGAGTGGTAGAGCCGAGCTTAAAGTGCAAGCCGACGTCAGTCGTATGAACTTAATGAACCGCGGCGTAGCTGATATTATGCAAATTATGTTTACTGGTGGCGGCTTTGTAGCTATTCATGGTGATGAAGAATATATGTACCCCAAAATGAAGTAGCTAATAAGCATGAAGTTGCCAAATAGCTACTTTCTTTCTTGGGGAAAAGCTTATTGGCCACCATATATTGCACCTTTTGTTGCTGCCTAAAAACTTTTTAAGCTTGACGTGAAGCTATCTGGGCAGCCTGAATAACGTGTTTAGCCAAAATAACGTTGGTAACGGCGCCTACGCCGCCGGGAACTGGTGTAACGGCTTGCACAACTTGGGCGTCTTCCCAGCAAACATCACCGCAGAGTTTTCCTTGAGCATCTACGCTTGTACCTACATCGATAACGATTTGTCCTGGATGTAAATATTTTTTGTCTACCAAATCAGGCTTACCCACTGCCGCAATCAGCAAGTCGGCTTTCTGAGCTAGAGCAAAAGCTTCTTGGCTATAGCTGTGACATATAGTAACGGTGGCATTTTCTTCCAAAAGTAACATAGCCGCCGGTTTACCTACAATTTGACTTCTGCCCAGCACGACGGCATTTTTACCTTCGATATTGAAGCCGTAGTATTTAATAATTTCCATACAAGCTTGAGCTGTGCAAGGGGGAAAGCCCATTCGGGGTTGACCAGTATACACTCCAACTTGGGAAGTTGGTGTAATTCCGTCGCAATCTTTATGTGGATCTAAAGTAGCGCAGACCGCATTTCTGTCTATATGGGCAGGCAAAGGCATAAAAATGAGGATTCCGTGCACTTTCGGATCGTTGTTGAGAATGCGTATTTGCTCAAGTAGATCTTCTTGTTCGGTAGTGGCTGACAGCACGATATTGCGTACTTTAATACCCACAGAAAGGCAGCGTTTGGAAGCTGCTCTTTCATAGGCAATGTCGTCTTCACGTTCGCCTAAGCGCACAGTTACCAACATAGGCTCTATGCCATTGTGTTGTAACTGCTGGGCTTCTACGTTTAAATGTTCGGCTATTTCTCTGGTAATAATTTTTCCGTCTAAAATTAAAGGCACAAAGGAACCTCGCTTAACTTCTCAGTTGCTTGGCTATCTGACTGTAAACAGCTTCGGCTCGAGGCAAATACTCATTGAGAATAATGTCAGCCTGTTTATTTAATTCTTGAGCATTTATCCTATTTGTCATAGCTTTAGTATTGATAAAAACATTTAAAGCGGCAGCTTCTAAAGCTGCTCGACAAAAAGAAGCACCCGAAGCGGCGTCGCTTATAGCTAAGCGTGAGCCTTTACGGGCCATAATTTCCAATATCTCTACAGCACGGCTGCATTTTTCCATAATGCGTAGAGGAGCTAAACTGGCCGAGTAAAGAGCTTTTTCCATAACAGCTTCCTTGTGTAATCTTTCTTTTTCAGTATCTTTGGGAAGTCGATAAGCTGCCGCCAGAGGTTCGAAAGCTTGAGCGTCTTTATCTATCAACTCGATTAGCTCTTCTTGCAATTGTTGTAATTCTGTTTGCAATAACTTAAGTTCTGGTGCAAACTCGATATATCTCTTTTTGCCTTCAGTTAGAGCTCCGGTCATGTGGCCTAAGGCTATTCCCAGCGCTCCTACTAGAGCGCAAGCCCCTCCGCCTCCTGGTACGGGAGCTTTGGAAGCCAGCATATCCAAAAAATCTTGACAATTAGTATTCTTAAAGTCCATTAGGTTGTAAATTCTCTTTTATTATAAAAACTAACTATTTTGACTTTGTGCCAAAATATTTTCGATAATATGTACGCATTTATCGCTAGTTTCGGCATCGCTGAAAACATTGGCCATTTCCTGAACTTTGCGACGCTTGTCTATAGCCTTGCGAATAGCGGAATTTAAGGAACTAGGAGTAATCTTTTTAGCGTCAAGAGTAGTACCAACATTGGAATTTAAGACGCGCTGAGCTACTTCGAATTGAGAGCGTACCTGGGGAACTACACAAACAGGTACTCCATGAGCTAAAGCTTTTTGCACAAAGCCTAAGCCTCCGCAGCAAACTGCACAAGAAGCTTTTTGTAAAATCTTGTTGTGAGAGGCAAAGCGGGTAATTACAGCTTCATCCATGTTTTTAAATTCATCTAGAAGAACACTGCAAGTAGTGGCCACTACTTGATAGCTATTGGAAGGCATAGCGGCTACGGTTTGCTTCAGCAAATAGCCATTGTCTTGGTATGAACAACCTAAGCTAACCAAAATAAGCTGACGCGAGTCGTTAACTATTGGCGGTTCTGAGTCTATGGATGGCTCCCAATGGCAAGGGCCTACTAAATTGACATTACTCGGCCAGGGGCGCGGATATTCAAAAGGCTCGGAAGTAAAGTAGAGGAAGTTAGGCAATTGCGAGCACCAGGCTTGCATATCCCGCAAGGGAAGAATGCCAAGTTTCAAAAGAAAATCGTTAAAAGAGTCTAATTCACTTTCAAAGCACTTTTGAACCGAACCAGAGCGAGCCCAGTTTTTTATAGCTCCAAAAGCACCTTGTGAATATGGTAAGCCGGGGCCAAACAAGGGAATACCTTGGGCAGGAAAGGGGACTAAATCGGCGCTCCAACTAACCATAGGCAATTTTGAAGCCATAGCTCCGGCCGCTGCCCCCAGACAACTAGCGTTCACAATTATCAGATCTGGACTATCGTAACGCAAAGCTGCGGCAAAATCGTTAAAGTCGAAACGAGAACGACGAATTAAATATTCGATAAGCTTGCTTAAAGATTGTTCGTAACTTTCACATTGCCAGTCATCGAGACGAAAAAATTCCACATAGTCAGATACAGGAGAAGCTTCTAAACCAGATCTGCGCAAGGTCTCTACACAATGGCGTCCGGTTTTGACAATTACTTTGTGGCCTTTTTCAGTCAGTTTAAGCAATGTGGGAACGAGAGGGTAAATCTGACTGCGGCTGGCTTCTGAATATACTAAAATTTTTGCCATGACGGCCTCTCCTTTTTAGCTAGGGGAAGTGCGCTGGAGACGGGCCGCAGACCTTTTCTTTATGCTCTCTGTTTAAGGAAACGGAACCTCTTTGTATTTCCAACGCTTTTAGAAAAGAATATGCTCAGACCGCAGCAGAAGGCGAACTAGAACACACCCCGGGTTGCTTAGCTAAAAGAGGCGTTAAACCCTGCCAAAGGCTGAAGTTTGGGCTGACGGCCGCCTTAAATACGTTAAGGCATATGGCTTTTCGGTTATTGAACTGGAGACATAACAGATTCTTTTTGGTCTTTTATGTCTAAAGCTTGCTTCGAATCTTGCGAAGTTTTGGGTGGCAGTTGCGGTTTATCGTCGTTAGAAGATTCTGACTCGGCAGTGCTTTCGGAAGATATACCGCCCAATTGAGAAGATACCAAAGCCACGAAAACTAAGGCAATACCTAAGGCTATACGTTTGGTCATAGGATCGTTTTGGAAGAAAACTCCGCACATACAAGCAAAGGGCGATTCTGTGGCAAAAATAACCGCTGTAACCGTAGGATTTATATACTTAATGCCTATATTCATCATGGTAATAGCCAGCAAAGTAGCCATGATGGCTAACCAAGCCAAGCCTCCCCATTCTGACCAAGTGAGCTCGGCAGGGAAAGGTTTGCCAAAGATGGCAAATAGCCAGCCCCACATAGAGGCAAAAAGGAATTGTAAGCAACTTAAAGGCAACAATTCGGAAGTTTTGGAACATCTGGAAACGGCGATAATGTGGGCGGCGAACAGAACTGCGCTGGATAGGGAAAGTAAGTCTCCGTAATTGAAGCTGTCCACAGAAATTGGGCCAGCAATACAATAGACGCCCATAAAGACTAGAATTGCTGCTACGTATACTGGCATAGCAATTCGCTCACGGTACAAAGCCCAAGCCAAGAAAGGCACAACCACTACGTTAAGTCCGCAATATACAGCATTTTTACTTACAGTAGTAAAGAAAAGTCCGTATGATTGAACTGCATAGGCAAAATAAAGCAAAGTGCCTACAAGAAAGCCGTGTTTGAGCAACTCCCAACCAAATTTATCTCGTCCCTGATAGAGAAAGTAAGCAAGTCCAACAGCAGCTACGCCAAAGCGGATAGCCAGAATATAGTTCATGGGGACTGTCTCTTGGACGTCCTTCATGACCATAAATGAAGCTCCCCAGATAGCTGCGACGGCTAGGAGCAATATGGAAAACAAAACTTGCTTATAACGAGACAACATATATATTAAGATGGCTCAAACTTTCTACACAAAGTGAGGCTCTACACACAGAAGAAGAACACGTTTACAAGGCATTGCCGCGCATTTTTCCGTGAGCACACGTTTCAACTCTATCAATTTAAAACCAAAGAATCAACTCCCATCTATTGTATCAACTATAAATGTCCTCTACTAAATGTAGTTAAATATAAAATATATAATAATATTTTGTGCTAATATGGATCGAGTTTGAGCTTTTTTCGCCATGTTAATCTACAGCAGAGGAAAATAGCCTTTGTCCTTTGTGGGCAGGAATAACAGGTTTGGCAACGCAATTTTGTTGTCCAATTTGGTTGATGGGAAGAATATCGTATGAAACGAATAGCCTTTGTAATAGGCTCTGTAATAATTGTCGGCATCTTGGCCATATTGCTTATTCCTGATATGCGTAGAGGTCTCTTTGGCATTTCTATGCCTTTGAAACTTCAAGAGGGTAAGGCTGACGTGGTCAATGTGGTTTCTATGCTTTTAAATGGACGCGAAATAAGGGGGTTAAGCGAAACTCCCAACTTGGAAATTGATGATAGCGTCCAGCCTGATGTTTACGATTTGGCTCTCAGCTTTATCGAAAAGACCGAACGCGGTGGAGCTCAACCTGTAGTTAACTATTTAGTGAAAGAGGCCAAATTGGCCCAAATCGGAGTTAATAAGCCAGCTTCGTTTTTGGAGAGCATCTTTACTATGCGTTTGAGCCCTAAAGGCATTATTGAGGGATTTGAGCTTATTAAAGGACGCAAATCTAACTTAATGGATGATACGCACACCGCTCAGCTCTTATCTTCTTTGTGGATTGGCCGTCCCAATAAGAGGGTGCGCATAGGTGAACCTTGGGATAGTCGCTGGACGATTGACTATCCTTTAGACACAGTTTCTGGAAAGTCTCTGGTTTTAGAGCATCGTCTCAAATATTCTATTGCTGACATTCGCCATGATGATAATGGTATGGATGTAGCCCAAATTAACTACGTCGGTTCTATTGTAGTTAGCCCCAAAGAAAAATTACCGGAAAATGTGGAAGTTTTGGGCAAGGGGCGCATTGAGGGCCAAGCATATATGAATATAAAAGATGGCTCTGTAGTTGTAGCTGACGACAGAACCGTTTGGGTTTACGCAGTGCGCTTCTTAGATGAAGATATGGAAGATCTGAGAATTTTTGATCGCAAGAGTCGTGTCTTTAGGCCTAGAGTTGTGCCCAAAGCTGGAGCTGGATTTAACAGTGCTATGCCCAAAGACGGGGAAGCTCCTGGACTAAACCAAGTAGAGAAGCAATCTCAAAATGCGAACGCTTCTAAAGCCAACCTTAAAAAGTAGTTCTCTTCTATTTTGAGATAACAGCTATATTTAAGCTCAGCCAACTTTATTGAGGCTGGGCTTTTTTTGTCAATTTTTGCAAGCCTGGTCGAAAAAGCAGGAAACCATTCAAAGCAAGCTCGAATACTCCTGCGGCTTCTTTTTGTTGGGGGCGGGGGTATTTTCTTCCGACAAAATAGCTGGGGCGGTTTTGATAACGAAACTTAGACGTTTTTTAAGGTCTTCTCTTTTTATTAACGGTGCTTTTGGGGCGCTCTTATTGGTCTTGCTCATGGTGGGCATATACTATGGTTGCACGATTATTTCTGAGCAACGTCAAGAATACCGTGTTAAGTTAGCTCAGTTGGAAGAATGCGAGCGCGATATCGCTCAAGTTCAGGCTGAAGTCAATATTCTGGAAAAGAAGAAGGCCCGTTTACAGCAAGCCGATGGAGTTAAAGATGCGGCTAGGGAAAAGTTGGGCATGGTAAGTAAAGGCGAGGTTGCCTATGTTGTTAAGGGAATGCCTGACAATGGAGATCCTGCCAACAGAAATAAGATCTCTGCTGGAACTTACGAACCCGGACGCAGGCCTTCAGGTTTCTTTTTTACCTTTTTCGGCCCTCTCATTTTCTAATTTGTAAACTAAAAAAGCCAGAGCGGGCAGGTGAAAGTTGTTTTTCGCTTGTTCGCTCTGTTTTTTTAGTGGCGCTCCTTTAGGGAGCGCCTATTTATTTTCTTTTAGTTTTTAGGGCCAGTAGCGCTTGAGAATAGGATCATCCTCATCGCCTTTAAATATGCACACTTGGGTGCCGACATTGACGCGTTCATAAAGATCTTCAATATCGGGAATAGTCATGCGCATACAACCATGAGAGGCCTTGGTCCCTACCGTATCAGGGTAGGGCGTGCCGTGGAAACCGACAGAATCGCCGAAGCCAATCCAACGTGTTCCTAATGGATTGTTAGGACCGGGAGGAATTTGCTTAGCATCTTTGGCCCACTCGGAGTTGGGAGGCAGCCAAGTAGGATCTTTGGCCATATCGGAAATAAAGTAAGCTCCCAAAGGAGTAGGATGCTCATCAACTCCAATAGCCACTTGATAGTAGCGGGTGTTGTTTGCCTCGTCGACCAATACTAGAGAATACTGAGATAAATTGACGTATAAGCGAGTACTTAGAGCGCTAGTAACTAAAACGCCAGCTATGCCGTCTTGACCTAAATTGGCTTCGGCTTGCAAGTTCATGACCGCTTCTTTAGTTTTTTTGTCGAATTTGCCTTTAACGTAGCCTTCTTGCAAATAACCTCGCAAAGCCAAACGACGTTGCAATTCGGCAACATCGTCGCCTACAGCGCCCAAACCTAAGGGAGCTTGTCCATACTTTTCGGTAGTATTTACACCAAAAGTAATGCCGCGTTTGGTTGATAAACCAAAATTATCATAGACAATCACTTCAGCTACGTGGGTACCTTCGTAAAGTGTAGGCAATTTATAGCGATAGTTTAGCGTATTTTTGGCAGAAACTGTTTTTGAAGCGTCAGTTAAATTGGAGTCGTCATCTTTAGACTTAGCCGAAATTACTTCTTGGCTCATTTGTCCATCAGCTTCTACCTTAAGCACGGTAAATTCCGTGTTATCGACACTCTGGCGCAAAACACCATCTACATAAATGTCTAATTTGGCCACTCCCGAATCGGCGTCTGTAGCTTTTATGTCCAAAGTGAGATCCTTGCTGATAAAAATGGTATAAGGATCTTTGGGTCCGACGTCTATGCGTTCGTAACTTTTTCCATTAGATGCAGTAACTGGAGCTTGTTCTATTACCGGCTCTACCTGAGGAGGCTCAAAGTCGCAAATAAATTGACGTTGGCCAGAAACTGAGTTGCCAGCTTCATCATGCACATTCCAATTTATAGTACAAAGGCCGCGCTTTGTAGGTAAGGTTAGACAGAAAAAGCCCTTCTCATTGGCTTGAGCTGTCACCGAATGCTCGCCTATGGAAGCTGTGACAACGGCGCCGGGCTGATCGGCAGTACCTTGCAAAGTAATTTTGTTTTTGTTGGATTTGTAACCGGCTACGGGGTGAGAAATGCTCACTTTGGGAGGAACCGTATCGATAACTACTAGCCAGCGTTCGTCATATTGGCCGGATTTTATAGCAAAAATATGCTCTCCATCAGCTAAAGCACTCGGCTGAGCCGAAGCCCGTCCCAACAACCAATCGTTGCTGACTTCCAGCTCTTGCCCATCTACAGTAATTTTTACAGGAGTAGGGGGAAGGCCAGAATAAATGACGCAAAGGTTGGGAGCAGAACTGGCGACGGCCAATTTCATACCCACTTGGGGAGCGTGCGCTGATAAGTTTAAATCGCCTATAGCCACGCTGTCAATTTGAAAATGGCCGGATTTATAGATATAAAGTGATATTAAAAGAAGCAGCGCAAAGCCTACAGCCGCTAAAGCTATAGGGATAACTCCCCAACTGAAGCTCTTTTTGCTCTGCGCTGATTGACAAGTAGTCATAATATAAAAAGCTATCCGCTAAAATTCGGTTATACCTTTTGATTTAATAAGAAATAAAGACCTGTGAAAACTTTAAGATCAACTTGGATACCAGCAGCCATTTTTACTTTAAGCCACTCTTCGACGTCGTCCAGAGGGACTAAATGGACTTGGATCTTTTCACTACTATCGCCGCCGCCGGGACCAACTTTCTTGATGTTTTGGGCTAAATAAAAAGTGATAATTTCTGAAGTAATGCCTGCAGAGGCTGGCCCTTCGGTTAAATAAACCATTTTTTCGGCTCGGTAGCCGGTTTCTTCTTCAAGCTCGCGTTGGGCCGCTTCTTCCAAAGTTTCGGAATGGCAACCATCTTTGTCTCCTACTAAGCCAGCTGGAAACTCAATAACTCTTCCGTGGCAGGGAATACGTTCTTGTTCTACCAGTACCACTTCTCCATTGGGAGTACAAGCCACCATAGCTACAATGCCGGTGACATTTTTGCTGCGCTGGGCATATTCCCAACGTCCTTCGCGTACTAAATTTATGAATTTGCCTGCGTAAAGAATTTCTGTATTATTAGTCATTGCAAATCATCTCCAAGAAGGCCGCTCAATTCTAGCCACTTATTGCAAAACCTGCAGAAGGCCGCTAAAACCGTCTTTCGAGCTAAAATAAGCTTTCACTGCTTCAAAACTACGCTTTGCTGTTCTTCGTCAATAATGTACTCCCGGTAGCCAAAGGCTGAGTCGGCACTGTAACCAGACAGTACTTCCTCTATGGTGAGGGCTTGCTCTGGTTGAGGAGGGAAAAGGGCACTTTGCAAAGCTGGAGCCAAGCCTGAAGGCATGCCGTCTGAGCCCCAAAGCAAATCTTTTCCTGGTAAGAAGCCGACTTGATCGATAAGCATGCGCAACGGATTATTGCGTCGACAGCAAATCGGACTGAGTTTATGGGCGTAAGCTAATGAGTCATGGCTGAAATTAGGTTGCATACAAAGCGTTATTCCCAATTGTTTGCACTCTTGAGCTTGCTTTAAAGTAATAAATTGACAATGCTCTAGACGCAATTTAAAGCGACAGCCCGCTGGCTTTGAGCCGCAACTTCGCAAAATGCGCAGTACCTGAGCAATGGCCATATCTCCTATAGTGTGGATGGCCGTATCCGCCTCCCAAGTTATACATTTACGTAAAATAGCTGCTAATTCATCGTCATCATAAATAAGGACGGGATGGCCATTTTTAACATAGCCTTCGCTTATAGCAGCTGTGCCAGCTCCCAAAGCTCCATCGGCAAAAAGCTTAATGCATATCCTGTCAGTGGCATGATTTGCGCTCGCGTTTTGCTCTTTTTCTAGGCTGTCACTTTCACGCCAAGGCCTACGGGTCTTTACTTTAAAATTGCCACACAGTTTGGCCTCACAAGCGTAGGGAAGTGTATACATCATGTCTTCAGCGCCATACAGCCCAGCTTGGCGCCAACTGTTTATGCATTGCTTAAAAGCTGGAGCCAAATGCTCGGCGCTTGGACACAGAGCTGGACTTGCCGAGAAAAAGAAAAAAAGCTTGGCCATTTCTTTTTCGGCTTGTTTAGCTGTGCCAGGATAAGGCTCTATGTGTTCTTTTCTGAGTATGTCGGCAGCCTTGGCGCTACAAGTATAACCGTGCAAACAATTGTTGAGAAACACTAGTGGTGGAAGTGAATCCAAGTCGGCTTCTGTCAACTTGATAGCTTCCTGGCGTAAGCCAGTAACCACGGTTAAAGCGTTGTCGCTATTTACATGGTCGCGCACATAAGAAAGCACATCTTTCTTAGACGTATATTGACCGACATAAGGGAAAGAACTCAGCATAGCACTGAAGCTCAAGTGATTATGATGGTCAAATATTAAAGGAAGGCGCTCTACATGCGGCATGATTAAAATCTTTTATTTTTGGCTATTTTCATTGGGAAGCCACTGATTGAGTTTAAGAGTTTTATTTTCGATAGTAAATTCAGCGCGACCAAATTTACATTGGCTAGCATCTTTGTTATATTCGAAGACTCTACCCACAATATGGCTAGGTTTGAGTTGGCCGCTGGGATTAGCTAAAGTGTCGATCCAGCGAGCGTGAGGGCCGTAGTCTTGAGGCAACTTGCTCCAATAAAAGGTATTGCTCGAATCTTTTCCCAGCAAACATTGGCTAGATTCATAAGTAAGAGTATGTTTGCTATTATCCCAAGTCCAAATGGCAAATACCGCTGGGCGAACGTCTGTGCGCGGCACAGAAACGAATATTTGAGGCCTATTACCTTTGATCTGTCCAGCCATTTCCAAGTTGGAATTGGCCCATGGAAAACATCCCATAGCGCGAGCATCTTTGTAAGAAGCTATCTCAGGACTTTTACCTAATACTTTTCCGTGACGATCAGTTACTACCAATTTAGCAAAGGCGTTATCTTGATCGATCTTGAATATTTTCAAGCTGATATTTTCGCAGGATTTATCGCCAGTAAGATCGGCTTTGATAGTTTGAACAGTTTGACCGACTTTATAGGGTGGTTCCTGGGCAGCTTGAGCTTGGCTAAAAAAACACAAACTTGCAACCATAATTCCTAAACAAGCAGTAGATATGTAAGCAATTTTTTTTAAATCCATAAGGCAAAACCCCCTTGATGGAATAATAGATAAACCCGTGCAGATCTTTCTTGACAGTTATAGCTTTCCTTTACTCTTGCTTCGATCTTTTTTAGACAAAAAAAAAACCGACGCTACCTAGTTTAGATAATAAGTAGGCCGGGTTGTTCCGCAACAATATAAACTAGTACTTTTAAAAAAGCTCTGGTGGAGTCAGTTTTTCACCATTCCAAATGAGGGCAGGCTTAAAATCCAAGTAGTCAGCTGAAGTCAGATAGTAATTTACTCCATTCTGGCTATAACTCAAACCTGGCTTAGTATAGTTGTGAATATGGCCAAAGACACAAGCATCTACCTTGTATCTCTCGAGTAAAGCGCTAAATTCGCTCTCTTGCATAGCTCCAGCTTGTGGAGGATAGTGCATCATTGCTAAGCGCAAATTAGCTTGTGGATCTAAGCTTTTTAAGCCCAGCTCAAGTCTGGCCAGCTCACGTTGAAATATCTTTTCGTCTTGAGCGTCGTATTCTGGAGAAGTAGGTAAGGCCCAGCCTCTTGAGCCGCAAATACTCACTCCGTCAATATTGACAGAATCGTTTTGCACAAAAATAAGCTCAGGATAATTATCGCGCAAACGGCTTATGCTTTGCCACCAATAATCGTGGTTGCCTCTAATAAGCACTTTCTTGCCGCTTAGGGCAGTAAGCCAATGCAAATCTTGCTGAGCTTCCGGTGGACGCATAGCCCAAGAAATATCGCCTGCTACCAGAACAATATCGTCAGGCTTAACTAATGCGTTCCAATTGTCGGCAATTTTCTGCCAATGGCAGCGCCACTTTTCGCCAAAAATATCCATGGCTTTATCATTGCCGAAAGATAAATGTAAATCACTTAATGCGTAAATATTCAAAACACCGCAATTATACAAAGACTTATTTTTTTGCGCAAGATAGGCAGAAAACTTTATTTTTTGGTAATAACGAAGGTTGTCTAAAAAGCTTGCCAAAACGTTTTACTTGAAAATATCTGAAAGGCCAACAATTAATATGCGTTCAAGCAAAAAAATACTAAGTTTGTTGCTAACTTTTTTACTTTTGCTCTTGGTTTCGAATGCTTATGCCAAGCCAATTACTACAAAGGCGACTTCCGAAACTCAAAGTATATCTTTTATTCATTGGTCGGATATCCACTTGGGTGATAGTCACACGCCCCGCTCTGTTTGGGATAAGGCTTTTGCTGCCGGTCGCCGTGATGATTTAGCTTCTTTTTATATTTTAAGCGGTGACTTAGTCGATAATAAAAAATTGGACAATTTGCAATTCAGTAGAAGAGTAGCTGATTTTTGCTCTTCTTATTTGGAACCTTTGGTCGAAGAAGGCAAGCCCGTATTGGTAACTTACGGTAACAATGATTTTTATATAAATTACAGCACCGATCCTGAAAACATGCGTCCGACTATGGATTTATGGCGTAAGGCTATGGGTGACAAATATTACTTAGATGAGCTTGGTAATGGCGTCTATCCTGAACGTATGGGCGGCATTACTTGGATTACTCTCAATTCTCTGATTTTTTCTTCTATAAATTCTTGCCCGCCTGCCGAACTTAAAAGCCAGCGTGAGAATACTTTAAGTTGGTTGGATGCTACTTTGTCAGCAGTGCCGGAAAATTCTACTGCTGCTATAGTTTGTCATGTACCTCCTTGCACCGACGCTTACAACCACAAATCCATGTGGGACGAAGAGTCGTTAAAAGCTTTTCACAAAATTCTTTCCAATACCGACTGTCATGTGATTATTACTTCCGGTCACACCCATCGCAACGAGCTACACACTCTTTGTATCAGTGACACCGAGACTGTACCTATAGTTATTGTGGGGTCGATTGCCCAAAAATATGGATATTATGCTAATTATCGCCGTACGACTTGGGAATTGAATAAACAAACTGGTTTAGCTGAAAACTTAAGTTGGGACTTAAAATACGTCGATCCTGAAAAGGGCTGCCGTACAGAAGTGGTGGAAGGGCCTACTTTGCCCCAAACTTGGCTAGATTTCCGCCAGCAGATTGCCGAAGATGATAATGCTTATCAATATTATTTGCGCGACTTCTATTCTTGTGAAGACAATTGGTCGAAACTTACTTCGGATCAGAAATTACGTCAAGAATTGGTTGAAGAAGTGTTTGTCAATACTGGATTGGAAGGTTGCGATCCAGCTATAGACGATTCTGATGAAGCTGAAGAAGAGGCTAAAGCCGCTTAATTTCGACAACAAACTGAGGCAATTTAGCATTATAAGGCTGCCTAAAAAAAGTCCGCCTTTTTTTCGAGAAGTGAAAAATGAGCGGACTTTTCTTTATTTAGATAAGGCTTCCAAATAGGCTAGCACTTGTTCAATTTTAGTTATTAAAACTTGTGGTTTAGGATACTCTAAATTGCCAGCCGCACGACCACAAATAGCATCCAATTGCAGCGCCATTTGATCCTGGCTAGCTTTCCAACCAACTAAATTGGACAGTTTGCCAAGTTCGCGAGGAGTAAGCTGGCGCATAAAAGGAGCTACAAACCACATAACGCCACCTTTAACTCTAATTGAAGGAATGAGCATAGAGCGACATTTTAATTTTATGCGCACTAGGCTGAGCAAATGTTCGGTAAGCTCTGGCAATTTACCATAGCGGTCGCGCAACTCTTCACGTATATCCTGAAGTTCATCGTTGCTTTCTACTGAGGCTATGCGCTTATAAAGGACAACTTTTTGTTGCGGATCGCCAATATAATCATCTGGCAACCCTGTAGAAATGGGCAAGTCGATTACCACATTTTGTTCGTTGCTGGCCGCTTCTTGCTCGGGATCTTTATGATCACGCAGCGCCTTTACAGCGTCGCTAAGCATACGACAATATAAGCTGAAGCCCACAGCTGCCACGTGACCAGATTGTTCGGCGCCTAAAATATTGCCTGCGCCACGAATTTCCAAATCTCGTTTGGCCACCTGGAAGCCTGCTCCCAACTGAGTAAAATCGCGGATCGTTTCCAAACGCTTTTTGGCCTGTTCGGTAAGCTTACGACTAGGTGGATAGAGCAAGTAGCAATATCCTTGTTTGGCGCTACGTCCTACACGGCCGCGCAATTGATAAAGCTGAGCCAAGCCCAAAGCGTGAGCATTATCAATAATAATAGTATTTACGTTAGGTACATCTAGGCCGCTCTCAATAATAGTGGAACATACTAACACGTCGTATTGACCTTCGTAAAATTCCATCATCACTTTTTCTAGCTTTTGTTCGCCCATTTGACCGTGGCCCACAGCAATGCGGGCTTGCGGCACGAGCCTTTGCAAATCGGCAGCTACTCTAGCGATGCTTTGCACGCGATTGTGCAAGAAATATACTTGACCGTGACGACTTAACTCGCGCACAATGGCTGCTTTTATCAATTCGGCGTTGTGTTCAAAAAGGTAAGTTTTGATAGGTAGACGATTCTCCGGAGGAGTTTCGATAACAGACATTTCCCTAATGCCGTAGAAAGACATTTGTAAAGTGCGGGGGATAGGCGTAGCGCTCATAGACATAATATCTATGCCAGCTTTCAATTCGGAAAGCTTTGTCTTATGCATAACGCCGAAGCGCTGCTCTTCATCAATAATAAGCAAGCCTAAGTTTTTAAACTTAATATCTTGGGAAAGTAAGCGGTGAGTACCGATCACAATATCACATTTACCTTCAGCCAAAGCTTCAGCAGTTTGCTTTTGCTCAGCAGCTGTTTTAAAGCGAGAAAGTAAGCTTATGTGAATTGGATAAGGGGCCAAACGCTCAGTAAAAGTCATAAAGTGTTGGTGAGCCAGAACTGTAGTCGGCACCAAAATGGCTACTTGTTTACCATGATTGACGACTTTGAAAGCTGCTCGCAAGGCCACTTCAGTTTTTCCATAGCCCACGTCTCCGCAAATAAGACGATCCATAGGGCGTGGACTCTCCAGATCGGCTTTCACTTCGCGTATAGCTCTAAGCTGATCGGGCGTCTCCTGATAGGGGAAAGCGTCTTCCATTTCGTGTTGCCAAGGCGTATCCTGAGGATAGGCAAAGCCTTGTGCTTTAGCTCTTTGAGCATAAATTTGCAACAATTTCTGAGCAGCTTCAGCAGCATAAGCTCTTATTTTAGCTTTAGTTTTGCGCCAGTCAGTGCCATTCATCTTTGACAGGGCCGGTTCTTTACCGTCGATGCCTTCATATTTTTGCACCAAATCGAGTTGATCGACGGGCACAAAAACGCAATCTCCCTTGGCATATTCGAGCTTGAGCATATCGTGCTCGACGTTATTGAGGGAAATAGTTTGTATGCCTATATAGCGAGCGATACCATGTTGCAAGTGCACTACTAAATCGCCAGGAGCTATTTCATCTAAACGCAGGGCGCTGCCACTTTTGTCAGCTGGTTTATTAAGGCGGCGGCGCAAGCGCTGACCCATAATTTCGCGGTCAGTTAAAAATTCTAGCCAACCGTCATCAAGTTGTACGCGGAAGCCTTCGTTGGCGTAACCTTGCAAAAGCAAAACTTGGCCAGGCTTTAAGAGGCACGGCTTCGTGGTAAAACCGGCTATATCGTGTTCTTCCAGCAATTCTTTAAGGCGCATATATTGTGAAGTGAGCAATACAGTGCGCCGTTTTTCTTTTTGCCAAGTTGGTAGAGCAGCTAAAAGATCGTCTACTTTACTTGTAAAAGGCACTGCCAACTCAAAGCCTGCTTCAAAACAATGAGAAGGATCTATATTAAAGTTGTGACTGTTGAAATAGTTGCCCTTCACGTCTAGATCGGAAGCCCAAGCCGAAATATAAGCTTTGCGGAACTTAGCTAGCATACTTTCTAGCCGTTCCCATACATAGTTCGTTTCGCTCTCTTCGATAAAACCTATAGAAGCACCGCTGGAAGCTTGGGCTTCCCACTCTTGGTTCCACTCTTTGGCGGTAAGGCGCAATTGTACAGGCTCTTCCAAAACAACCAAAGCATGAGGAGCCTTTTTCTGTAAATAATCTGTCAACCAAGATTCATCTTGAGAGTCGCCAACAGCAGGCAACAAGACTACTTCTTTAAGATCGCCGCTGGAACGTTGTGTGTCTATATTAAAAGCTCGTATAGTTTCTATTTCTTCGCCAAATAACTCTAGGCGGGCCGGTTGGCCAGTAATAGGGTAAACATCGATAAGGCCGCCGCGCACAGCATATTGTCCTCGTCCTTCGACCATAGGAACGCGGCTGTAGCCTTCACTATTTAATATCTCCAATAACAACTCGACGTCGATATTTTCGCCTACTTTTAGAGTTAATTTGCTTTTCTCTAGCTTCTCAGCTCTGACAGTAGGTTGCATAACGGCGCGTAAAGGAGCAATTATGATCTTTTGCTCTTGATCGTTTTGCTCTTGGTATCTATCTAGCGTTTGTAAAACGGCCAGACGAGCTGGATCGGCTGTATCAGCTTCATCTCCCAACATTTTGACTGATTCTTTTTCTGGGAAAAGCCAAAGCTGATCTTCATTAAAGAAAGTATGACAATCTTGAAAGAGACGT
>ERZ808258.324-NODE-324-length-20701-cov-2.418919_pt1 | contig 20701 bp, 18 predicted proteins | sample MGYA00521280_ERZ808258 | MGnify/ENA primary metagenome ERZ808258 (study PRJEB31516, sample SAMN03275585) | gut metagenome | biome: mammalia-associated habitat; material: feces | host: Papio cynocephalus | place: Kenya | collected 2012-07-19 ...
CGATGACGGGCATCACCGCCGAAAAACACGAAAGCTTTATCACTCCGACGGCAGGCGGCCACGTCATTATGGAGTTTTCCGGCAAAGAACTCATTCAGGGCGAACCCGATGCTTCCAGTTTCCCTTCGGGCGGATTACGCGCCACATTCGAAGCGCGCGGCTACACGGCCTGGGATCCGACAAGCTATGCGTTTATTAAAGACGATACGCTCTGCATTCCGACGGCCTTTTGCTCGTACACAGGGGAATCCTTAGATAAGAAGACGCCGCTTTTGCGCTCCATGAACGTCATTTCCAAGGCAAGCGTTCGAGCGCTGAAACTTTTCGGCATTAAAACAAGTCGGGTCCAAAGTACCGTCGGCCCCGAACAGGAATACTTTCTTGTCGACAAGGCGCTCTTCGATGCACGCAAAGACCTCGTTTATACGGGACGCACGCTCTTCGGAGCCGCATCGCCGCGCGGTCAGGAAATGGAAGATCATTATTTCGGGATGATCAAACCGCGTGTACGTGCCTTTATGAAGGATTTGGATACTGAACTGTGGAAGCTCGGGGTGTACGCCAAAACAGAACACAATGAAGTGGCCCCGGCGCAGCATGAACTCGCCCCGATCTTTTCGATGACCAACATCGCAACGGATCACAATCAGCTGACGATGGAATTCATGAAAAAGGTTGCTCTGCGTCACGGCATGGTCTGTCTGTTGCATGAAAAACCGTTTGCCGGTGTGAACGGTTCGGGCAAACACAACAACTGGTCCTTAAGTACCGCTGAGGGTAAAAACCTCTTATCGCCTTCGGACAATCCGTACAAGAACACCCAGTTTTTGCTCTTTTTGGCCGCCGTCATCAAAGCCGTTGACGAACATCAGGATTTGCTCCGTATTTCCGTTGCCAGTGCCGGAAACGACCACCGTTTAGGCGCCAATGAAGCGCCCCCGGCGATTGTGTCGATTTTCTTGGGAACGCAACTGACGGACGTCTTGGAGGCGATTTCTCAAGGGCGTGTTTGGGAACCGAAACCGGCTAAGGCGCTGAAACTTTCGGACGAAACGGTCCCGACCCTGATGCAGGACAATACGGACCGCAACCGCACGTCCCCTTTTGCTTTTACCGGCAATAAGTTCGAATTCCGTATGCTCGGCTCGAGCGCCTCGGTTTCCGGCCCCAACATCATGCTCAATACCATTGTGGCCGATGCTTTGAACGTTCTTGTCGATAAGATCGAAGGAGCCGATGATGTCAACGAGGCCGTCTATGCGGTTGTTCGTGACGTCTATAATGCACACAAACGCATCGTCTTTAACGGCAACGGCTACTCGGACGAGTGGGTCGCAGAAGCCGCTCGTCGCGGACTGCTGAACTTAAAGTCCACACCCGAATGCCTTCCGCTTTTAGCCGATCCGAAAAATGTGGAACTGCTATCGAAGTACGGAATCTTTACGCCGGAAGAAACCACCTCTCGCGTCAATATTTTGCTTGAGAACTATTCCAAGACGATTGCCATTGAGGCCGATGCCGCGTTGGATATGCTCTACAAGGATATTCTCCCGGGTATCGAGGCCTATGTTTCCGACTTAACGAAGACGGCTCTTCGCAAGAAACAAGCCGGTATCACGGCAGACTTCGAATCCTCTCTTGCCGGAAAGATTTCCGACATCGCCGCTGAAATTTACGAGCGCGCCGAGAAGCTCGCTTACGTCAAAAAAGAAGCCGGTGCGATTGCTTGTGAAAAAGAAAAAGCAACGGCCTATCACGAACAGGTTCTTGCGGCAATGCAAGCATTGCGCGAGAAAGTCGATGAAGCCGAACCGTTGATTGCGCAAAAGTATCTGACATACCCGACCTACGGTCAGTTGCTTTTCGGAGTCAACGACTAATTACTAAAATAGAGAAGGGAAGCGGGGGTGCGTGCATCGCATCCCCGTTTCGTGTGTTCAACTCAATTGTGATTAGGTTCCCGCGGCTAAACGACACGAGCCGTCAGGAACCCGATAAAAAATGACCAAATACATATTCGTAACGGGCGGTGTTGTTTCCTCTCTCGGCAAAGGTATCACGGCGGCTTCCCTCGGACGTCTCTTAAAGAGCCGCGGCTACAAAATCACCATCGAAAAGTTCGACCCGTACATCAATATCGATCCGGGGACAATGAGCCCGTACCAACACGGCGAAGTGTTTGTGACCGATGACGGCGCCGAGACCGATTTGGACCTCGGACACTACGAGCGTTTTATCGATATCAATCTGACGAAAAACTCCAACGTAACGACCGGCAAGATTTATCAGTCGATTATTAATAAAGAGCGTCACGGGGACTACTTAGGTCGTACCGTTCAGGTCATTCCCCACGTAACAAACGAAATCAAGGCACATGTGTACGATGTAGCCAAGCTCGAGAATGCGGATTTTGTCATCACGGAAATCGGCGGAACGGTCGGCGATATCGAAAGCCTGCCGTTTTTAGAGGCCATTCGACAGGTCAAAAAGGACATCGGCAAAGATAACGTTTTATATATTCACGTGACGCTTGTGCCGTACATTGCCGGAGCAGGGGAACTGAAAACAAAGCCGACGCAGCACTCGGTTAAAGAACTCCGTTCCATCGGCATTCAGCCCGACATCATCGTCTGCCGTACCGAACACCCGATTTCCGAGAGGATGAAGGAAAAGATTGCGCTTTTCTGCGATGTGGAGCCCGAGGCTGTCATTGAAAACATCACGGCTTCTTCCATTTACGACGTACCGGTTTTGATGGAAAAAGAGGGCTTGGATACCATTGCACTTAAAAAACTCGGCCTTGCCGACAGCCCCAAAGACATGACCGAGTGGCACGAGATGGTCAGGCGCATTCATACACCGTACAAAACCCACGTTTGTATTGCCGTCGTCGGTAAGTACGTCGACCTTCAAGATGCCTATATCTCGATTACGGAAAGCTTGCACCACGCAGCGGTCTTCGATCAAACAAACCTTCAAATTAAATGGGTCAATGCGGAAAAAATCGAAGATCCGTCCGTCAATCTTCAGGACGTGTTCTCCAGAGTTGACGCGGTTCTGGTTCCCGGCGGCTTCGGCAATCGCGGTATCGAGGGCAAGATCCGCGCAATTCGGTACGCAAGAGAAAACAAACTGCCGTTCCTCGGAATTTGCCTTGGCATGCAATGCGCCGTTATTGAATTTGCCCGCGATGTTGCCGGCATGACGGGAGCCAACAGCACGGAGTTTTACGACGAGACCGACTATCCGGTCATTGCCCTGATGAACGAGCAAAAGGATGTGACGGATCTCGGAGGCACGATGCGGCTCGGTCAGTATCCGTGTGTGACGCAAGAAGGTTCCTTATCGCGTCAAGCTTACGGACACGTGAATATTTCCGAGCGACATCGTCATCGCTGGGAATTTAATAATCTGTATCGAGAGGCGCTCACAAGCAAGGGACTGCGTCTGGGCGGTACGTCGCCTGACGGAAAGCTCGTCGAAGTCATTGAGCTGGATCCTGCGATTCATCCGTGGTTTGTCGGCGTGCAATTCCATCCGGAATTTAAATCCCGTCCGACACGACCCCATCCGCTTTTCCGCGACTTTGTCGCGGCCGCTATTTGTCACGCACAAGAAAAGTAGCCCTTCCGACAAATCTCTTTAGGAGGTCAAATGCCTCCTAAAGAGACCTTCCCAAAAAGACAAGATAACCCTCAAGTGCCGTAAGAAGCACAAAGCTGATCCAAACAAAAACGGGAACGCTCGGCAACGCTTCTCGATTCTTATCTTCGGCAAGACCGCGAAGAAAAAGGGCTCGGGCGTGGGCCTCCGAATCGATCTTGACGGTCTTTAGCAATCCGATAAGAAGCATTTTCAGGCGAAAAAGGCGCGACATCTTGCCGAAACGAAGATGCACACCGCGCGCAATTTTTTCAAAAGCCGCTTTTTTTGTCGCAAACGATGATGCGGTCAACAAAAAGGCCGTCTGCACATCGAAGGCTTTTTTTCCTAGAATCGGCTTTAAAAACAAAGCGAGAGCATAGGACAATCCGGCCGGAGTCGTTTCTTTAGCTAAAAAAGCCGTCCACAAAAACAGTGTGAGCAAACGAAAAAAAAGGATCCCTGAAAAGCAAAGCGCTTCGGAAACGAGCGCATCTTCAAGTGCGTAGGAAGCCGCAAAGGAAAAGGCAGACCAAAAAAGAGCAAAAAGCCCCCAGGTTTTTATAAACGTTCCGAAACGACAAAAACCGTATCGTCCGGTGTAAATCAGAGCCGAGAGGAAAAAAAGGGGGAATAAAACAATCGGCGAAAATGACCAAACAAAGAGTCCCGTCGGGACAAAAAGCGCAAGAAACAAGCAGTTCTTAGCATGTGCCATGGTTCTTAGAACGGACGGATTCCGTACTCCGGGTGAGAGGCAACCGCGCATCGAGCCGCATTCGGTGTCGGGTAAAAGAGCGCGTTTCCTTCATAAAGAATCACGACACAGTCGCCGTTTTTCAAAAGAGGTAAGAACGCATCGACCTCATGTGTGGCAATCATCATCGTTCGACTCACCCGAAGCTCTTTGAGCGTTGCGATCAGTTCTTTGATGCCCGGCCAATCCAATCCTGACGTAGGCTCATCGAAAAGGACAACCGCTGAAGGCGGAAAAAACGTTGTAAGAAGCGCAAGTTTTCGTCTCTGCCCGAATGACAGGTCACTGACACGAGCGAGCGGATCAAGACAAAAGCGGGATAAAAGGCCCTGTGCCGAGCAGCGTGTTTTCGCGTCCGGATTCGGGTAAGGCAAAAGCAGTTCTTCCAAAGGGGTTTGTCCGAAAAGCGCATAGTCCGAATCCTGGATCAAAAGATTCGGACGATCGGAGGTGACAACAGAACCTGATTCAGGTTTTAGCAAACGGGCTAGAACCGATAAAAGCGTACTTTTTCCCGATCCGTTCGCGCCGAGAAGCAGACAAAGACCCCCGTGCGGAACCGTGAAGGTCACGTTCTTGAGAGTGCGGCAAGTCAGGTCCTTAACTTCAATCATCGCGCGAAGCGCCCCCGTGTCATCCGCCAAAAAAGATACGCAAGACCGACTTTCACGAGATCTGCCGGCACAAACACTAAATCCATGTGAGCGGCTTGAACCAGTGTTTTATTAAGTGTCAAACTCATGCCGACAATTCCGCAGGCATGACAGGCCGCAAGTGCAGCGACAAGGACGAGAAGTGAGACAACAAATCCGCCTTTTCGCGCGAGTCCGGCAATAAAAGCCAAAAAAAGAAAGCCGACGAGATACCCGCCCGAAGGACCGAGAAGAACACCCAATCCGGCCTTGCCTCCGGCAAATATCGGAAGCCCCACAAGTCCGGCAAGCAAATAGAGGGCAACGGCAAGCACGGCCGTACGAGAGCCGAGGAAAAGCCCCGCAAATGCAATCAACAAAACCTGCAAGGTTATCGGAACGGGACCGATGGGAATGACAAAGAAACTTGCCAGTCCTATCAAGGCGGCAAACTCGGCTGCATAAGCAAGATGTCGAATTCGATCCATGAACATGTCCGAATAAAGAAACATGAAAAAAAAACGCACCGAGGAGCAGTCGATGCGTTTTCTCTTTAAAGGCTAATCCACCCCCACTGAGGGATGAAGACGGAAAAGCTCATAGAACCGAACTTAAGCCATCGCCTTGATAGCGGCGCTCAAACGGCTCTTATGACGCGCAGCGGCGTTCTTGTGCAGAGCACCCTTGGAGCACATCGCGTCAACCAGACACTGCGCCTTTTTGAAGGTTTCGGTCGCAGCGGCCTTGTCACCGGACAAAATCGCCTTACGGACGCTCTTGACGGCGGTACGGTACTGCGTACGTTGCGCAGAAAGATGCTGGTTGCGGGCAACGGCTTGACGGGCACGTTTGCGAGCTTGTTTAGTATTAGCCATTTAGGGTTTCCTAAAAATAAATGCTTGAAAAGGGCAAGCCCCCGGTACGAAAACGATTCCGGTGCGCCCCTCGCATTAATCAGCCGTGGGCTCGGCCGGTATGTGTTTACAATGTCGCTTACCGAAAACAAAGAGGGCGAAAAATTTCGCCCCGATTTTCGAAAAGCGCCGTATTTTAACAAAATCGCGGCCTTGCGACAAGAATTTACCTCGAAAAATAAAGACGCCACATGTCCTTACTGCACTCGGCGGCCACGGTTTCCGCCTTTACGATGCTCTCGCGTATCACGGGACTCATTCGCGACATGCTCATTGCTCGGTATTTCGGCGTCTGTGCCGCTACCGATGCCTTTTACGTTGCCTTCCGTATTCCCAATCTTTTGCGCAGACTTTTTGCCGAAGGCGCATTTTCTCAGGCTTTCGTGCCGATGCTCTCGCAGGTTAAAGAAAAAGAGAGCACGTCTCGTACCAAAGAATTCATTAATCACGTCTTCACGCTTCTGGCCATTGCCGTCTTTCTCACAAGCATTCTCGGAGTGCTTCTGGCACCGGCAGTCGTTTGGATGATTGCCACGGGGTTTACAAAAAATCCGACAACGTTTGATTTGGCGGTGGCGTTAACGCGCTTTATGTTCCCGTACATTATTTTCATGAGCCTTGTGGCGCTGTCCGCAGCCGTTCTAAACACCTGGCGCCACTTTGCCGTTCCTGCCTTTACGCCGGTTCTTTTGAATTTGAGTTTCATTGCATTCATTGTCCTAGTCAGCGAGCACCTCGCAGAGCCCGTGTGGGCTCTTGCCTTTGCCGTTCTTGTCGGCGGCGTCTTGCAGATCGGAACACAACTTGTGCAACTCAAACGCATGGGACTTATGCCGTGTTTTACTTCGGTAAAAAAAGCTTTGTCCGACAAAGACGTCACGCATACGCTCCGTTTGATGGTACCGGCAATCGTCGGCGTTGCCGTGGCCCCGATTTCGATTCTGATCAACACCAATATTGCATCACGATTGACCGAAGGGTCCGTCACGTGGCTAAGCTACGCCGATCGTCTCATGGAATTTCCGACGGCTCTTTTGGGTGTGGCGCTCGGTTCGGTACTCCTGCCGAGTCTTTCCCGCTCGTACGCCCGAGGCGATATGAATCGATATCAGGATCTGTTGGATACGGGACTTAAAGTCGTGTTTCTTCTGGCCGTTCCGGCAGCCGTCGGCTTGTTCTTTCTAGCCGAAGGGTTTTCGGCCGTTCTCTTTCAGGGGAAAAACTTTTCAGCACTTGATGTCGCACAAACTTCGATTGCCATTCGCGGTTATGCCGTCGGAATGATCGGGCTTGTCGGCATCAAGATTATCGCGCCGGCTTTTTATGCACGTAAAGACATTAAAACCCCCGTGATTGTCGCAATTGGCAGTGTAATCTTCGTACAAAGTCTGAACCTAGTTACCGTTCCGCTCTTTGCCCATGCGGGATTGGCCCTGTCGGTCGCTTTGGGTTCGTGCTTTAATGCACTCGTATTACTTGCTCTTTTAGCCAAGCGCAAATGGTATAAGCCTGCAGGCGGTTGGATGCTTTACGCCGTGCGCATCCTGGCGGCCGGAATCGCTATGGCAGGATTTCTGTACCTGATTCAATCAGGTACGAATTGGGCTGCAATGCAAAATACGTGGCAACTGCGCCTTGCGTTCGTCCTCGGAATCACGGCCCTGGCAGCCCTTGTTTACTTTGCTCTTTTGGGACTGCTCGGGTGGCGAGGGCAGGAACTTAAAGACGCCGCACGACAAAATTAAAAAGGATCGATTGTGTCGGAATTAATTCCCGGAATTCAAAAGCGTCTTGACGACGTTCTTAACCAAATAAAAAACGCACCGAAACTGGAAAACCACGTCGATTTACTGGCTGTGAGCAAAACCTTCCCGAAGGAAGCTGTTTTAATTGCTGCACAGGCCGGGCAACGACTTTTCGGAGAAAACTACGCTCAGGAAGGATGCGAAAAAGTCAATTGGTTCCGAGAAAACCATCCGGAACTTAAGCTTGTTTGGCACTTTATCGGTCCTGTGCAAGCCAATAAAACGCGTCCCATTGCCGAGCATTTTGATTGGGTTGAGAGTATTAACCGCGAAAAAATCGCACGGCGTTTAGACGAACAAAGGCCGGAATCCATGGGACCGCTTAACGTTCTGATTGAAGTCAATATCGACGGTGAAGTAAGTAAATCCGGCGTCATGCCCGAGGATGTTCCGGCTTTGTGCGACATCATCAAAAGCCTTTCGCACCTGCGCTTGCGCGGCCTGATGGCCATTCCCGCTCCGGCTAAAACGCACGAAGAAAAACTCAAACCCCTTCGTGCCATGAGAGCGCTTTACGAATCGCTTCGTGAAAGATACGGATTTGACACGCTCTCGATGGGCATGAGTGACGATCGCTTGGAAGCCCTTGAGGCCGGGACGACGCAAATTCGCGTCGGGACGGCGATTTTCGGGCATCGCGACTACAGTACGAAGTGACTTAGTCGTTCTTTTTTCGACACCAAGCACGCACTTCTTCCGTAATGCGCATTGCGCAAAACTTCGGGCCGCACATGGAGCAAAAATGCGCGGCTTTCATGCTGTCTTTAGTCAGCGTCGCATCGTGGTAAGCGCATGCCGTTTCCGGATCAAACGCCAAATTAAATTGATCGAGCCAGCGAAACTCAAAACGCGCTTTGCTCATTGCATTATCGCGAATCTGAGCTCCGGAAACGCCCTTGGCCAAATCGGCCGCATGCGCCGCGATTTTGTAAGCAATAAGCCCTGCACGCACATCGTTTTTATTCGGAAGCCCCAAGTGCTCCTTGGGTGTCACATAACAGAGCATTGCCGTTCCGAGAGCACCGATTGTCGCAGCACCGACGGCGCTTGTAATGTGATCGTACCCGGCAGCACAATCGGCCACCAAGGGGCCTAGGGTGTAAAAAGGGGCTGCGTCGCAAAGCATCTGTTCGGCCGAAACGTTTTCGGCTACCCGGTGCAACGGAATGTGTCCCGGTCCCTCGATCAAAACCTGCACGTCATGCGCTCGGGCACGTCTGGCCAATGCTCCGAGTTCGGCAAGTTCGGCCATCTGTGCCTTGTCGCACGCATCATGTAAGGACCCGGGTCGTAGCCCGTCGCCTAAACTCAATGTCGCATCATAGGAAGCGAGAATTTCACAGAGCTCGTCAAAATGCGTCCAAAGGAAGTTTTCCGCATTGTGACGCATGCACCATAAAGCCATAACGGAGCCGCCGCGAGAAACGATGCCGGTAAGACGCTTCTCGGTCATCGGAATAAAACAAAGGCGGACTCCGGCATGAATCGTAAAGTAATCAACCCCTTGCTCGGCCTGCTCGATAACGGTGTCGCGAAAAAGTTCCCATGTAAGCTTTTCAGCCTGTCCGTCGACCTTTTCCAACGCTTCATAAAGCGGCACGGTTCCGATCGGCACGGGGCTGTTACGAAGAATCCACTCGCGTGTCTGACCGATGGCTTTCCCGGTTGACAAGTCCATCACGGTATCTGCTCCCCAACGAACGGCCCAAATCATTTTGTCGACTTCTTCGGCAATATCGGACGCAACGGCCGAATTGCCGATGTTTGCATTGACCTTCGTTAAAAAAGCACGGCCGATAACCATGGGTTCGGATTCGGGATGATTAATCGATGCGGGCAAAACGGCTCGCCCCGCGGCAATTTCGTCGCGCACAAACTCCGGGGTAATCGTGTTCGGACAAGTAAAGGGAAGGGAGGGGGCCGAATGCTCGAAAGTTAATGCTGCGCGACTTTCGGACGATAGCGCCGACAGACTTCGAAGATAAGCCGTACGATTGACGTTTTCTCGAATCGCTGCAAACTCCATCTCCGGGGTGACAATGCCGGCTTTCGCGTACGCAAGTTGCGTCGGATGAATCAGAGCTTTTGCGCGTCTTACGTGCGTATTACCTGCAAAGGGATTGTCCTTGAAGGGCGTTTTCGGAGACGGCAAAACCTCGGTGTCGGCACGCTGTTTAATCCAATCGGCGCGTCGTTTGGCAATGCCGATGCGGCAATCGGGCTGTTGCACGCAATCGCCCCAAGGGCCCGATGTGTCATAAAGAAAAACCGGCGGATTCACCTCGCTTTTTCCTTGAGGAAGCACGGAATCGGCTTGATAAACGGCTTTCATCGGCACGGGACCGCAGATTGATCCTGAAACCGTTATGCGCTCAACGCGTGAACAAGAACTTGTGGCAATAGCAATGGTTTTATCCGTCATAGTCGCATTTGAAAAAACGGGAGGTGCGACTACCTTGGGAATAAAATCCGAAAACCGTGTCGCGTTTCCCTCCGCTGATGTCAATCAGATCAGGTTTTAGGGCTCTCTCTCAATCGGACGTATCCGATACACCCAACGCAGGGCAGGGAGTGTAGCACCCGAAAAACAACACAGGAACGCCCGTCGAATAAGAAAAAAACTGCGAGAGCCGCCCTTAAATTACAACAGATGACCTTCAAACGACGGATCGAAGACTTTGACAGCCACCTCGGAGGCATATTTTTGGATATAATGGCGCACTTTATGAGAGTTCACCCTTGTGGGGGTATGTAAAAAATGGCTGTCCAGCAAAATAAAAAATCCACGAGCCGTCGCGGTAACCATCGTTCTCACGATTCCCTGACGAATCCGCCCGTTGCCGTTGAAGCAACGACCGGGGAAGTTCACCTGCGTCATCACATTTCTGCCACGGGCTTTTACCGCGGTAAGAAGGTTGTCGCAAACAAAGAATCGACCGAGAAATAAATCGGTTCGTTGTACGGCATCACGTACAGCAACGGAAAATTAATGCAAATTAAGTCGCCTTCGGGCGTGTTGTATTCTTATTAGAATACGCACATAAAGAGGCGACTTTTTTTGTTACCTCGCGTTTTCGATTCGTCTTGAAAGTAGGGACGGTATCAAATCCGACTGGCAATTTCAAAGGTAAGTGTATGAGGAAAATCGCGGTCGTTTTTCCGGGGCAGGGTAGTCAATGTGTCGGCATGCTCGCCGATCTTGAAAACACGGCTTGCGTCAAAGAGACACTCAGGCAAGCCGATGCCGTCCTCGGCTATCCGATTTCCGACATGATTGCCCGAGGCCCGGAATCACTGAATCAAACGGTACACACACAGCCGGCGCTCGTCGTGACCTGTGTGGCGATTTATCGCGCACTCCTTGAAAAAACAGACCTCATCCCGACGTACTTTGCCGGTCACAGCCTCGGAGAATTTGCCGCATACGCGGCCTCCGGGATTCTTTCCTTTAAAGATACGTTAAATCTTGTTCGTCTTCGGGCCGAACGCATGCAAGACATTGCGCGGAGACACCCCGGACACATGAGCGCCGTCTTAGGCCTTACGGCCGACGTTATTGCCTCGGTTTGTTCGACCGTACCCGATGAGGGATTTGTCACCCCCGTTAACTATAACTCACCGCTTCAGACCGTCATTGCTGGCACGGGAAAAGCCTTTGAAAGTGCCAAAGTCGCGTTGAAAAACGCCGGAGCCAAACTCGTGATTGACTTGCCGATTTCAACGGCCTTCCATACGTATTTGTTCGAACCGGTGGCCCGCATCCTTCTTAATCGCCTACAAGCTCTGGACATCCATCCGACACAAGCCCCGGTTGTCGCCAATATTGACGGCACAGCCAAGGAAACGAAACCGGAAATCATCACCTCGCTTTCCGAGCAAGTTTCAAACCCGGTGCAATGGGTCAGAACACAAGACTTTTTTCTTCGGAACAATGTAACGGACATCATCGAGTGCGGACCGGGAAAAACCTTAACGGGTTTGGCAAGACGCACCGTCAAAGGCATCGCATTATTTAATGCCTCGGATATCAAATCGATTGATGCCGTTGCCGCAGCACTAGCAACGGAGTAACTCCATGACGACACTTTTTTCCAATACCGCTTTTGCCGGGCGCGTTGTTCTTGTCACGGGAGCAAGTCGCGGCATCGGACAAGCGATTGCCGCAGCTTTTTCCCTAACCGGAGCACGCGTGATCGGCACGGCGACAACCGAACACGGAGCCGAGGCCATTACCGACGCGCTTGCCGGAACCGGTAAAGGCGTTGTTCTCAATGTCACGGATCCCTCGGCCGCGGCCCCCCTGATTGATACCATTGTCAAAGATGAGGGAAAAATCGATGTTCTTGTCAACAATGCCGGGATTACGCGCGACGCTCTGAGCATGCGTCTTACGGACGAAAACTGGAATGCGGTTCTTGATGCCGATTTAACCGGCGCCTTTCGCTTGGTGCGTGCCGCTTTGCGCCCGATGATGCGCGCTCGGTACGGACGGATTATCAATCTGGCGTCGGTTGTCGGTGTGACGGGAAATGCCGGCCAAGCCAACTACGCTGCCGCCAAAGCCGGTCTTATTGCGATGAGTCGGTCTGTTGCTCGGGAAGTCGCGGCACGCTCCGTTACCGTCAACTGCGTGGCCCCGGGCTTTATCCAGACGGATATGACAAGGAGCATCCCCGAAACCATGCGTGAAGCGCTTTTAAAGGAAATTCCGGCTCAGCGATTCGGGAATCCCGACGACATTGCACAAGCCGTTTTATTTTTGGCCAGTGAGGCAGCCTCATACATCACGGGCGTCGTGCTTCATACGAACGGAGGATTGTATACGGGGTACTAAAACCCTGATACAATCGCTATACTTTAGCAATATATTCGGTCCGCATTCTTTGCGGACCTTGTAATTGAACCTATCTGGGAGTTATCAATGGACGATTTGGAACAGAAAGTCAAGAAGATTATTGCCGAGCAACTCGGAAAAGATGTCGATGACATCAAAAATGAGGCTTCGTTTATCGAAGACCTCGGTGCCGACAGCCTCGATACCGTCGAGCTCGTGATGGCACTTGAAGATGCCTTCAAGGTTCAAATTCCCGATGAGCAGCAGGAAAACCTGCGTACGGTTCAGCAAGCCATCGACTTTATTCGTGCCAATCAGAAAGCGTAAGTCGTTTTCGTCACGTGATTTGTATCTCCCAAGAAAGGGCCTTCAATTAAGGCCCTTTCTCGACTTTAACGGAGTTTTGTTATGCGTCGTGTCGTTGTAACCGGTCTCGGACTTGTCAGTCCGCTGGGCAATACCGTTTCCGAAAGCTGGTCTGCTCTTCTTGCCGGCCGATCCGCTATCGGTCCGATTACGACATTTGACGCCTCGGCCTTTAATTGTCGCATTGCAGCTCAAGTCAAGAATTTTGATGCCTCGAAAGTCTTAGGCATTAAGGATGCACGCCGTTTTGAATCCTTTACGGCCTACGGCGTCACGGCGGCCGCAGAAGCACTTGACGATGCCTCGTTGCTCTTTACCGACGATGACCCGGCATCCTGTCGGGCCGGAGCACTCATCGGATCGGGCATCGGCGGCATTGTCACAAAGTGTCGGGATTATGCAGCGTATTTAACCGGGGGCCCGAGAAAGTTTTCACCGTTTATCGTTCCGGCATCCATCATTAACTCGACGGCCGGGGAACTTTCGATTTTAAGACATTTACGCGGACCGAACCTGGCCGTCGGCACAGCGTGTACGACGGGTTTACATGCCGTCGGAGAGGCTGCGTGGATTATTGCCCGAGACGACGCCGACGTCATGGTGGCCGGCGGAACCGAAAGCCCCATTCATCCGGCGGCCATCGGGGGATTTGACAATATTCGAGCTCTGTCCCGACGCAATGACGATCCGCAAGCGGCATCCCGCCCCTTTGATTCGGCACGCGACGGGTTCGTATTAGGTGAGGGTGCAGGTATGCTCGTTCTGGAAGAATACGAACATGCCGTTTCCCGCGGGGCAAAAATTTACTGCGAGATTATCGGGTACGGTTTAAATGCCGACGGCTATCACTTTACGGCGCCGCGTAGTGAGGGCGCGGCCGAATGCATGCGATTAGCGTTAAAACGCGCAAAAATTGCACCCGAGGATGTTGACATGCTCAACGCCCACGGGACCTCGACACCGATGGGTGATGTGAGCGAGGCTCAAGCCGTTCGAGCCGTTTTCGGGGATGCAACCGATAAACTTCGTGTGACCTCAACAAAGGGAGCCACGGGACACGCTCTCGGAGGAGCCGGCGGCATCGAATCGGTTTTTACGGTGCTCTCGATTCGTGATCAAGTCGTCCCGCCGACATTGAATCTTACGGAGCAAGATCCCAAGTGCCCGATCCGAATTTGTACCGGAAAACCCGAATACATGCCCGTTAACGTCGCGATGAAAAACAACTTCGGCTTCGGCGGGACAAACGGGACGCTCATTTTTCGAAAGCTTGAGGCCGACTAAAACCAGCCCAAATTCGGCCCCTCGAGCTTTTGTACGCAACGAAAGCGGATCGTCCCCGTGTAGCCCTTTCCCTTGGCATCCGTCGTCGCATCAAGGGGCATCATTCCGAGATCTTTCTTTTCGCACACATCACGAGCCTTTTGGATTTGTTTATCTCGAAAGGCTCCGTATGTGCTCGTCCAGGGCTCCGTCAGCGTCAGTGTATATTCATCTTCGGCAACGCGCGAGAGCGACGTTTCGCCGCGATCAAGGCTTGAGCAACCGACGGCAAAGAGAGTACTTAAACAAACAACGAGGTTACAAAACTTTCGCATATTTTTACGCATAGTGCGTCTTAACTTATCGAGAGAGGAGTCACGGGAGCTTTCCTGTGCCCGTCCGCAATCTCCGTTTTATCAAGACAAACGGCATAGGCCGCATCAATAACCTTGAGTTTAGCGTACCCGCGGGCACTTGATAAGGCCTGCTTTCGTGCTGCGTCATCGGCCGTCACAAAATAAGCCGTTCGCACGGCATTGAGCGTTCGGATAATCGGCAAGGCCTTGTAATTGGTATCAAGAGCGTACGAAAAGACTGCTTGCGGCGCCGCATCCTTGAGCGCAAGATACAAAGCATTTTCCGCATAGCGCACTTGGATTTGAGGCTCAGAACAATCTTCGCGCGTCAACCATAAACCCAACCCGGGTGAGGTCCAAAAGAGTTTGCGACGTCGAACGACACGACGCTTTCCCAAAGCGTCAATCGGGTCAACCAGATCGACTAAGGCTAACTTTTCCAGAACCTCGCTCCAACGACGGCCGGTCGCTTGACTCACACAAGAAGCTTTCGAGACGGCCGACCAGTTAACGGGTTTTGACGTAAAACCTGCAGCCTCGCGCAAAAAATCAAAAAAGGGAGCCTCGTTTCGAATTTTAAGTCCTGTCAGGATCACTTCAGAAAAAAAATCCTTAAACCAAGGCTCCCAAAATTGTGCGGGGAGAACGTTAATCAGGCTACCGGCGCTTTCAAGCGACTCTTTAATCGATTCAAATTCAAAAATAAGCTCCGTTTCGTGTTTTATCGATGCCGCACGCGACGCGGTGACCGAGCAAACAGCCGTTTCAATGCCGGAATCTTTAGCCTTACGGATAAGATTTGACAAATCAGACATGCCGAAGTGACCGGAAACGCTGAGCGTTGCTTCGGGATGACCGATTAAATAATCCAATGCCGCATCAAGGAAATGCACTCTTAAGTGCCCGTCTCCGATCGAACCCGCCTTTGCGTAAAGGGTAAAAAAAGCGTCCGGATCGGCATCAAAAAGTCGGGAGGCATAAATATTCCTTACGGTGCAGGGAAGTGAAGGAATCACTACCCCGGCATCGTACCGGGTTACGGTAAGGCGCGCCGTCATGTAAGTAGGCCCTTACTTTTAGCAACTCGCCGACGCAAAACATCGGCAAGGACAAGGTACAAGACGGCAAGGATAGCGGAATGAAGTACAAGCGGCACGACATCGCTCAGTGCCGCACCGTTTTGACTTAACGCCACCATTGCCTGGATGCCGGGCGTTGTCGGGAACAAAAGAGAAACGCCGTAGGCCAGGTATCCGAAGCAGACGGTCGGATAGATTGCCCCCGAAAGAAAAACAGCCGGGGCCGATGTGGGGACTACAAATTGTGCGTAGTAGGCACTTGAGGCGAAAGAAAGCGTTATGACCGCACCGAGTCCGACAACACCGAGAAGCATGAGAACCATCTCCAGGAGCGTTGCCCAAAAGTTTTCCATTGTCGGAAATTCGAAAAGGGAAAAGACCAACCCTTCGGCATAACAAAACCAGAAAAAACCGAAAAGCAAAAAGCCCGTTAAACACAGAGCAAAACTCGTTCGATCCGTCAGAATTTTCCGCGTGTATCCGTCAATCGGCCGACGAGCCAACCATCCGCCCAATGTCACGCCGATGCACATGAAAAGGACGGACTGCATGATGACGGGACCGACAACAGGAACCGTATAGCTCGCGTACCCGGCAATCACGTTAAATAAGTTCTGATCGGCAAGCGTCACCGGAGGGCTCGAGAGCACTTGAAGTGTCTCTGCGGAAGTGCCGGCTCGATTTAAATTGCGTGCGAGCGGCATTCGTGCTTCGTCAAGCGTTACGGAAAGAACGGCGGCTTGCACGGCACGGGCTTTGACAACGTAAAAACCGTTAACGGTTACAGGAACGGTCACAGGTTTACCGGCTAAGGTGTGTTTTTCGTAATCGAGCGGAATCGTGATGACGGCGCTGACTTTTTCGCGTTTATATAGGTCAAAGGCTTTGGACAAATCCGTCTCCACAGCCACGATCTTAAGACTCGGAAGGCTTTTAAAACGCGAGATCATTTCCCGTGAGGCCGGCGTCCTGTCTAAATCGACAACGGCGCACTCGATACCCGTGACGGTCTGATGCATGTACGGCCACGCGTAAAAAAAACAATACAGAGCCAAAGCCAGAACAAAAATAACACACGTATCGGGCGTAAAGATCCCGCGACGTACTCCCTCGAAAACTCGAGCAAAAAGGCCTTTGGGAAGCGGCTCATCAACAGGCGTGTGCGGTTCAGCCTCTTCTTGCTTCCAACGCCGGAGTCGATAGGGGAAGAGGGCTAGGCCGACCAAAAGAGGCACGAGAACAAACAGACACTGCACGGCAAGAAGCCATAGCGTGTGCGAAAGAGGGCTATTTAAAACCCACTGGGACGCTTGTATACGGAAAAACCACGTGAGCGGCAGAATTTCTCCGAAAAGTTGCGCGACGGCATCCATGGAATCCAAGGGGTAAGAAAAACCGGTAAACGGAATAATCGGAGCACAAAAAGCAATGGCGCTTGACATCGCGATAAGCCAAAAAGGCGAGCAGGCGACAAAAGAAAGCGCAAAAGCCGTCATTGATAAAATCAGGAGAACGGCCCCGAGAAGCCAAACAAGGACACTGCCCGCAGGGGGATTTTCACAAAAACCGGCGAACCAAGCCACATAGACAGCCGCACAAAAGCTATAGAAGGCGATCCAGGGCAACGCCTTCCCGATAAGTTTCAATCGAACGGAAAATCCGGGAGCAAAATCACGCAAGCATGTTTTCTCACGCCACTCACGCGCAAAAACGCCGACCATCGTCAAAACGACACCGAGCGCAAACACACAGGGCACAAGCGTGCTTAATAGGAAAGGCGCGTAGTTAAAGTTAGGATTGCCGGGCACGTAAACATCGGCCGTAAGCGATGAGACGGCCTCTTGAGCACCTTTTAAGCTTCCGCCCGTGCCGGCCAGATAAGGCGAAAGCATTTCGATGAGTTTTTGCTTTAACGCGCTTTTTATGTCAATTTCCAAAGTTGTTGCAATGGCGTAATAGCTTTTAGCAAACGAAAGCTCGATGGCGCTTTCTCCGGTTCGAGCTGCCAGATGTGCTCCCCAGTTCGTCGGTATGACGACACTGGCGAAAACGTGTCCGGAACGCATGCCGTCTAATGCTTCTCCGACACTTCGATAGCGCTCAAGCCGCACGGACGGAATGGAATCTAACGAGGTTACGACTTCACGGCTCAGGAGCGACGAATCCAGGTCCACGACGGCAACGGGAAGTTGCCGCATAAGCCCGGCAGCAAAAATCGAGGCAAAAATACAAGCAACCAGAACGGGCCACAAAAGCCCCGTGATCAAAAGTGCCGGGCGTTTTGCGGCTTCACGGACTTCCGCGGACGCTGCGTTGACAATTTCGCGTAAGGCGTTCATAGACCCTTTAACGATGAACGATAATGCTCATACCGGGACGAAGTCCTTCGACGGCTTCGGTCGGTCTGGCTCGCACTTCGAACGTGCGCATATCGTAACCGGTCGACTGTTTTGTCGATCGCCACGTCGCATAATCGGCACGCGGCGAGATATAGTAAACCTTAAAGGGGACGTCTTTACGATCTAACGCCGGAATCTGAGCTTTAAAGACAGAGCCCATTTTCACAGCAGCCATTTCGTCTTCTCGGATGTTAAAGACAGCCCAACTGTCGCTTAAATCCACGAGCGTTACCAAGGGAAAACCTGCTCCGGTCACTTCGCCGGCTTCTAAGACAATCCTTGAAACCTCACCGCTTCTCGGAGCTTTAACCAAGGCCTCGGAAGCCAAGCTTGTCACTTCGGCAACACCTTCTCGCGCTTGTTCGGCAAGGGCATCGGCGGCCACTTTCTCATCGGCGCGCGCGCCGTTCGTTGCCATATCCCACTGACTTTTAGCCGCAGCCTGCGCATTGACGGCATTTTTCAGAGCCGCACGTGCTTCATCATGCTTTTGAGCCGATACAAGACCTTCTTTAAAGAGCACATCAACACGGGAAAAACTCTTTTTTGCCAATTCGGCTTGAGCCGCTGCGCGTTCAAATTGTGCCTTGGCAGCTTTGATCTGTTCGGCACGCACACCTTCGTGAACTAGGCGAGACTTGGCCTGAGCCGCTTGGCTTTGCGCTTTGACTTGTCCGAGTTTAGCCGCAATCTCCGGAATTTCAAGCTCCATAAGGACCGTATCGCGCGCCACCGTGTCGCCTTCGCGAACATTGACCTTAGCAATACGCCCGGAGATTTTAGAGGCCACATTGATGACTCGCGCCTCCATTTGCCCCTGAAAAGGCGGCAGTGTCGGATAAGCTGCCTTCCACAGTCCGAACAAAACCAAAGCAACGGCCAAAGCAAGAACCAAAACAAGTAGAGACTTAAAACGGGGTTTGAGAGCGAGAGACATGACTTACTTCTCAATAAAATTATCGTTATAGGATAGCGATTCTGTGAAAATCTCGGAACTGCCGCATACGGCATTAAGTGAGGCCCAGGAAACAACGAACTGATAGGCGCTTACACGGCGAGCGATTTCCGCCCCCAATAGCTTATTGCGAGCATCGCTGACCTCCGTGGATGTCGCAAGTCCCTCGGCGAAAGCTCTCTGCCTTAAGCGCAAATTCTCACGAGCCAATTCAAGCGACGAACGTGTTAAATGGTATTGATCTTGCGTCTGGCGGGTTCTTAAATATGCCGTCTCAACGGCTTGCTCAATTTGATTGCTCGCTTCTGCGATTCCGGCCGAGGCCTTATCGACTAAAGCACGGGCCGAAGCAACGCTTTCGGCACGGTCTTTGTTGTCCCAAAGCGTGATTTTGACACCGATTCCGGCAACCCAATCGGGTTCCGTAACCGACAAGTAATGCTTAATGGCATTACCTTGGGCAAAAGCATAGACCTGAGGAGCCCAAGCGGCCTTAGCTGCTTTAAGCCCCTGATCGGCTTGATTGCGTTTGGCTCGAACGGCACGAATAACAGGGCTCATAGCCAGTGCCTTATCTTTCCACGTTTGAAGATTTCCGATGGGACGAGCCAAAACAAAAAGGGGCGTCGACAGGTACCTGACCTCTTGTTCGCGTAAAAGACGCGCCAAATCACTTTCGGCAATCTTGGTATCCGTTTCAGAAGCAATCAACTCACGCGCAGCCTTATCCCGGTCCACTGCCACACTCATGGCCTCAATACGACTGATCGATCCCGTTTGATTCATGCGATTAGCGCGTTTAAGTTCTTCATTTTGCTCGGAAAGCATTGATTCACGGAGTTTTTGCACGGAACGAGCCAGTTGCACACCGAAGTATTTTTGCGTGAGCGTCACATCCAGTTTATCGCGTGCCGTACGTTCGTCCTCACGCGATTCAGCAACGGAAGCCTCGGATGCCGCAACCTTGGCAGAAATCGCTCCGCCCATGTAGATCGGCAACTCAATACTCCCGATCAGGCGCGGTCCGTACAAATCTTGTGAAAACTGCAAAGGGACGGAAATCGGCGGAATGCTAGGGATGCCCGTACTGATGGATTTTGTTCCTAAATCCACGTCTTTACTGCCCCAAAGATGCCGAAATTCCGCAGTCACCTTCGGACCGTGAAGGCTTTTCAGGCTCTCGGCCGTGTGCTCGCGATGAGCCGTTTCCGCATAGTTAATCCTCAAAGCATCGCTTCTGGCGTGCGCAAGAGCACGGGCCGAAGCAAAATCCAACGTGATGCTCTGCGAGAAACCGGGCTGTGCGAGCAGGGTAGAAAGACACCCTGCAGCGAGAGCTTGCTTGATGTTTAAATTGCTGTTCATTCTGAAATTTTACTCAATAGGGGAATTTCGCCATGCAATCTTCCCGTAACGCAGACCTTCTTTCCGATATTCGAAACTAAGGCAAATTTTAACGCACCGAGTCAAACATTCCGTTCCCACTCGTGTAAAATGAGCGCCCTGTCGCTTGATGCCCGGGTGACGAAATTGGTAGACGTAGCGGACTTAAAATCCGCAGCCTTCGGGCGTACGGGTTCAATTCCCGTCCCGGGCACCACGATAAACTTAGCACGACTTAGCGGCACCTAGCGAGCCTTGTTTCCTAAACTCCCGTCCGACTAGATGCATAACGGTATAGAGTCTTCGGGAGTTTGGT
>ERZ808258.328-NODE-328-length-20600-cov-3.473741_pt1 | contig 20600 bp, 12 predicted proteins | sample MGYA00521280_ERZ808258 | MGnify/ENA primary metagenome ERZ808258 (study PRJEB31516, sample SAMN03275585) | gut metagenome | biome: mammalia-associated habitat; material: feces | host: Papio cynocephalus | place: Kenya | collected 2012-07-19 ...
GAAAAAACAATTAATTATTATATTTTAATTGACAAGCTTACGAGTTTAAAATATTTGAGATATGAATATTTTCGGTCTACAATTTTTGAATGTATGACTTTGATAAGTAAGATATGATAGAATATTATGAAACCTACTTAAAACGACTTAATCGTTTTGGAACGGACTATCAAAGTCGTGTTGAGGGCGCGCGTCAGTATAGTTTTTTAAGATATGTTAATAAATCTATTTATAAAGTAACTTTTACCGATTCTAATGGAATTGAAGTAACGGGTACTTTTGAACCGTATAAACAAGACGAAACTGAAACGCTTCATAACCTATTAGTGCCAGTACAATATTCTTGGCCTGGCGGCACTGTTTTTGAAATTCGTGGGAAAAAGTGGATGATAGTTTATCAAAAAGAAGCTATTGCAAAAGGATATAATAAATTTATAATGCTAAAAATGTCTCATGAAATTAAGTGGAAAAATCGTAAGGGTGAAGAACAAACGAGTCCCGCTTATTATTATGGGCCAATGACAGAAAAAATTTATGATATGCTTAAAACTTATTTAAAAGGCGTTATTTATAAGGAATCTAATAAATATACGCATTTAGTAATGCCACGAACAGAAGAAATAATGAGAGCTGACTATTTGGAGATTGAAGATGAAGCTTTCTCGGTTTTTGGATATGATAAAGTTTCTACTCAAGGAGTTATGTATGTAACTCTTAATGAGCGTCATCTCGCAGATGGGACTGAGCCACCTAAAGCGCCAGAACCTACGGAGGAAGAACCAGAGCCAGATACTTCTGATTTTTTCTGGTTTAATGGAAAATAATGGTTAGAAATTGTCAAGAACTAGGTATTTGCATGCAAAAAATAATGAAGCGTTTGCTTGCAAATCAAAAGCTATGTAAGCTTGTTTATTATACGGGTAAAGACCCATTAGGTCAACCAGATATAGAAGATCCCTCTAAAGAGATATATGAAAAATATATAAAAATAACTCCAAAGCTTCCTCCGGAGGAAACACCGCATAGCTTTATTGATTTAATTGTTGCTAATGGCGCGGCTAATAGAAGTAATGGAGAATTTAGGAATTTCACTTTTAGAATATATGTTTATGTCCCACAAGACCAGTGGTTTATTAAAGATTCTAATTTAAGAATGTTTGCAATTCTTGGTGAAATTCAAAACAGTCTGTCAGACAAGAATATTAATGGGTTGGGTACTCTGCGCGCGGGCGATATAAAAACCAATCTATTTACAGAAGATATGACTTGTTATACGATAGACTTTACTTTGTATAACTTTGATTAGTGAAGGGGTTCTACTTGGTCTACCAATTAATTTCCAAGATATATGTTTAATTTATCCTCCGAAGAATAAAGATATATCATTAATTGGCTTTAACGTTTTTACCAAATATATAAATCTCTTAACTTTTTCGCAAGAAGATTTAGATGATATTTATATAAAAAAGGAGATTAAACCAATTCCTTCTCCTTTTGAATATATATTATTGTGTAGTGAATCTGCTGAATATATGAGCCAATTAAAAGAAGCTTTTAATTTCTTTTGTCATTCAGAAGTTTTATTTTTATCTGAAACTAAAGAAATAGTAATTGGTCCATTAAAAGAACACCGCGCAATAAATGACACGAACTTCTTTGAGTTCCAAAATGCGATACGCACCTGTATCGGGATAGAAGAAGTAGAAAAGCCGAACCCTCATATGCATCCTAAAATAAGGGCAATGAAGGCCAAGGCGCGTGAACGCGACAGAATAAAAGCTAAACAAGAAGCAAGAAAATGCGGATATTCAACCGTAATGCTTGGTTGTTGTTGTTCTGATTTGGGCATTACTCCGCTTAATATTGGGGAATTAAGTTATGCCGGAATGAATGCGTTAATGAAGATGAAAAATCAAAAAAATAGATATGACCTAAGTATATCTGAGCTTTTAGCTGGCGCAGACCCGAAGAAAATAAAGCCTAAAGATTGGTTTGTTGACTTTGATAAATACTAGGAGGTCAATTAAATGGCTAGTATCCTTGACAGATACGGGATAAAGGAGGTTGCAGACGTAACCTTCTATAAACTCGACAATAATGGCGTACCAATGTACCCAGTACTTTACCTGGATTAAAAGGTAGTCCAGAATAAATTGCGTGAATTGCTGGAAACTCCTAAAGTCCTTAAAAAAAGGAGGAATTGAACTTGAAACAAAGTGAAAGTGGACAATCAGCAGCCAAACTTGAATGGCGGATAATAGCTGAAGATACTAATTATTCGGTTTCTAATACCGGGCTTGTAAAGCGAAATTCGACAAATCATATCTTAAAATTTGGGAATAAAAAAAGATATTATACTGTAGCTTTGCATAGTAATGGAGAAAGAAAAGACCGATATGTACATAGATTAGTAGCTATAGCTTTTCTTCCGAATCCAAATGATTTGCGATATGTTAATCACATAGACCATAATATTCATAATAATAGTGTTCAAAATTTAGAATGGTGTACAAGCTCAGAAAATGCACGCCATTCTTATGAGAATAACAGAAGAGAATTAGAGTATAAAACAATAAGAAAAGCAACTACTAAAAAAATGATTGAAGCTAGCAAAAAGAAAGTAGTACAATATGATTTAAAAATGAATGTTATGGCTATATTTGAAAGTGGCGCGGAAGCAGGACGACAAACCGGAATAAATTCCAAGGGAATTTCCGCTGTTTGTAGGGGAATAAGAAAAACTGCTGGCGGATACATTTGGAGATTTCAAGAAGGTTCAACGACTAAGAGCTTAGAAAATCCAACTAAGACAGCGCGCGACTCTGAAACAAGAGATGATATAGTCTAATCTCATATGAAAATATGAGCCTATATGGGTTTACAAGAATTGGCTTGTAAGCAAATACTAATGACCTTAAAGGTCTCAACTATTGAGCAGACTGCTGAACAAGCTGAAGCTCGTGGTGGAAAAGGGAATCCGCCTTTAATTATCTGGGACTTAATTCGAACCGTAGGTCCCCTTGCTGCGTAATAGCACAAGCAAAAATTCCGTGAATTGCTGGAAAATCCTTAGAGCCAAATAAACTACAACGCAGGTAAAACCAAACGTGAATGTTTAAAAATTATTTGGATTGGACAATCAGCAGCCAAGTATTGGAGGTTTAAATATGTGGAAAGATGTTGAATTTAATTCTAACTATGAAGTTAGTGATTCTGGAATTGTTCGTCGAAAAAGTAATAAAAACGTTTTAAAAGGTTGCATTACAAGCGGTTATCGTTCTGTAAAATTAACTTTTGAAAATTCAAAGCAGCAACGTTTTTACGTACATCGACTTGTGGCTTTACATTTTATTCCAAATGAAGATAAAACTAAAACTTTTGTAAATCATATAAATGGTAATAAATTAGATAATAGAGTAGAAAATCTTGAATGGGTGTCCCCTAGAGAAAATAATTTACATTATTATCAGAAGCTACAAAAAGAAAAGAAAGAAAGGAAAAATTGTGGAAAAGCAATTCCAGTGGTTCAATATGATTTAAATGGTAATGAAATAGCAAAATTTAGCTCTATAAAAAAAGCTAAAGAAGCGACTAATATTTCAATTGTTCAAATTGCAAGATGTGTGCATAATGAAATTACCCAAGCTAGTGGATACATATTTAAACAACAATAAGGGTTCAACGACTAAGTGAGATAAAATCCCAATCTCCTGTGCGGAACGCCCACAAGGGCGAAGATATAGTCTCAACTTTTAGCGAAAGCTAAAGAGGGTATGGGAAACCCGTAAGAAAATGACGGTAAGGAAATTAACGTCACTCTAGAAGACGCTCTTTTTTCTGCTAAGTCCCTTGCAATTATGTTTGGTAATGGTCAAGTTCAGAAGCTTGGCGCAGACGCAAAGATTATGCGTACCGAACAGTTCACCTGCACCAAGGCTGTAGCTGATACAACTACAATGCCTACTGATGCTGGTTGGAACAAGAATTATACCGCTCCTAATGGTAAGGTATATGAAAAGAAGAATCCTAAGTTCTATGCTGAGGATTGTAATGTAACTACTAGAGCAACCGCTGTTGGCGCGACTAGCGCTCAGTTAAAGGCTCTTGAAGCGGACAAGAAGTACTTCTGCACTTATGACCTTGATATTGAAGGCTCTGTAATTGAAGTTTCTGCGAATAGCTTCCCCGGAACATATTATGTTTGCGGCGATACCTATGCGCGTAGTGAGGCTTCTGGTGATGATGAGTTCTTCCAGTTCATTATTCCAAAGGCAAAGGTTACTTCTGAAAATACAATTACTCTAGAAGCGGAAGGAGATCCATCCGTAAAGCAACTTACCTATAGACTCTGGGTAAATGCGGATGTAAAAGCTGCTTAACTGCTGGAAACCCCTTAGAGCTAAACAAACTACAACGTAAAAAGTAATTTTAAGCGTGAAAGTTTAAAAATTGTTTGGATTGGGCAATCAGCAACCAAAATTCTAAATACAAGGTGAGGTCATTTATGAACTGCTTTGATAAAAAACCAAATAAAGGATTTGGATTTATTTATAAATACACTTCTCCATCTGGAAAATCTTATATAGGGCAAACTTGCCGCAGTATGAAAGAGCGCGCAGGTAAGGATGGACAGGGATATACAAATTGCTCGATTTTTTTTAATGCGATTCAAAAGTATGGTTTTGAAAATTTTAGAAAAGAAATTTTGGAAGAAGTTAATTTAAGTAATATTGACGAGCGAGAAAGATTTTATATTACTTTATATAATACGGTTCAACCAAACGGATACAACGTAAAAATTGGTGGACAAGATAATTATCAAAGCCGAGGGAAAAGAATCACTCCAGTAATAAAATATGATTTAACCGGTAAATTCGTAAAATGTTTTGAAAGTGTTAAAGCTGCGGCAGAAGATGTCGGCAGCGGTTATCAAGCAATAGAAAACGTATTGAATAAATCTAGAAAGCATCATAAAAATTATATTTATAGATATGTTGGAGAAAAATCTCCAGAACCAATAAAAACGGTTCCAACTCACGGAAGGAAAGTCGGGCAATATAGTTTAAATGGAAAGTTTATTGCTGAATATAATTCTGCGAATGAAGCTGCGCGGGCAATAGGAAAGAATAGTAATGCTGGTAGAAATATCCGTTCTGTATGCAGTGGTGATAGACAATCTGCTTTTGGTTTTAGATGGAAAAATTTAGAATGAGGCTCAACGACTATTATGTAGATTACAAGTGTAATCGAAAGAGCAGCCTTCTTTTTAGAAGATAATATAGTCTCAACTCTTATGAAAGTAAGAGAAGAAGTTTGACGAACTTCTGTAAGCTATTGGTTTAATATGAGTCTTAGAGTAATGCGTCCTGCCGATGGTAAGATGATGAAGCTAGTTAAGTACAATCTAACCGGTGGTACTGATGCTGGTGCCGTCGAAGCAGACGAGCTAATTCACAACCATTATCTTGATGTAGACAATCAGGAATAATAAGATATAGAGTTTAAGGCGGATGGATGGTCTATCCGCCTTTTCTTTTTATAAGGAGATAGTAATGGAGCAACTATTTGGAACGAAACAGTTATATGATGTCGTATTAAAACTTACTTCTCCTATAGAGGTTAGCGGGAGAAAATATCAAGCAGGAGAAGTTATTGCTGCTTTTGATAATTTACAAGTTAGTGATTTTGATGAGGTAAAGAAAAGAGCTGCTGCGCGCGGAGGATACAAAAACGAATCGCACGTTTTTTGGGAAGATACCGTTGGTATGAATTTTGAATTTACCGAAGGTGTATTTTCTAAAATGCAGTTGGCTTTAATGGGTAACTCTTATATTACGAATAGAAACGCTGGCGCAGATTGTATTCCAATGCAAGAAAAGTTAGAAACAGATGAAAATGGAATTGTAAAATTAAAACATGAGCCAAGTTGCGAACTTTTTGTATATAACGCTGATACGGGCGAAAAGATTCAGGATTATACTGTTGATGGCGTGGACATTAAAATTAATCAACCTTATCAAAATTTAGTAATTAGATATTATTTTTTGTATAAAACCGCGAGAACTCGAATAGAAGTCGGAAGACAGTTTATTTACGGTTTTCTTCGTTTAGAAGGAAAAATGAGATTAAAGGACGACCAAACTGGACAAGTTACAATCGGGATTTTAACTATTCCGAAGTTAAAAATAATGTCTGATTTATCGATGCACCTTGGTAAAGATGCGAATCCAATGGTTGCAACTTTTTCGGGGACGGGATACCCCGCAGGAGAAAAAGGAAAAAAATCTGTCTGTGAGGTTATCCTTCTAGAAAAAGATATAGATAGTGATTTATAAGTCAGCATTATTTTTGCTGACTTTTTTTATTTTGGAGGAGTTTAAATGGCAGGCTTTGAGAAAAGATTTAATATTACCGTACAAGGTAATATGGACGTATCTGGAGTTTTACAGGGCGTAGATAAAATTAAAGCGGCTTTAGGAAAGATTCAATTACCAGATACTGTTCGACAGTCTTTTGTTAAACTATTTGATAATTTTGAAAAAGAAGCTAATGCCTTCGCAACACAGACCTCCCAAGATTTACAATCTATGGGAGACGTTAATAACTTAGAAAAAAGTTTTTCGAGATTAGAAAAATTATACGCGCAAATTCAAGAAAAAGTTAATAATACTGATTTTGAAAAATTTGGTGCAGTTTTTACTTCAGAAGAATTACAAGAATTTAATGTATTAAAAGCTAAAGTAGATGAGGCTACTAATGCTTTTAGTGTGCTTGAACAACAAGTTAATGATTTAAAAGATACTTTACGTAGCACAAATTTTACTGGAAAGGGACTAAATGATTTAAAAGCTCAGTTAATTGAAGCGGTTGCTTCTGGTGAAGACTATACTGAAATATTGGCTCAGATGCGCGCGGCGATGAAAGATAGCGGAAATTATGCCGGTATGAGTGACGCTATAAGAAGCGCAGAAAGCGATTTAAGTAGATACACTAAAGGTTTGGAACGCGCTCAGGTTAAATTAAGCAATTATAATGACCTATTAGCAAAACAAAATGCGAGTAAGATTTCAATTGAGCTAGACATTTCAACTTTAGAGAGTCAGCTTGCCGAAGCAAAAGAGAGAATTCAACAGGTTACTTCTAATCTTGCCGCCGCGAGTCCTAGGCAACGTGGAGGTTATACCGTTGCGTTAAATAGGGCGAATACAAAAGCGCAAGGTATACAAGACCAATTAAATATAAAACAGTCTGAACTAACTGAAACCGAGAAGAAGATAAAAAGTTTGAATGCTGAAATTGATAGGCTTAATATGAAGGATATTAGCCTTAACGAAAAAGGCATTCAAACAGCAAATGAAGATTTAAATAAAGCGATTCAGAAAGTTCAAGAGCTTGATAGTGCTAGCTTAAAAGGTCTAGAAGAGTCTTTTGATGGTTTAGCGCAAGCGGGACAAAATGCCAATCAAGCGCAAGGTAGGGTAAACGAACTAGAACAAGAATTATCGCAAGTAAACCAAGAACTTGACGCTTTAAAAGCAGAAAAAATAAAAGATATAGGTGACGAAGCTAAAGCTGGCGCAGATGGCGTAGAGTCTTTAGGAAACAGCCTAAAAGAAGTAGTTGCGCAAGCGGAATCTATGAATGACATAAATAACCAGATTGGGAATATTTATGGCAATTTGTTAAGATTCTTCTCGCTTGAAAACGGTATTCAGTTATTTAAAAAAGCAGTAAATGGCGCTTTCTCTGCGGTTAAAGAGTTAGATGCTGCTATGACTGAAATTGCGGTAGTTTCTGATTATTCTATTGACGATATGTGGGCGCAGTTGCCACGTTTCACCGAGGAAGCAAACAAGCTTGGTGTCTCTATTAAAGATGTTTATAATGCGACCACTCTATATGTTCAACAGGGTCTAGATTTGAATCAGTCAATGGAGCTATCTATTGAAACGTTAAAGATGGCTCGTGTCGCTGGTATGGAAGCTTCTGCCGCAACAGACGCAATGACAGCAGCATTACGTGGCTTTAACATGGAGTTGAATCAGACTTCTGGGCAACGTATTAATGACGTTTATTCTGAATTAGCTGCTATTACTGCTTCTGACACACAAGAAATTGCTACTGCTATGTCTAAGGTTGCTTCTCTGGCGCATAGTGCAAATATGGAGTTTGAAACGACTGCGGCAATGCTGGCGCAAGGCGTTGAAATCACAAGAGAAGCTCCTGAGACCATCGGTACTGCTTTAAAGACAATTATTGCGCGCTTTGGTGAAATTAAAAAGTTATATACTGAAGGGCAGATTCTTGGAACAGATAGTGAAGGCGAAGAGATTAATGTAAATAAGGTTCAGGCTGCGTTAAGAAGCGTTGGAATTTCTATGACGGACTTCTTAGTTGGCAATGAAGGCTTGGACCAAGTATTACTTCGTTTGTCTGAGAAATGGGATGACTTGACTGTTGTACAACAAAGATATATCGCGACTATGGCCGCAGGTTCTCGTCAACAGAGTCGTTTCATTGCTATGCTGCAAGATAATGCGCGTTTAACAGATTTAATTGGTGCGGCATACGATAGTGCAGGTTCAGGTCAAAAGCAGTATGAAAAGACGCTTGATAGCCTAGAAAGTAAGTTAACATTATTAAAGAACGCTTGGGATAGATTTGTAACTGGAATTGTTAATTCTGATTTTATTAAAGCAATTATTGATTTTGCTACGAATGTATTACAGGCTTTAAATGATGTGACTGATAAAGCTGATGCAGTAGGAACTGCATTGCTTCGTATCGGCACGATTCTTGGTGGATTAAAGCTTGGTAAAGGATTAGTAACCGGTTTGGGCGGAATCCTTACTAAAGTTCTTCAAATTAGTAATGCTGGAAAAGGTATTAAAAAATTAGGTATTACAAGTTTGCTCAGCGGTTTAGATGGTGATGTTTTATCTAAAATTGCAGGGTTAGACAAACTTGGGACTAGAAGTACTAACCAATTATTCAAGCAAGCCGAAGAAGGCGGGCTTAGTTTTTGGCAATACTTTAAAGTTGGATTTGAAGCTGGGAAGCAAAAAACTGGGCTAGGAGAAAGCTTAAAGAAATACTTTGTCGATGGTTTTAAAAACGTTGGAAAGGCTATAAAATCCACTCTTCTTTCTTTAGGCTCTATTATCGGAAACCCAACAACTTGGGGTATTGCGGCGGCAGTTGCAGCAATTGGGCTTCTTGTAGTAGCATGGAAGAATTATGAAAAACAAGTTTATAACTCCTCTATAGAAGGTCGAATTGAACAACTTTCCGGCGCGATTGAAGGATTACAAGAAAAGCAAGAAGCTTTAAAACAAGAGCTTGAAGATAGCAATAAAGCTTTTGATACTTATAAAGATTTAAAAGAAGAACTTTCTAGTATAGCAGAAAACACTGATGAATGGCGTAAGAAGCAAGAAGAAGTTAATACCGCAATAAGAGAACTAATTGGTCTTTATCCTGGATTAGAGAAGTATGCTGAATTTAGCGCAAATGGATATACTGGTATAACCGAAGAGGGGCTTGCTGAAATTGAACGGCAGAATAGAGAGAAGCAAACTCGAATAGCGACTACTAATCTTTACAGTGGAATTTTAACGGTTCAAAGAGAAGAGCTTAAAAATCAGCAGCGTCTTCAGCAGAATACAATAGGAGCCGATAAAGACTATCAAAACGCCTTTAATGTTAGAGCTAGATTGGCTAGTTTTTCACAGACGGGTGATGTTCGAGCCTTCTATTCTGGAGGGGTCTTTGATTCTGATTCTTTTGAAAATGCGATAGATGCTTATGAAGGAAATGATGAAGATGTAGCTGAGAATTTAAATCGAATTTACGAAGTCCTTTTGCAAATTGATGCTTTAAATGCTGAAATCGCAAATTACGGAGATGAAGACTCATCCTTTGTAAAAGAGCGGCAAGAAGTTAGAAATAGTTATGTTGAAGAACTAAAAGAATTACAACCAACTATTGTAGATTTAGTTTCAAAGCTTGCTGGACAGGTAAATAGTCGAAATGACATTTTAATAAGTAATTTTACTAATAGGCAAAATGCTATAACAACAAGCGGCAATGATTTATGGCAAACTTTTTATAAAGGAGCAAAATATAATAACTTAACAGAACCTATCCAAAATCTGTTATATCATAATTTTTCTCAGCTTTATCAATCAGCCGCGGATGATTGGCTTGACAATAGTAATTTAATAGATTTTAGGAATCTTATACAGGTTAATCCTTATGACAACAGTCCAAGAACTTATGATAATGGATTAATCGAACGATTAATTAACAATGGAATCGAATTACACTATTTAAGCCCCAATGAAAAAAAAAGAAGGGGAGAGCACGACTATTTAGGATTTTCTCCCACCTATGTTTTACAAGAAGCATTAGCAGATGTTTTAACTAGTATATATGGTTTAGATACTTCTTCAAAAGAATATTCTAACCATGAGAAAGTTTTAGAATCGTTTTATGGAAACGCCGGAATTCCCCAAACAGAAGAAGCATTAAGTTCGGCTTTAAATCTTCTTCTTAAACTAAAAGACACAATTCCGGAATTACAAGCGCAAGGCATTGATATTCCTATTGAAAGTTTTGAAAAACTCTTTAAAAATGCCAATATTGAGAATTTTGTAACAGCAGCATTTAAAAATGGAGAAGAATTAACTTTAGATGATTTATTAAAAATAGATTTAAATCAAGTTAATTCTGAATTTAAAGCTTTAGATGATGCTACGCAGCAAGGCTTTACTGCTTTCTTTAATAACGCTTTAAAAGATATTAATAAAGGTTTTGATAGCTTTGATGATACTTTCTCAGATTTAACAAAACAAGTTGCCAAGAATATGGTTCCTCAATATAAAAACCTAGTTACGCAATTTATAAAGGGTTCAACTAAGTTTTACGGTGAAGAGGGACTAGCAGCAACTAATGTTTACGATGCTGAAACTGGCACTTTTGATGTAAATGCAATTACAGGTTTAATTAGCCAGATAAATCCAAAATTAGTTTCACAATTAGAAGAAATTACAACGCAACTTGGCGGTACCGATTTTGAAGGTATTTCTTCTTTGTTGATTCAAATAGCTGCCGTCAATCCAGAAGGGTTCTCTAGATTTATAGAGTCTTTGGGCGATAAGAATTTAATTGATGTCCTTTCTAATGAAGAAGATAAATTAAAACTTGTTCAAACGCTCGCGGCGACAGGAATATCTGATTTGACGGCGCTCGGCAACGCCATTGCTAATGTTAATACTACTATAACGAATGCTGGCGAAGACTTAGTTGCCATTTTAAATAGCGAAGAAGACGAATTCGTAAAAATTACAGAGGCTATTGAAGACTTACAGCGCAGTAGTGAAAAAATCGATTCTGATGATGTTCAAAAGCTTTGTGACAAGTATGAAGATTTTGATAAGATAGTTAAGAAATCTGGTATTAGTTTAAAAACTTGGGCTAAGCTTTTAAACAATATTGATGATAACGATGCTCTTTCTGGCTTGACAGAACGTGTCGTTGAGCTTCTTAAAAACACTGACTCTTTCTCCGAAAAAATGGAGAAACTTCATAATTTTATTAGCGATTTTGATCCCGGATTGGATTATGGAGAGGGCGTTGATTGGATAGGCAAGACTAAAGAAACGCTAGATGAATTTGCTAAGAATTACGAATTTGCAAACGAACAATTTATAAATTATTTTAGCGCGATTTTTGGTCGAGATACTTACGAGCAGATGGCCGCGCAAATGCAGAAGGCCGGCTCTGCCGCGGAAGTTACCAAAATCTATAATGCTTATTCCCAATTAATGGCCGCGATGTCTGATGATAGTGGGCGCGCATGGTGGCAACAGACTTTAAGCGGGGACAATCTTAAAGCTTTACAAGATGAAATAGACGGATTTTCTGCCGAAGTTTCAAAAAGCGGCACTAAAATGTCTATGGATATTGCTAATGCCACAACTGAGCAATTGGCACAAGCATTAGCTAAGGTTCGTGGAATTAGCGAAGAAGCCGCAATGATGATGATTCAGAGTTGGGCTTCCAAGGACTTGGTTTTAAAAGCCAACCTCGATACTAACGATTTAAATGCGCAAATTACAGAAATAACAAAAACTATTTCGGAAAATGGAGACTTCTACGGAGAAAAAGAGATTCAAGTTCTTGCGGCTTCAATGGGAGTCGATACAGAAGATTTAATAAAGAAGCTTGAAGCTCAGAATCCAGAAATAAAGGCTAAAATTGTTACCTTCTACGACGACGGGCAAATTAAGAGCAGTGCCAAAGATATTCTGAGCGAAGTCGAAAAAATTTCTAGCGTTTGGTCAAAGAATGAAAATGACGCATTTAGGCTTGACATTCCCAGCTTACAAGAAGAGCTAGCAAAGAAAGGCTACACTGCTGAAGAAATTACAAGGATTCTTCAAGAAGTATCTACTGCCGCGCAAGCTGAAGGGATAAAAGTAGGTACATATATAAAGTCTCTTGAAGAAACAACGGATGAAAATGGCGTTAGTACTGTTAAGCTTAAGTCTGAATGGGTGGATGGAGAAAGTCCGGAAGCGCTTTTAAAAGCGCAAGAAGAAGCAAACAGCGAGTTTAAAGTTGACCTTGCTTTTTCTAGTGACGCTTTAACCAGCCTTGAAACCTCGATTGTTGATGCTATTCAAAGCATATTAGATGGTACTTTTGAAGCTTCTATAACGGCTAACGTAACTCAAAATAATATTCAAGCTGATATTGATGCCAATCGATATTATGCTTCTGTAATACTTAAAGTAACAAATAAAAAGGACTTAACTGATCTAACTGGAAAAACATATACCATTAGCTTTAAGGCTGTAATGGAAAATGTTGTTTCTGGAATCTCTAACTTAGGAAAAAGTATTGCAGGTAAAATTGCTTCAATTACAGGTAAGAAGACTAATACAAATCCCTCATATGCTTCTGGTTCGGATGGTGTTGCAGGTGCGCAAACCGCTCTTGTTGGTGAGGAAGGTCCAGAAATCATTCTACGTGAAGGCGAAGCGGAAATTGCTGGCACTACTGGCCCAGAGTATGTTCACTTAAATAAGGGCGACCAGGTTTGGGATGCAAAAACAACAAAAGGAGTCCTTAGTAGAAGCGGAAAGGAAGTCCCCCGTTATGCAAAAGGAACTACAACTACTCCTAGATATGGAACAACTTACTGGACAGATAGTAGTAGTAAAGGGAACTCGAGTAGTTCTTCTTCTGATAGCGATAAAGACCCATATGAATCAAATCTAGACCTCTTTATAAACTTCGTAAAAAATCTTGAGTATTTGAATGACCGCCTTAGTGACTTAATGGATGAGCGCGACCATATACTTCAGCGTCGTACAGAAGCCATTGAGGTTGGCAATCTAAGTGAAGTTATTAAAGCGCAAGAAGACCTCGCGCGGATTGATGAAAAAATTAAGTCTCAGTATGATGATATAATTGCCGAGAATATGGCCTATGCTACGGATTTAAAACGTGAACTGGGCGCGCTTCAGGATGCGATTAATAGCTTTGGTGGAGTTCTTGAATCTTCTAATGGTCGTTTATTTATTCATTGGGATGCGTATAATGCCCTTGGAGACGAAGCGAAAGAAAAGGTTGACGACCTTATCTCTAAGTGGGAAGATTATTACGATAGAGTTAAAGAATGTAAAGACCAGATTAAAGAGGTTACTAAGTATTACGATAATTTGGCTAAAGAATACCGTCAAGCGCATCGTGATGCGAGAGATGATTTTATTCAATTAATTGAAGATTTGGCGCAAGTACTCGAAGAAGCCGATCAAAAAGAATTAGATAATAGACAAGAATATTATGACGAATTAAAGAAGAAAGATGATGATTATCTTGATGCTTTGCGAAAGAATGTCGAAAAGCGTAGGCACTTAAGAGATAAAGCAGATAGTTATTCTGATTTGGCTTCTAAGCAAGCAAGATTGTCGCTGCTTCAGAGAGATAGCTCTGGTATATATGCTAATGAGATTGCTTCTCTTCAAAAAGAAATTGCTGAGATGCAACAGGATTTGGCTGATACAGAAATTGATGACATTCTTGATAAGATGCAAGAAGATTATGACGACCAGCATGCTTTCTATGAACGTCAGATTACTTTAATGACTGATGTTATTAAGGAATTAGAGGAAAATGGCGAATATAATCAACGTGCAGAAGACTTACTACGCAACAATCCTGAAGAAGCTATTCGTCTATTAACTGAAGCTAATCCAGAATATTTAAGTCTTTCTGAAACGCAAAGGGAAAAGCGGTTGGAAGAGATTAACAGTAATATGATTGAGATGACAAATTATCTCAGTAAATACTATACGAATCTAGCCGACCAAATGACTCAACTTGCTGAAGCGGCAATGGCGCAGTATCAAGCTTTGAATAATATGGCGACTACTCTTGCGGGTGGCGGAAGAGGAAATTATGATACGACTCTTAAAGGTGACACTTCTTCAAGTGGGTCTTCTGGCAGTAGTGGCTCTAGCGGAAAATCTCCTTCTCAAAGTTCTTCTACATCCGATTCTTCAAAAGATAAACCAAAAAGGATCTATGTTTATTATTATGCATGGCAAGGTAGGCATTATGCTGCTGTGGGTAGTCAAAATAAATCTACTGCATATAATAACGCTGTAACAGCAATTAGCAAAAAGAGGCAAGAATGGGCGGCAGCACAAATTAAAGCTGGTAAGAATCAGAATTGGGTTCGTAAAACAGCTCAGCGCCTACAAGATTCTGCTATAAAAACTATACTTACTAAAAATGGCACTCCATACAAGGAAGGTGGCATTGTAGACTATACCGGTATTGCGCAGGTTCATGGTACTCCTAAAAAGCCTGAAGCTTTCTTAGACGCAGAAGATACAAAGAATTTTAGCACGTTAAAAGAGCTACTTGGTATGGTACTTGACAATCGTGGCGTTACTGGTGTTTCTTCTCGTTATCAAGATTATCAAGGTGGAGATTGTAACATTAATGTTACTATTGAAGGCGGCATTGCAAGTGATTATGACGTTGAGCGCGCAATTGACGTAATTAAACGAGAAATTGTTTCTAGTTCTAATTATAGAAACATTAATTTGTTAAATAGACGGCGGTAAAAGGAGACTTTATTATGAGACAGATAAATAAAATAGATTTCGCTGGTTTTACTTTTAACGGAATCCATACTTCTCAATTAGGTCTTTATTCAGTTTCCAATGGGGATAGGTATGATAGAAACCTATCCCCCTCTTGGAATCTTCAAACAGGTTCTAATGGAGGAAGGCATGGAACTTCTTATTTCGGTTATCAGTATACGCAACAGGTAGTTAATATAACACTTTCTACCGATTCTGTAACAGAGGAAGAATATCGTCAAATTAAGAATTGGCTGAGTAGTGATATTTCTCCATTAATTTTTGATGAAAAACCATATATGCAATACTACGCACGCGTAAGTACGCAACCAACTTTTAGTTTTATGGTTTTTGATGAGGAAATTAATGATGTAAGCAATTTTTATAACGCAGAATATCTTGATGTTGCAACTAAGAATGAAGTTTTAGTTGAACAAGGAACTGGAAGGGTTTATAAGGGAGACATTGTTTTTAGTTTTATTATTTACGAACCTTTTGGATATAGTGTCAAAAAATTCTTAAACGAGTATACAGATAGCAATAAAAATGAATGGGCTGCTGCTTCTAGAATGCGCGCGTCCAAAGGAAGCTTAGATACCGCAGTAACTGGCACTGGTGGCGCGACGCAGTTTACAGTTTATAACGCCGGAGATTTAGAAGCAGACTATGTTCTTTCTTTTGGCTCTTCAGTTACTACTGATGCGCAAACTCCATCTTTTAGCTTTTCTTTAGATGGAACGAATCAACTTATGACTATTGATACAAGTAAGTTATATAAAGATGGATTAGGCTATACTTATGTTACTAGTTATAGCTTTAAAATAGATACTAAAAAACATTTATTAAGCTGTACTATTAACGGAAAAGATAACGGTAGTAATGATTTAAGCAAAACGATTATTGCGAATAATTGCATTACTAAAGGCGATTTTTTTAAGATTCCTGTAAGCAAAACAACCGGCGATATGTTTGTGATAAAGTTTAGTGGCGCAGTTGATGGCGCGGAGATAGATTATAAGTATAAATACTTATAAGGAGTGAAAGGGAATGGATTTCAGACGGAAACCATATAGAGTAGAAGTATGGGAGGAGCATTGGAAAACAGACAGTGCTAATACTTCTAATGAGCAAGGCGGCTACTGGGAGGAAGTCCGTTCAGTCGTCATTGGCGACAGTAATTCTGATTTTCAAGGGATGCTTTACAATCCCATTTTAATTAGAAACGTCGATGGTACTATAACTTTTACTTTTTCTATAAATGATGGGTTTTATGAAGGAGCAGATAGGGTAGAGAACTATCTGCTCCCATACCTATTTAATGAGGTAAAAATAAAACTTTATTATGATGAGAAATGGTATGATTTTGTAATAAAAGAAATAGACGAAAATCATAGTAAAGATGGGTTAAGATATGATTTTAGTTGTGAGTATTTGCCGATTAATGAATTAGCAAAAAATGGCTGGGAATTAAATTTTTCTCTTGACCAATCAAACTGTATTGGAACAATTGATTATTTTGCTAATCAAATTTTAAAAGGGACAGATTGGACTTATAAAGAGAATAAAGGCTGCGATTTAACAGAATATTCTTTAGAGTATCTTTATAAAACGACGTTATTATCCGAAGTTGATGCCGTAAAAATGGCAAATGGCGTTGGCGCGAGTACTAATGTGACTTTGCCTACCGGCGCAGTTATATATGTTCCTTATACACAAATAGATAAACTAGATGGGCAAAATTGTTATGTTTTGTATAGTAATTCTTATGCTTATGAATCGGATTATGTTTTTTCTAAAGAAGTAAATACTTATTCTATTTCTTCTATCGATTTAAAAGCGGCTTTAGACGCAAATAAAAGTTTAACTGAGTATTATGGTTATGTAGTTAAAGCAACTTTAAAGAGTATATGGGAACCAGAATTAAATCAATATGTCAATGTTTATAATGTTACTCGCAATGGAAAAACCGAAACATATTATGGGTATTTGTCTACTCGTTTTGAGGTTTTTTTAGAAGAGGAAGGAACTGGAGAATTAACACCCAATCTTGGTTATAAACAGATTGACGAGATAAAATACTATAAGCATACTGATAAAAATGAGCCATATAAAATTGCTGTTATTGGAAATTACGGGAAGCCAACTGGCCAAACTGCTGGAATTGAATCTCAGCTTTACGTTGACACACAAACTGGATTAACTTACGAATTAATAAAGGGCGTTTGGACAGAACGAACCGATGTTAAGCAAAATGCATATGCGATTGGCCAAGAAACCATTGCTTATTATCGATTAGATGATGACCCAAGTTATACAATAAAATCTGTTTATATTGACAATAATAAAAAGCAGAGAAGCCTAATTCAGGAAAAGAGCAATCGTTTTAATTTGATTCAACAAGTTGCGGAATTGTTTGAAGTTTGGGCTAAATTTGAAATTGAACACGAAGAAGATGGCCGAATCAAGATTGATTCTAAGACTGGCCTTCCAATTAAAACTATAAGCTTTGTCTCAGAAATTGGCAAGAATAACGGCGTTGAATTCAATTATGATATTAATATTTCGAGTATACAACGTACAGTTGATTCAACCAGTTTAACAACGAAGTTATGGGTTGAACAGACTGAGAATGAGAATGCTAAAAGCGGTACTTGTTCAATTCAGAGAGCAGAACAAAACGAATCTGGTGAACTATTTATTATAAATTTGGATTACTATGCGCAGACAGGAATGATTGACCGCGCGCAGTTAATTCGAGACTTATATGGCACGTCAAGTTCTGATTTCGGCTATCTTTACAAACTGGGTCAACTTAATAAACAAATAGATAGTTATTCAGAAAAGAATAATGGTGAAAATGGTGTTTCTTACCAGTTAAGACTTTGGCAAGAAAAACGAGAGTTTTATAATGATGAAATTATAACCTATCGGCAGAAATTAGATGATTATCCTATTGAAGGCTATTCTTTAGATAAGCAAAATAATATTACTTATGATGGAGATAATACTTCAAAATATCCGGAAGCTAGCTATTTTAAAGATAGCGTTCGCGCATGGGTCATCCCCTATGAGTCTGAAACAGAAAAAATTGACCCTTATACCGGAGAAAAATTTAAAATTGGCTATAATAGTTTAACTCATTCTGAAAAACAGAATTTAAGTGCAGTAGTAAATGAACTTTTTGATTCTTTTGAAAAAGCAACAGAGAATTGGCGTACAGCTATAACTTGGGTTGACAAATTGACTCAAGAAGCAGAAACGCTTCAAGAAAATATAGATGATTTAAATGAGCAAAAGATTCAACTAAATCGGAAATTCTATAATATTTATTCTCGTTATCTTCAAGAGGGAACTTGGAGTGATGATAGCTACTTAGATGATAATGCTTATTTTTATGATGCTAAAAGAGTTGCGTTAGAAAGTTCTCGTCCAGCAGTAACTTATAATATTGATGTAATTAATATTGCTCCTGCTTTTGAATATGAGACTCAAGAAAGTTGGAGTGCCTATAATTTTAATTTAGGCGATAGAACTTACATTGTTGATACAGATTACTTTGGTTATCTTGCAGATGGCATTACGCCTTATAAAGAGAAAGTTGTTGTTTCTGAGATTCAAAATCAATTAGATGACCCAAAAAGCGATACGATAACTATTCAAAATTATAAGACAAGCTTTGAAGATTTATTCCAAAGAACAACTGCTACTGTTCAATCTTATGAGTTAAATAAGAATGTCTATTCGCGCGCGGAAGCAATTACTGCGACAAACGAAATCAAATATAACACCTTACAAAACACCTTTGCAAATAACTCTTTTATTCTTGCAAATTCTAAGAATAACACTGTTATAGTTGATAGTACTGGTATTGAAGTTGCGGATTTAAATGACTATTCGAAGAAAGTTCGAATTGTTGCAGGCGGTATCTTTATTTCTAATGATGGCGGCTTAACTTGGAATTTGGGTATCAGCGGTGAAGGTATTAATACTAAGTATCTTTTGGCTGGTCGCATAGATGTTGAACAAATTAATATAATGAATGGAAGCTTTCCAACTTTCTCTTGGGACAAGTATGGTATTAATGCATATTCTTGGCAAGCAGAAAATTATATTAATTATGGAAGTTTTATTCGTTATGATGAATTTGGTCTTTATGGAATTAGAAACAGCAAATATGGTTTAGACCACCCGTTCTATCCAGAAAGAAAAACGAAATTCAGTGATAGCGGTGAATGGATAGAAGACGTAAAGATTACCGATAAAGGTACTGCTGCTTCTCTAGAAGATGCTATTATTGACCATATACAAGAAGAATCTTTCTTTTCCTTAACATGGCAAGGCTTTAACTTAAAGACAAATAGCGGTTCTGTTGAGATAGATAGTACAAATGATTTTCGTGTACTTGATCCGAATGGTACTGAAAGAGTAAAAATTGGTGCGCTTGAGCTTCCAGAATTGCAGCCTGATGGAACGGTTATGCCGGGGCGCTATGGGTTAAGACTTAGTGATACAACTGGCGTTCCAGTTTTAGAATCTAATACAGACGGAAACTTATCACTAACTGGTAAAATTTATTTAGGTGATGTTCTTAATAGTACAACTGGAAATTTAGTTGCTATTGGTGGACTCGGGCAGGAAACAATTGTTCCCGATTATAACGGTGAAAAACGAGTTATTCTGGTTCAGAAGAGCGATAGTGACCCAACTTTTGTCGTTTATGAAAGTGGCGACATCTTTATAAAAGGCGGCATTAGCGCGGATATTGGTAATATTGGCGGTTTTGTTATCGATCAAAATAGTATCCATTCAAAAGAAGAAACCATTATTCTTGCGCCAACGGGTATCACAATTGATGCCAGTAAGAACACGCAAGAAAACTTTACTGGATTCATAATTAAGAATAAAGAAGGCGATACAGTCTTCTCTACGGATGAAAACGGCAATATTATTGCTAATAACATCACAGTAAAGAACGGCGATTTTTCTGGTTCTGTTACTGCAACTAGAGCGCTTCTTCAAGGAAGTATGATTCTAGGAACTAAAACTGGCTTGTTCTCTTTTGCCTCTATTACTAATGTTGATGTTGATACAAAGACTTTTAATGGGTCTTTTAGATGGACAAATGGTAATGCCAATCTTAATAATTATATTGGGAATTATATTTTTACTCAATTTAATATAAATGGTTTAGAGGTCGTTGGTCTTTTTATTTTAGTCAATGTTATTAGTTCTACGCAAGTACAATTAAAACTTATTTACAGCAACGGTTTTAATCTTATTGACGAAGATTACATTACTGGGCTAATAGACGAGAACTCTATATTCTATGCTGGCGCGAATGACAATATTGTTCTAGATGGCCGCACTGGGGAAATATATACTTTTGATTATTTTTTACAGGAAGGGAAAGAAGGATATAGATTTAATGGCGACGGAACAATT